>Ga0256405_10004674_pt1 | contig 25170 bp, 19 predicted proteins | sample RumenRJG_02DNA_FD_189096 | JGI IMG/M metagenome (GOLD analysis project Ga0256405, IMG submission 189096) | Bovine rumen microbial communities from Lethbridge, Alberta, Canada - RJG_02 | ecosystem: Host-associated > Mammals > Digestive system > Stomach > Rumen | place: Canada: Alberta... | reverse complement strand
ATTGTTTAGTTTTCAAAGAACACCTTCGCTCGTTCTTTTAGTGCAATACTTCGTTGCTTCCTCCTCACCTTCGGTCGACATACCAACTTAAGTATGTCTCGGTCAGGTTCGTCGTTGCGCCTCGTCTTGCGCTAAAATTCCATCGCGATTTATGCTTTCTCATAAGCTCCTGCTCACGAGTCAGCTTGTATAATATAACTCTTTTCAAAATCCTTGTCAACAAGTTTTTTTAATTTTTATCATAAAGCCTTATCATTACGCAGTATTTTATGTATAATAATTGTGTTGTTTTACATGGTTGTTTATGATACTCCTTGGAGGAATTACATATAATGAGATCAATAAATGAGTTAGATTTATCCAGTATAGCTACAGAGCAACCGAATCCGGCTACTGCCTCTATCGATATATTACCGACAATTGATATGTTAAAGCTAATCAACACGGAAGATGCAAAGGTGGCTTTAGCCATCGAATCAGCTTTACCATCCATCAGCCAGGCAGTTGATACAATCGCTCAAAAGCTTCGTCAGGGAGGACGGCTTTTTTATGTAGGTGCCGGTACATCAGGGCGGTTAGGCATATTAGATGCTGTGGAATGTCCACCGACCTTTGGTACAGACCCGGATCTGGTTCAAGGCATTATCGCTGGTGGTTATGATGCCATTTTTAAAGCAGTAGAAGGTGCAGAAGATTCCCTTACCCTTGCTGAACAGGATTTAAGTGAACGGAACTTTAATGATAAGGATGTCTTAGTGGGTATAGCCGCTTCAGGGCGCACCCCTTATACCTTATCTGCCTTAAAATTCGCCAAAAAAATAGGGGCAGTTGCTATTTCACTTACTTGCAGTCCTAACTCTCCCATGGAGCAGGCTGCAGATTACGCTATCGTGGTTCAACCAGGACCAGAGGTTATCACTGGTTCAACCCGGTTAAAAGCCGGAACCGCCCAAAAGCTGGTCCTTAACATGCTTTCCACTGGTACCATGATTAAATTGGGCAAGGTATATGGACATCTTATGGTTGATGTAAGAGCCTCCAATCATAAGCTGACCGAGCGGGCAATTCGCATCGTCATGGAAGCCGCAGAATGCTCCCGAGAAATAGCCACCGAGGCCCTTGACCAAGCTAACGGCAAAGCAAAGCTGGCCATTTTCCATATTCTTTCCGGTCAATCTATTGATGAATCCCAACGCCTTCTTGACCAAGCCAAAGGCTATATAGGACAAGCTTTGCAAAAGCTTTCCAAGTAAAATCTCTTTTTCTTTCGTATGAGGTACTTAAATATATGAATTACAAGGATATTGCCAATAAAATATTCCAACTAGCAGGAAATAAAGCTAATGTGCTGGAGGTCAGCCATTGCATGACCAGACTACGCCTTCATCTGGCTTCATATTCCGATATCGACACAGCTGCTCTGCAGGCTATTGAGGGCGTTTTAGGTGTAAATATCACTGACAATGAACTGCAAATAATCCTGGGACCCGGCCGCGTCACTGGAGTTTATGATGAATTTATGATTCTTTTTGATGATCACAATGAAGAAGCCCCTGAAGAACCATCAGCTCCTGCCATTGGTGATTACAAAACTCTACAGGCTAAAATAAAGGAAAAGAATTCTACACCTTTTAAGCTAATGACCCGGCGAATTGCCAGCATTTTTCTTCCTCTTATTCCCGGATTTATAGCCTGCGGCCTAATTACCGGACTATTAAATATTGGTCTGAAAGTAAATCCTGAATTGGCTGATACTTCAATTACTCAGCTTCTCACAGTAATGGGTAATGCAATTTTCTTTGGCCTTAACATATTCGTTGGTATCAACGCTGCCAAGGAATTTAAAGGCTCCCCCGTAATGGGTGGTATTTTGGCTACTGTAATCAGCCACCCTATGCTGGCAAATATCCAGCTGTTTAACAGTCACCTGGTACCCGGCCGAGGCGGTATAATTGCCGTTTTACTGGTGGCCATTTTAGGCGCCTGGCTGGAAAATAAACTAAAGAAAATAATCCCCGAAATGTTCAACCTGTTTTTGGTTCCTCTTATTGTATTATTGCTAGGTGGATTCACTGCTATCTTGCTTTTGCAGCCATTAGGGGGCATTATTGCCGAACTGATTGGTACTGCCGCTACTGATGCTGTGGCCAAAGGGGGACTTTTTACCGGTTTTATTCTGGGTGGAATGTGGCTCCCACTGGTTATGCTGGGCATTCACCAAACCTTTACCCCTATTCACGCTCAATTATTGTCCCAATATGGTGTTACAATTCTCCTGCCGATTTTAGCCATGGCAGGCGGTGGACAGATTGGGGCATCCTTGGCAGTATATCTCAAAACTAAAAATAGCTTTCTCAAAAAAACCATTTTATCCGCTTTACCAGTGGGGATAATGGGCATAGGTGAACCACTTATATATGGTGTTACTCTTCCTTTGGGCAAGCCGTTTATCTGTGCTTGCCTAGGTGGTGCTTTTGGTGGTGCTGTTCAAGCCGCCTTTATGGTTGGTTCCACCGCCATGGGTATTTCCGGCCTGCCTTTGGCGGCAGTTACTGATAATATTCCCGTATATATTGCTGGATTATTTACTTCATATATTGCTGGCTTTATCATAACCTGGATTGTGGGATTTGATGACCCAGCGGAAAGGATTGATTAGAATGACAAACGGTGTATCCATATACCTTGGCCTGGATAATAGCCTGGAAGAGAACCTGGAGCTTATCCGCGTGGCTTCCGAAACGGGAATTAAACGGATTTTTACCTCCCTTCATATTCCTGAGACCAACATTGCCAAGCTAAAGAACGAACTAAAAAAAGTTCTGCAATTAGCCAAAAAAGAGCACATGGATGTAATTTCCGATATCTCCCCAGCCACTCTAAAAATGCTGGATATGGACAGTCTTTCTTTGGAGCACTTTGCTCAACTGGGAATAACCACTCTACGATTAGACTTTGGCTTTGACATTGAGGAAATTGCCTCTATGAGCAAAAATGCCTACGGTGTTAAGCTGCAGCTAAATGCCTCTACCGTTACAAAAGAATATCTCGATTCCCTTATAGAAGCAGGTGTGGATTTCAACCAACTGGATGCCTCCCACAACTTTTTCCCTCGGGAAAATACCGGCCTATCCGAGGAATTTGTCCGTATGAAAACTCAATTGCTTCATGACTACAACATCATGGTAAGTGCTTTTATTCCCAGCTTTAATCGTCCCCGTTCTCCCATTCGGGCTGGGCTGCCTACTCTGGAAATGCACCGGGAAGCGTCTTTTGACTTCGCTCTTCGCCATTTGCTGGCCTTGGGAATAGACTCGGTTTTTGTGGGTGATTCCTTACCACATTATGGTGAAATAAAGCTTTTAGGAGCTATAACCCGTGGACAAGGTGTCTTATTACGACCAGATTTATGGACCACCAAGCCTAATGTCATCAAGCTCATTACCAAAAGTTATACCACCAGACTGGACGAAGCCAGAGATGTTATCCGCACGCAGGAAAGTCGCCATTATTTGCAAGAAGCCGGTTTTTCCATTCGACCTGAACAATGCGGGATACGAAATACCGGTTATATTACTTTAGATAATGAAAACTACGGCCGTTATCAAGGGGAACTGCAAATCCTGAAAAAGGATATGCCGGCAGACTATCGGGTTAACATTGTTGCTTCCCTCTCTAACACAGAAATGCACTTAGTTAACTATCTTACTCCGGGAACAAAATTTAAGTTTTTGCTGTAATCTAGTGTACTAGCATGGGGTCAAGACATCATTGTGTCAGTGCACTAAAAAGGCGTGGAAAATGAAACACACATTTTCCACGCCTTATTTTTATACATCTACCAAATCAACCATGTGAAGCTGCTCGTCTCACAACATCATAATCCGAATCCTTGGCCTTTACGAAGCCGTTAAGTTTAACTGCCCGCATACCATTTCCGCAATTTGGATCACTGTCAGTCATACGTTCAAAGGCTGTGGTCAGTCGGCTGATAATATCCGGTGATACGCCTGGAGCTGCTGCGATAGCATCCTTTGGAATAGGGTCCGTCATAAAGATTATGTCAAGGTTTGCCGCTGCTGCAGCTCCTGCTGCATCAAAGGCCTCATTATAGGTAGCACCAGCTTCAATTTCTCCATTAAGCACACCTTCAATTACCTTGCCATGGCTGCCCATGAATCTGGTTGAACCGAAGAAGGAATCTGGATTCTTGCCATTTTCCAGCAAAGCTGCTTTCGGATAAACATAACCGGAAGCCGATTTCTTGTCTACGAAACCGAAGGAACGTCCCTGCAAATCATTCAAAGATTTAATACCGCTACCCTTCTTGGCAATGATATAACCGGTGTAGGTATTGCCATTATTAACCTTTGGTGTAACCAGTGGTGTAATGTTAAACTGATCCTTCGCAGCTACGTAAGTTGCTGGCGAGAACCAACCAAAATCAGCCAGCTTATTCCGCAAGGAATTACCGATAGCATCATAGTCCTTAACTATGATAATTCTAGCCTTAAGGCCAGCATTCTTTGCCACCTGATTAAGCATTGGCACATAGTTTTCTTTAATCTTCTCCGGTGCCGCAAATGGATTAACGGCGAAGATAATCTCATCCTTATCCTTAAACTTAACGGCAACTTTCTGAATTTCTTCACTAACATCCAGCAAAGAACCGGCATATTCTCTGATTTTCACTAAGCTATCCATCTGACGGCTGACACTGGAACTGGTCTCTTGGGTATTTCCTGCAATTTCCACAGTTGTATGACCGATTCCCTCAATAACCTTAGCCATTTCATCAGTGGTTTCACACTGCTTAGTGGACATCATGGTCAGGCTGTTAACAACCTTTTCAATCTCATGGATATTACTAACCATTTCACCCATAGCCGCAGATGAAGCTGCTGCCATTTCCTCAACGGAGGCTAACCGCTTACTACCCTCACGCATACTCTTGGTAACACCGGAGGTAGTTCCGGTAATTTCCCGTACTATTTCTTCAATTTCCTTGGTAGTGCCTTCACTTTCTGCTGCCAGTTTTCTAACTTCTTCAGCTACTACAGCAAAGCCTTTACCATGATCACCGGCCCGAGCTGCCTCGATGGCTGCATTCAAGGCCAACAAATTGGTCTGGCTGGCAATACCACGAATTTTTTCAACAAAGTTATCAATTTTTTCTGAAGCCACATTCAACTCATCGATATCAGATACAGCGGTCTTTACGACCTCTCCAACGCTCTGGATAGCCTGACTAACTTCATCAATGGAAGCTTGATATCTTTCCACCAAATTAGCCGAATCCTTGCACTGTTCCAAGCTGGAAGTTGCCGTATCAGAAACACTATGGGCAGAACCAGCAATCTCCATTACGCTGGCAGAAGCTTCCTCCAGACTGCTGGCATTTCCCTGACTCTTGGCGCTGATAGACAGTGCCAACTGATCCAGCTTCTTCAAGGTATTTTTGAACTGATCGATACCCCACAAAAGTTGCTGTGAAGCATAGGCCATTTCTTCAGAAATACCTAACATATCAATATCAGAAGAAACAGCTGCAGAAGTCTCTTTTGGCCGCTCCTTGGCAATTCTGTCCGCTGGTCTTACCACTGGTTGTGCAGTTCTTGCTGGAACATCCTCATCCTTCAGCAAAGTATTGATACCAATAGTACCAATAACGGCAGCCACAACCACACCAGCAATTATCGCGCCTACAGTCCCCAAACTGCTGCCAAAAAAAGCCCCGGCAATGCACCCGATTGCCGCACTTACTATCTGGCATAAAATAAGTTTCGTTTTCATCCTTTTACTCGCCCCTTTAACTTACACGCTAATCAATACTTAATCAGCAAATTTTACCCTAAAAAAGAACTGAAATTGTGAAAATTACCAGCCCTACCGCCGCACCCACAATGGAACCATTCATCCGTATCCATAATAAATCCGGCTCTGCCTTATCATATATCAGATGGTTCATTTGTTCATCAGTCAGGCTGTCCATTACCTCCCGGGTAATATCCCCCAGCATCTCCTGGGCCTGTAAAGCACCCCGGCCAGTTATCTGATAAATCGTCTCGTTGAACAATCTTCGCATATCTTCATGACGGGTAATAATCTCGCGGAAATTTTCTACAATCAGCTTAGAAAACCAACATATCAATGCCGTCACCTTGTTGTCGGCTGTCGCATCTATATTGGAAAAAGCCTCTTCTAAACAAAAATCCCTTCTTTTACAATTCGACCAATTATGGAAAAAGTCCTGCTTAAAATCTTCATTATTTAAGGACATTTTTACTAGATTATTTACAGCAGATAAAACCGCCTGCCGTTCCCCGCTTTCCGGGTCTCCAAGCTGGATCAGCAACTTTTGACATTGAGCCTGCACCAAGTCAGCTGCCTGAGAAAGATTTACCAGATCTGTAGCTTCGGCGAATCCTGCCATCATCATAGCCATTGGATTATTGAGTTTTTGGGCCTTATAATCTTCCAAATACTCCAACAATTTAGTGCGGAATTCCTCTTTGGAAACATATTCATTGCCCCATTCGATAAACCCCGCTACAATTTTCTCTCCCAACTGACCATTTTCGGTGGCATTTTTCATTCCATCTATTATTTTATTGGTAAAATCATCACTGTCAATCCACTTTATCAAGTAATCGGCTGCAATTTTTTTCACCACATCAATATTTTTTACAAACAACCCATTTAGCCACTGAACCGCCAGCTGGAAATTTGCTTCATCAGCCAACCATCTGCCCACTTTTTCCCCATAATCAATGCTTTTCGCCTTACGCAAAAGATTCTTTTTGGAAAAAAATTCATTTTGCAACATTCGTCCGGTAGCTTCGGTAAACTCTTTTCTCCGCCGTGGTAAAATGGCCGTGTGATAGGGAAATCCCAAAGGTTTACGAAACAGTGCCGTCACTGCAAACCAGTCGGCTATGCCGCCCACCAAAGCGGCCTCAGCACAAAACAGAATACCATCAGCAAATAAACTTTTCGGATATTGTATGTGCAGGCACAGGGAAAACAAAAACAAAACCCCAGCTGCCAACAGAGTTTTATCCGCTTTGTTCCAATTACGCCACATCATGAGGTAATCACCTGCCCCGCCAAATATACTACCACCGACAGGGCCATACCTGCCAAAGCCCCCACTATGGAACCATTAATACGAATCATCTGCAAGTCATCGGCCACCTTTTCCTCGGTAAATTTCACCAAATCCTCGTCGGAAAGGCTGTTTAATCGTTCTTCAATAATAGCAGTAATAGCTCGGTGATTGCTTTCCAGTTCGCTTGCCATCCATTCTTTAATGGCCTTATCCGCTTTTTGCTGCCATACAGGGTTAGTTACAAATTCTTGTAAGAAATCGCTAGTAGCGTTGCCAACCTTTTCAATCAGTTTGGGGCTGGCAGCTGCCTGAGCTATATATTTATTCAGTACTTGCTCAATAAGCTCTTCATTAGCTACGCTGTTAATCTGTTGCTGTAACCCTTGTTGAATTGTCTGATTGTCCGTCAGTTTTGTTAACCAATGCTGAACCTTTGCGGAAAAATCAGCCATTTTATTTTCATCCTGAACTACACTATCGAGCCAATTATCGGCTTTTTCCAACAACAAGTCAGTGAGTTTGGCAGCATCCAAACCTAATAGGCCCATGATAAAGGCCCGGCCAGCGCCTTCTCCCTCGTATTTTTTTAATATTTCACCGATATTTTCCTGAAGAATATGCTTTAATTCTTCGTTGGCTAATAATTCTGTTCCCATGGTAAGCAAGGTATCTGCCAATAACTCCCCCTGCTCCTTTTCTGTGAGATGAAGCAAGACTTCCTTGCCAACAGCAGGAATTATTTTATCCTCAGCCATGTCTCTGATAACCGGTGCAATCTTATGTGCAACCTGGGCAACGTTCATTTGTTTAAGAATTTCACCGGTCATATCCCCAGTAAGAGCCGAAAGTGTTTCTTTGCCCTGATATTCAATATAGCGGGCCAAAAAAGCTGCCAAATCCTGCTTGGCCACGAAGCGCATAACATTATCGGTACCCAATAAATCCTGGCCAGCAAACTCCACCAAGGCTTCCATGATACGCTGCCGATTTCTGATAAGAATTTCCGTTTTATAGGGAATCCCCAAGGGTTTACGGAAAATGGCTGTTACCGCAAACCAGTCTGCCATACCACCAATAGTAGCCGCCAGAAAACCCGTATGAATAATATTCCCGAAAAAGCCTGGGATGGGCCACAGGGAAGTAGCTGCCGCTCCCAATACACTGGCTGCCAATACGCCAGTGGCTTTATACTTTTTTTGCATAATTACCCCTTAAGATTACAAATGTTGTCCAAGGCAGGCCAAAACAGCCCGTCCTGGACAACATAAAAATTTATGCTTTATTTGCAAACTTTGCCGGCTGTGGACCACGTTCCTTGGCCACTGACAACATCAACTTAATACGGTTCATCTGGTTTACCTCACTGGCACCAGCATCACAATCGATGGACAAAATATTGGCATCCTTGTAATAGCGACGCAATTCATGAATAACCCCTTTACCGGTGATATGATTTGGCAGACAACCGAATGGCTGTAAGCAAACCACATTTGGTACATTGTTACGAATGAGCTTCACCATCTCACCGGTCAGGAACCAGCCTTCACCAGCCATATTTCCCAAGGAAACGTGTTGTTTAGCCATCTGGGCAATTTCCTTAATGGTATGCGGTGGCGTAAACCGTTTACTGTGTTTCATAGCCTTACGCACTGGCCGCCGATAGAATTCCATCATCTGAATAAACATCTGGGAAATCAGTTTGTTCTTCAGCTTGCCATCCAATAATTCCCGTTTTACCACTGCATCATAGGCAGAATACATGAAGAAATCCACAAAGTCCGGCATTACCACTTCTGCACCTTCATCCAACAGGAACTGCTCAATATGGTTATTGGCCACTGGATGATACTTGGCCAAAATCTCACCAACGATACCTACCTTTGGCTTCCACAAATTTTCATCTATTGGTATAGCCTCAAAATCCTCAACTATAGCCTTAATATTGGCAGAGAACCGCTTGTAGCTGCCCTTAGGCTCCAACAGATCTGCCTTGCAGCGCTCCAGCCATTCGTCATATAATCTGGCCGCATCGCCCTTATGCAATTCATACGGAATGGTGCGGTTTTTCACGTTCATCAAAACATCACCATAAACCGCGGCCTTAATGGCATCTATAAGGCTATCCCGCGTAAATTTAAAGGCATCTGTTTCCAAGCCCCAGCAGGCAAATACCGGAATCTGCGGGTAACCGGCATCCTTCAGGGCCTGACGCAATACATTAATATAATTGGTGGCCCGGCATGCTCCACAGGTCTGGAACAACATAATGGAAGTGTTGTCCGGATCACATTTACCCTGCTGAACAGCATTCAACAGCTGTCCGATAACCACAATAGCCGGATAGCACATATCATTATGTACATACTTCAGCCCTACATCCACTGCTGAGCGTGGCATTTCCGGAATAACCACCTTATAGCCGTACTTATTCAGCACTGTTTCAAATATACCAAAATGAATTGGTGCCATCTGTGGTGCCAAAATAGTATGCTTTTCCTTGCATTCCTCTGTGAAATGTGGCCGCTCGGAAATCTCCAATTCCCGATAGCTTACTGGCTGACGACGGGCCAAAGCCGCAATAAGCGAACGCAACCGTATTCTGGCCGCACCCAAATTGCTTACATCATCCAGCTTTATCATGGTATAAATTCGGTCATGGTCCTCCAAAATGGATTTTACCTGACCAGTTGTCAAAGCATCCAAACCACAGCCAAAGGAGCTGAACTGAATCAATGTCACATTCTCATGCTCCGCCACATAGTGCGCCGCATGATACAGCCGGGCATGATAGCTCCACTGGTTGACAATCTTCAATGGCTCAGACTTAACCGGCATATGATATACTGCATCTTCAGAAATTATTGGTAAATCATAGCTCTGAATCATCTCTGGTATGCCGTGATTTATCTCCGGATCCACGTGATAAGGCCGTCCGGCCAACAAGATTACATGCTGTCCCTTGGCCTCAGCTTCCTTAAGGATTTCCACACCCTTTTGGCGCACCTCTTCCCGATAAGCAGCCAATTCTTCGTAAGCCTTAGCCGCTGCGGCTCCAATTTCAGCTTTAGTAAGTCCTTCCTGAGAACCTAATTCCTGATACAAGCGTTTAACCATCTTTTTCTGGTCATTAATCGGCAGGAACGGTTCCAGAAAATCTACATTTTTCTCCCGTATAATATCCATATTCCCGCGGATATTTTCCGCATAGGAAGCCACCACCGGACAGTTGAAGTGATTGTCCGTAGGATGGTAGTCATCTGCCATATTATATGGCAAACATGGGTAGAAAATCTTGGTTATGCCCTGCTCAATCAAATCCATGATATGTCCATGGACCAATTTGGCCGGATAACACAAAGAATCCGATGGAACAGTTGCCATGCCGCTGTAATAAAGTTGCGCCGACGACTCACTGGACAATACCACTTCATAGCCTAACTCAGTAAAGAAGGTAAACCAGAAAGGAAAATCCTCATACATATTGAGTACCCGTGGTATGCCAATGCGGCCCCGCTTGGCTCCCACCAAGGGCTGATAGTGATTAAACAACCGATCATACTTAAAACGATAGATATTGGCTGCCCGACGTTCTTTCTTTTCCTTGCCAGCTCCTCGCTCACAACGGTTGCCGGTAAAATATCTTCCTCCATCCGGGAACATCTGCACTGTTACTTGGCAGGCATTACCACAACCCTGGCACCGGAAGGAATTAGTCTTTACCGAGAAGGTCTCTAAGTCCTCCGCTGGCAATATATCCGATTTCTTATTGCCACTTTCCAAGGCCAAAATAGCCGCACCATAAGCGCCCATAAGCCCGGCAATATCCGGCCGTATTACGTTTCGGTTCAAGAGCAACTCCATAGAACGCAGTACAGCATCATTGTAGAAGGTACCACCCTGCACCACAATATTTTTTCCTAAGGAGCTGACATCTTTCAGCTGCATAACCTTAAACAAGGCATTTTTTATAACAGATAAAGCAATACCAGCGGAAATATCGCCTACTGCCGCCCCATCCTTTTGAGCCTGCTTTACCTTAGAATTCATAAATACAGTACATCTGGTGCCTAAATCCACCGGAGCCTTGGACTCCAAAGCCTTAGCAGCAAATTCACCAGCCGTAAGTTTCAAGCTTTGGGCAAAATTCTCAATAAAGGAACCACATCCCGCCGAGCAGGCCTCATTGAGAATGATACTGCCAATATTCCCCTTGTGAACGTAGAAGCACTTCATGTCCTGTCCGCCGATATCCAACACAAAGGACACCTCCGGGCAAAACTCCTGAGCTGCCCGCAGATGTGCAAAGGTCTCTACCTCGCCCCCATCAGCATGGAGCGCCGCCTTAACAATGGACTCACCATAGCCAGTGGTAGTAACCGAGGCAATATAGGTATCCTCATTCATGGCCCCATAAAGGCCCTTCATTTCATCTACCACCGTCTTTAGTGGTGAACCGTGATTGCTGCCGTAGGAAGTATACAGGAGTTCCTTGTTCTGGCCTATAGCCGCCAGCTTGGTGGTAGTGGAACCAGCATCTATTCCCACATAAATTGGACCATGATAGGCCTTCATATCCGCCTTTGGCACCTTGTCCTTATCATGACGGTCCTTAAAATCTGCGTAATCCCCTTCATTTTCAAAGAGAACAAAATCAGCCTGATGTTGCTCAGTGGCGGTTATTTCCTCCGCCTTGGCAATACTGGCATTTAATTCCTTAATATCAACAGGCTGGGCTTCCTCAGACATAGCTGCGCCCATAGCCACGAAATAGTTCCCCTCTTCCACCTGCACCACATTGTCTGGTGCCAGCTTTAAGGTTTCAATAAAACGTTTTTTCAACTCCGGCAAAAAATGCAATGGACCACCTAAAAAAGCCACATTGCCACCGATAGGCCGCCCCTGAGCCAAGTTACTTATGGTCTGATTTACCACCGCCTGGAAAATGGACAGAGCAATATCCGCCTTGGCAGCTCCATCATTCATTAATGCCTGAATATCCGTCTTGGCAAACACTCCGCAACGGGAAGCAATGGTATAAATCTGCTTGCCCTTTTCGGCCAGTGCATTCAGCCCCTGGGCATCGGTGGACAAAAGAGAAGCCATCTGGTCGATAAAGGAGCCCGTACCACCTGCACAAACACCGTTCATACGCTGTTCCGGAGCTTCACCAAAATAGGTCACCTTGGCATCCTCGCCCCCCAGTTCCACCACAGTATCCGTTTGTGGAATAAGGGATTTTACTGCTGCTGCACAGGCTATAACCTCCTGCACAAAAGGCAAACCAATCCGCTCAGCAATCCCCATGCCTGCCGAACCAGTAAGTGCCAAAGAAAACTTCTTGTCCTCAATAATCTTGCTAAGGGCATGGAGATTTTCCTTTAATACTGCGTTGATTTCCGAAAAATGCCGGGCATATTTCTGGTAAATCATTTCCCTCTCTTTGTTTAGAACTACAACTTTAATCGTGGTTGACCCTACATCAATTCCAACCCGTAAAAGAGTATTCATTCTTTCACCGCCTGAATAATACTATATCAATATCTACAGCTAACTGTAGACATAAAAATCCTACATTACATTATACCAATTTAGTCAAAAAATGTATAGGTTTAAAGCACTTCATAGGAAAAGGACAGTATTTTTACCGTCCTTTTATAGTAAAACCTTATTTTGTAATTATCTTATTTTCAAAAAAACGCTGCCATGGCAATGTCATGCTATATGTCGCTGCCGCCGGAAACTCTCCTAAATGTTCACGGGCAAACCGCTGCTGTAAATCCGTGCCCCGGGCTTCGATATCCTTTAAATTAGTTTTCAGGGCATCCGCTCCGAAGGAAGACGCATAAATTCCTAATGCTTGACGGATATTAGCCTCATAAGCCCACTCATCCAAATAGCGAATGGTCAGGAGAAAGTTCTTGCTGTCAACGGACAACATTTCCGGGGCCAGTATTCCTTGTGGCAATGCGTAGCCCAAGCTGTTGGTAGCCGTATTCCAGCCCGCGTAAGAGCTTAGGCGATACAGCATTTTCCGATCACCCAGCACACTGCACAGACTGTTATCCGAGCCATTACTATACGCTATATCAGCAATACCGGTATTCTTGTCCTTATTCAGCCAATTTTCCACCCGATCGGCAAATTGTTCACTGCGTGGATTGGCCTTCATCACATTACTGCCATCGCCAGCGTAGCTTCCCCTGCCTGTCGCTGGAGTATTCAGCATCAATACCAGATCAGCCCGTTTCGGAGTCGGTACAGACATACCGCCAATAGCCTTAATGTAATCCTCCACCGTATGGGAAATTTTTTCGTCCGAGTAAGCTGGCACCATGTCCTTACCGATCCCGCTGTTATACTCCACATAAACAAATGGCATTTCAAAGCGACAATCCGTATGGGCCTTAGTCAGCAACAATAAGCCGATTTCGTCAATACCGCTCATATTTTGGTACTGGGTGAAATCCAAGTCCTTACCGTATTCCTTCAGTTTGCGGCCTTCCATATGGGTCTGGGACAATGGCGCATTATCATCCCGTCCCAGGGCGAAATACCGGAAGGTGCCATCCCGGGCCATGTCCAGCAAGGCTTTATTGGCTGCAAAATTGGTATTGCGACGCCCCAACCAGTCCGCCAACACCTCCTGAGGAATAATCCACTTATCGTAGTCCAGCTGCTTTTGCTCCTGATCCGTCAGTTTACCCATCTCCGCCTTATCCGTCAGAGCTGAATAATCAAAAATGGACGCGCCCCACTTCACATAATACTCCGGTTCCTTGCCCCCTGGACTGCCCTGGGTAGGAGTACGCATAATCGAGGAAAAGATATACAATGTTAAATTCGGATTCTGCTGGTGGAAAGTCTTAAAACGACCAATTCGCTCCTGTATCACGGCTTCGGAGATATTATGGCGACGACTGGCCACCAGGCTGCCATACAAAAGGGAGTCACTGGCTATAACTGCTGCCTTGATATTTGGCTCCTTGGCCGCCCCATCCAGCCATTTCCACAGGGCCTCCACATCACCGTCATTGTCATTGCCACCAAGAATTTCATCTGGGGGGACCAATACCTTATAGCCAACCTTCTCCATGGTCTGCACCGAATACAAATCCGTAATCGGACGATTATCTATAGGAATATAAATCAGTGTTGGCTGCACTTCCCCAGCAGCATTGGCCTGACCCTGTCCCAGGCTCATACCAGCTAACAAAACTATTCCTACTAAGCAAAGGAAAATCTTTCTGATATCCATATCCTAGCCCCTTTCACTATTATTGTTCACTAAAAATTATAACGCAATTGTTTAAATTTTCCTATTGCAAAAAGAATTAACAATTAAAAACCAAGCATGTTTTATTACCCCGCCAAATATGGTATAATGTGAAGGAATATAAAAAAAGGAATCGTGAGCTCTATGAACAAAGAATTAGAATTAATGAAATCTTATAATGATGGTCTCTCCAACGGCATTATTAAAGGGGAAAATGCTGCCAATCGTCGCACAGCCATGCGCATGCTGGAAGCCGGCGAGCCTGTGGAGAAAATTTTGGCATACACCAACCTCACCGAAGAGGAAGTTCAGTCCATGATGAAATAATTAAATAATTTTGCTACGCAAAAGTGCCAGATAATTGGGTGTTCTGCCCCAATCTCTGGCACTTTTTTACTGTGGACGTACAATCTCACTATCCACTGTTCGAAGTATTTTTATTTATCCATCTGCATTTCCGCTGCAGTTACAGTGTTCTGCATCAACATGGCGATGGTAAGCAGGCCTACGCCGCCGGGCACTGGTGTAATGGCTCCGGCTACTTCCTTTACAGCCTCAAAGTCCACATCTCCCACCAATTTTTTCGGAGCGATGCGGTTAATGCCCACATCAATTACCGTGGCTCCAGGTTTAATCATGTCAGCGGTAACAAATTTAGGTTTGCCTACGGCGGCCACCACAATATCTGCTTCCTTTACTACCTCCGCCAAATTCTTTGTTCTGGAATGACAGATGGTTACCGTGGCATTTTTGCCCAAAAGCAGGTGAAGCATTGGCTTACCCACTATATTACTGCGGCCAATTACCACTGCTCTGGCGCCTTCCATAGGGATGTCTGCCAGCTCCAGCATACGGATGCAACCATGCGGAGTACAAGGTATCAAGGCCTGTTGACCAGTCACCAGCCGTCCTACATTTACCGGATGAAAACCATCCACATCCTTTAGTGGGTCAATGGCCTCCAGCACCTCGGACTCATAAGGCTGTAACGCCTTCGGCAATGGCAGCTGCACCAATATACCATGAATTTTTGGATCATTATTGAGGCGCTGGATCTCTGCCAACAGCTCTTCTCTGGTGGTGTTTTCCGACAATTCAATACCCTCGGAATAAAACCCCAACTCCGTACAAGCCTTGTGCTTGTTGCGAACATAAACCTGAGACGCAGGATTCTCTCCCACGATAATTACTGCCAAGCCTGGAGTGATACCGTATTTATCCTTTAGTGCTTCTGCCCGTTTCCCAGCTTCTTCCCGAAGCTTTGCCGCAAAAAACTTACCTTCCAATAACCTTGCCGTCATAACTTACCTCCAACTCGAACCTCATCCGTCAGCTACGCTGACACCGACGGAGCTTTGCTCCTAGTACCCTTGGGTGCTTCTCCAAAGGAGAAGGCTTTCTTATTTCATATATACACTTGCCAAAGTAAACAAAAATATCGCTATGGACACAATGCCGTTGCGCATGTAGTATTCCCTGGTAAAGGCCCCAAAGCCTTTGATATGGATAATTCGATGCTGGTAAATAAGCACAACAGCCGAAACCAACACCCCCACATAATAAATAACTCCTAAATTGAATAAACTGCCTAAATAGACAAATACAATCAAGGTAACCACATGGGTAATCTTCGCCAACAGCAGAGCTCCATCTGCTCCCAAGGCCGTAGCCATAGAATGCAGTCCATGCTCCTTATCAAACTTCTCATCCTGAGCTCCGTACACTACATCAAAGCCCCCAATCCAAAGAGCTACAGCTACACACAGGACAATCATTGGCCAGGAAATCTCCCCGGTAACCGCCACCCAGCCCCCAGCAGGAGCCATGGCCACAGCGATGCCGCAAACGTAATGACAAAAACAGGTTATACGTTTCATGTAAGGATACACGATAAAAGGCAGAGCCGCTATAGGTAATAACTTTATGCAAATCGGATCCAATTGTAACACAGAACCGATGAGGACTACAAAACAAATTGCTATAAGGATATATACATCCTTTTTATTCAGCCGTCCGGCCACCATTGGCCGTCCCTCAAACCTGGGCTGATCCACATCATATTTTAAATCGATAAGATTATCCAAGGCCAAGGCTGCACTACGGGCCGCCACAATGGTCATGGTAATCCAAAACATGATCCACATATCCGGATGACCATCCGCTGCCAAAAAAGCTGCCATATAGGCAAAGGGCAGGGAAAACACCGTCTGATAAAAGGCCACATTGTTTAAATGAGCATCTATTTTCTGCCAAAAGGAATTAGTCAAGACCAAGCTCCTTCCACTTTGCATCCACCATATCCTTAATGTCCTGGGTCATGACAATCTCATCCGGCCATTCCCGGGTATGTCCTTCCTCCGGCCAGGACTTAGTGGCATCGATACCTACCTTGGTACCCCATTTAGCCATTGGGGAGGAATGATCCAGCACATCCAGTGGTCCTTCCACCATGACAAGGTCCCGCTTGGCATCGATATTATTGAATACCCGCCACCAAACTTCCTTTGGATTTTGCACATCCACATGGGCATCCACCACAATTATCATCTTGATGAACATCATCTGCCCCATGCCCCACAAGGCATTCATTACCTTCTTGGCCTGCATTGGATAGGTCTTTTTTATTGACACAAAAATACAATCGTGGAATACGCCCTCCAAAGGCATATTAATATCCACTACCTCCGGAATCATCTGCTGCAACAATGGAAGGAAAATACGCTCGGTAGCCTTAGCCAGGAAACAGTCCTCCATTGGTGGTTTACCCACAATAGTTGATGGATAAATAGGGTTCTTTCTATGGGTTATGCAGGTAATATGGAATACCGGGTAATAATCCGCCAGGGAATAATAGCCTGTATGATCCCCAAATGGACCCTCCCAGCGTTTTTCATCCACATCCACATAACCTTCCAAAATAATTTCTGCGTGGGCTGGCACTTCCACATCCACCGTCTTGCATTTAACCATTTCCACACTCTTATGCCGCAGGAAGCCCGCAAAGACCATTTCATCAATATCCCGTGGCAACGGAGCTGTAGCCGCATAGGTTACCACCGGATCTGTACCGATGGCCACTGCCACCTCCATGCGCTGAGCGCCTTTGGCCTTGGTATCCCGATAGTTATCCGCACCATTTTTGTGAATATGCCAATGCATACCGGTGGTATTACTGTCATACTTTTGCAGACGGTACATACCTACATTACGCTTACCGGTATTAGGATTGCGAGTAAACACCAAAGGCAACGTAATAAACCGGCCGCCATCCTGAGGCCAGCACTTTAATATAGGGAACTTGTCCAAGGACGGATTATCAGTAATCACCACTTCCTGACAAGGGGCCTTTTTCACGTATTTAGGGAAGTTAATGGCCTTCTTGGCCGTAGGAATAATGGATAACAAATCCGTCTTATGAGCTAAGGAAATGTATGGAAGTCGCAAAATTTCCCGCAGCTCATCGCCAATGTCATCCAGTTTTTCTACCCCAAAAGCAATGGCCATACGTTCCATGCTGCCGAAGGCATTCATCAGCACTGGCATATCATAGCCCTTAACATTTTCAAAGAGCAATGCCACATTTTTCTCGCCTTCCATTTTGGAAACCCGGTCCGTTATCTCTGTGATTTCCAGCTCACAGTCTACCTCGGTGGTAATCCGCTTCAGCAGTCCGCGACTTTCCAACTCATCAATAAATTCCCGTAAATCTTTAAAGGCCATAAAGTCCTCCTATTTTCTCAGTATAAATCTAACCACTAAATAACTTAATCCGTACAGGGCCGTCAATGGCAGCGCCAGGGTTACCTGGGAAATAACATCCGGCGGAGTCAACAAAGCACCTATTACAAAAGAAAAGAAAAAAACATATTTAAAATACTTTCTCAGAACCTGTGAGGTTACTATTCTCAGCTGAGCCATGATAATAATTATAATTGGTAATTCAAAGGCCAAGCCAAAGGGGAGCAAAAAGGTAATAATAAAATCCAGATATTTTTCTACGGAAAATAACGGGGTTAAATCCTCTGATCCCATTCCCATAAAAAACTTAATACCTAATGGCACAATCAGGAAAAAGGAAAACGCCAATCCCAAATAAAAAAGCAATACCGAACTAGGCACCAATATCCCTAAAATTAACCGTTCCCGGGGAGTAAAGGCCGGGACAAAAAAACGCCACATCTGATAAAACACCACCGGCGTTGCCAATAAAAATCCCGAAAAAACTACCACCTTGGCATAGGAAAAGAAGGCTTCACCAGGCTGCATAAAATACAGTTTTCCCGCCGGAGCCATCAAAAAATCCATTATTATTTCATCAAAACCGTAGGTAATACAGCTACAAACCAGTATAGCAATGATACTGCGGATAAGTCTGGTTCTAAGTTCTGTCAGGTGTTCAATCACCGACATCCCCTCATCCTCATCTGCTGAATGATCCTCACTTGTTTCTTCCTTATCAGCCTTTTTAGCAGGCTTTTTATCAAATTGCGCAGAATCCGCTTTAGGTGGCTCTTCCGCAGCTGATTCTTCTGGTTCATCCTCTATAGTAGGAGTCTGGGCCGCCAAAATTTCTTCAGCAGTCATATCCTTGTATTTTTCCCAATCGTCCTCTTGCATAATCACGCTTCATCCTTGGATTTATCTTTTGTTTCAGCAGCTTCAATGGTATCTTGAGCATCAATACCCTTTTCAGCCGATTTAAACTCCCGAATACTCTTGCCAAAGGCCTTGCCTAAATCCGGTAATCTACCTGGTCCAAATATAACCAAACCGATAATCAAAATTAAAATTAGCTCCCAACCACTTAAACCAAACATTCTGCAACCTCCCAAACAGTAAATATACTCTATCATTATACTAAATACTAAGGTGTGGGGCAAATAACAAAAAGAGCTGACCTGCGCCAGCCCCTACCTAAATCACCTTTATTTGTCATCCTTGACTTCTATTTTTTCTGCCTCTTCAGTTATGTTTTCCATTCTATCACTGGCTTGAACATCCTCTGACTTTTGAGCTATTTGCCCATTGGAAGTCGATGCTGGCTCATCCATGATACCGCTGGACACCCGGCGAAATTCCCGTATGGTTTTGCCCAGTCCCCGACCAATCTCCGGCAATTTTCCTGGACCAAAGACAATGAGCGCAATAATCAACACAACAACAAGCTCAAATCCACCCATACCAAACATGCTATGCCTCCACTTCAATACATCTGCTTAAAAATTTCGTCCACCAATAAAGTCTGCCGCCATATGATAGGAGCTAGTTATTTCACTCGGTATACTAGCTGGCAATACCTCCTTGGCTCTGGTCAGGTACTCATCAACCTTTGCCTTGGTAAACTCAATTCCATCAGTTGCTTTTACCAAATCCAGGGCCCGTCCAAGCATGTCTGCGGTCATGTTCCGATTAGTAACTATATCCAGAAGCTCCGCTCTGTCTGGACTAACCTCCAAGGCCCTTATGGCTGGCAATGTAATAATTCCCTGTAAAATATCATTTCCCGCCGGTTTACCAATGGTCTTGGTATCCCCTGTAAGGTCCAGTAAATCATCGGTCAACTGAAATGCCATTCCCACCGAATAGCCATAATCATACAATGCCTGAATTTCAGGCTCAGAAAGTCCAGCCACGTCGCCCCCTAACTGACAGCTAATGGCCAGGAAATTAGCCGTTTTCATGGCAATGCGCTCAAAATACTCCTCCGTATCGCAGGAGGCCTTATATATTTCTTTATTTTGAATTAATTCTCCGGCACTTAAATCCGTGAGCAACCGTGACAGCTGCAGCTCCACCCGGCTTCCATAATTATGCTCGGCTACCAGTGCAAAGGCCTTGGCGAACAGATAATCCCCGGCTAAAATTGCCAGCTGATTACCCCACTTGGCATTGGCCGTTTCGCTGCCACGTCTGGTAGTAGCACTATCCAGCACATCATCATGTACCAAAGAGGCCATGTGGATTAACTCCAAAGCTACCGCCAAGGGCATTACCCGATCTCGATTATAATTCTGTCCGCAATGGGCAGCCAAAAAATACAATGCGGGGCGCAGTCGCTTGCCACCAGATTTAATTAGGTGATTGCCGATTTCCGTGATGGTATCCACGGGAGATTTAACAGCAGCCTGCAAAGCCAGCTCCAAATCTGCCAAATCAGCTTTTATTATATCAAACATATTGCTAGACAATTCTATCCCTCACTAATAAACTATACAGCCCCATTATTTTACTATATATCGCTATATTTTTCAAATCTATTGTATCATTTCCCCATTACGAACCAACCAGCCAGTGATGTCCTGTAAAGCGGCTCGTTCTGCAGTATATTCTTCAATATTGGATTCAGTATCTATTGGTTCTGCAGACTCCATGAGTTGTTGACGGATTTTATACTTGTAATAGCCAATTTTATCTTTGGTCATCCAGCTATAAGGAGTAACCACATGATTTATATTTTCCATGAGAGACGGCTTAAGGCTATAATACTCAAAGCCTGCCGGCGCAATAAGTTCCATAAGGGTCGGCAAAATATTCTGATGTTCACCCAGTATATTGTTCCCCAGCATATCCGCAGTCAAATCCGGATGATGCATATAAAAAGCCGTCAGCATATTTTCCCGAATGGTCTGCTCACTTCTAGGCAATACACCTTTATCAAAAGGCAAAACTGCCGCCGAATGGTCGCCAGTTACAATAAATAGGCTGTCCGGATATTGTTTCTGCATCTCCCGAACAAAATTCATCAGGCACCGATCCGCATAGCACACGCCCATAAACCGCCGGGCTTCCATCTCATCCCGGCGCAAGCTTTCTGGCATTTCCGGCATCATGTCGTCGATATTCAGGCCATATTCGTGATAAGGCAGGTTATAAGGCCCATGATTGGATGTAGTATAAACAAAATGAAATTCCGGTTCAGTGTTTTGATTATTCTTAATATGCTCTGCCACACTGTTCAAAAAGATATGATCATAGACTCCCAGCCAGGTCTGCGGTGAGCCAGGCGGGCAAAAATCCGGGCCTCCATAAACCTCATCAAAGCCCACTGCCGGAACAAAGTGCATCAGGCTGCCCCAGTTCAGACTGCCCCCATACCAAAAGCTAGTGTGATAGCCCAGCTTTTTTAGCTGTCCTGCCAAGGACGTAGGAATCTTATTTATGTCACAACTCCAAATGGACTTGTTTTCATTTAGCTCCAAATCACAATCATAGAGTCCCAGCAAAATACTTCCCAGTGCCGTTTGGGAAATCATCCCGGCTGGCTGGAAATTACTGATGGTTACCGTTCCTTTTTCCTGCTGGAAAATCTTGCTGGCATCCATCAAATGCAATTTATCATAAACCCTGTCAAAGGGTGCCTGACACTGACTTTCGCCCAATAGCCAGAAAATATGCTTAGGCTTGTTGATTTTTGCTCCCTGAGCGGTCCGCTTAAAATGAAATAGCGGGTTATCCCCTGCCCCGACGAAGGATGGACAAATCGTCTGGATGCTTTTCACAGCCTCTTCGTCGCTCTTGCTAACAAAAGCCGGAACCGGATGCTTTAAAACAATTTCCAAAGCAATTAGGTCATCCACCGTGGCCTTACCCAAAAATACATCTTCCTTGACTATCGGTGGCACCTCATCCCACTCCGGTTTGTCCCTATGCCGGAAAGTCCCCCCGAAACGGAACCAATAAAACAAGGCAATGGAAAACAAAAACATCAGCGTGTTAACCACATACTGGGCATATTCATTATCCAAGGCAACAAAACCAACACAAGGAAGCCCCAACAGTAAACTGCCACTCCACCAACAAAAAGCAATATAGGGGATAAAGCTCAACAATATCCAAGCACCATGATTTTGGTTAAAGAATATATCGGCCAAATTTCCCTTGTCCGCATTACGGCCAAAAAGGATATTGTTGTTAATGATATCTTGATAGTGGTAATAGAAAATCATCTTGGTCCAAAACAGTACGTAGAGTACTACCAAATACAGGGTAATACCCACTAGCCGTACCTTGTCACCCACTGCGAAATAATCCACCAAAAAGGCCCCGGGAATGCTCACCGCCACCAGTGGTACGAGATAGGCATAGGCATTAAAATCCATCCCCCACCAAAAGCCATAGCGAAAGCAATGATAGAGCTTTTCCCGCCCCCACTGAGATAGTTTTTTAGGGCCAAAATAGGTAATAAAGACCAAACGAAACAAAGCACAAACCAAGGGTGGTAAAAGGGCAATTTTTATATCCTGCTGCCAGCCCATAAAGAAGGCATCAAATAAGGTCATCCAATCACTCCACATTCATAATACACCTAAGTATTATAACGCAATTGTTCAAATTTTTCCAAACTACACATTTCCTAAATACACATAATCCAAATATTTGCGGGCAATGGACTGTAAATTTTCCAAGGTACTTATCGGCGTAGCCTCAGCGTGCCATTTATAGCGTGGGAAATAGCGGGACAGATGTAGTGGCACATCCTTCTTGATCTTGGCCAGCCACTGGGCTTCCTCCTCCATCATGGCCGGTTCATCATTAAAATCTGGGATAACCAGTGTAGTTACCTCCACGTGAACCCCCGCCTCCACGGCCCTCTGGATAGTTTTCTGCACCGTTGCCAAGTCCCCACCCAGCCATATGTAGCCTTCCGGGGAAAAAGTTTTTAAATCAATATTCATGGCATCCACATAGGGTAGTAACTTCTCTAAAGGCTCTGGCATGATCTGGCCATTGGTCACCAGCACCACCCGTTGTCCCGCCTCTTTTAGCATTGGTGCCACATCCAGCAGGTACTCATAGCTGAGCAGTGGCTCATTATAGGTAAAGGCCACACCAATACTCCCCGCATCCTTTGTAGCTTTACGGGCAATATCCACCAAGTCCGGTGGTGCAACATAGCCCTGAGACATCTTAATCCCCTGCTGGGATATACTATGATTTTGACAAAAGGGACATTTCATATTGCAGCCAAAACTACCCAGAGATAAAATTGCGCTTCCGGGATAAAAATGATACAAAGGCTTTTTTTCGATGGGGTCAAGGGCCAGAGAAGTAACCTGGCCATAGGAAATACTACTTATCTCCCCATCCACATTTCTTCTGGTACCACAAAGGCCTGTCTGACCACTTTTCAAAGTACAATTATGGGGGCAAAGGCCACATTGTACAGTTTGCTGTTCCTTATTCATGACGGGTTACCTCAAAGCGTTGCAGCTTAATCTTTTCATCGGGAGATATACCTCCCTTGCGCCGGGCAATGGAAATCTGCTCCTCAACGGTATCAATTCCTTCTAAGTCCGGCAGCAACAGCCCCCGGCGATGACCGTCCGCACTGGAAACAATTACGCCATACCGTTTCACATCCAACTGGTTTGGACCTTCTATTGGTTCCGGCTCCGATAATACATCCACATCATAAACCAAATCATCCAGCTCATCGGCAGTTACAGCTGGAAAGCGCGGATCCTCTGTACCAGCCGCCACCGCATTGGCAATTATCTCTGCCGCCAAACTGTCCCGCACCGGTAATATAGTACCAATACAGCCCCGGAGCTGCCCGGCTTTTTTTATCGACACAAAGGCCCCCGCCCGGGTGTTTAACAATTCAGACGGTAAATCTATCGGTAATGCCAACCGTTTACCATCCCGCACATAGCTTTCCAAACTATGACGGGCTAGCCTAAGGTAAGCATCTTCCTTGGCCCGTCGCTCTGCCATGGCTTTCTTATGGCATTCCACGGCCTGCTCCCCGATGTTACGTCCTTCATTCTTTTCTCCAGGTGTAAACTGGGCCACGCCATAGCCCACACCAAAGGGTCCCTCACAGGACAGCAGCTTTGGCTCCACATCCAAACAGTCAAAGGCACCAGCCATTATCCAGAAGGAACGCAGGCCGCACTCAGCAGCATCTTCGGCAAGTTTTGCCGGTGTCGTCAGCAATTGCAAAAAATCACCTGCTCTAAAGCAGTCCGCCATCCGTTGATCAAATACCGGACCCTCCGCAGCAAAGCCATAAGGACCATCCTTTTTAAGCTTATGAGATAAATCCCCGCTAGCCACCAGCATCATTCGTCTATTAAGTTTATCCGCTGTTTCTCGCAATAACACTCCCAAGGCGTAATGGTGGACATAGGATAATCCTGACAAGCCAATCCGTACTATCTTGCCAGTATAGCCCGCCCGCTGCAAAAAATACAGGGGTATCATGATACCGTGATCCAAATCATGATTTTGCCGCCCCAAAGTACCAGTAGCTAATTCTATTTCCTCGGCAGATTGCTCCACCTGCCGAACGAACTCCTCATCATATTCCGCCTCGAAGGCCAACTCCGGGTGGCCAAAATTGGCAAAGCTGCCCTTGGCCGATGCTCCTGATGATATTTGCAGATAATCCGCATACATAGTGGCATGGGGACTGGTAATAATTACCAAATCCGGCTCTTTATCCACTAGCCATTTAGCCGTAGTCTCGTAGGCTTCTATGGTAGCACTAATTCCCTTTTCCTCACCCCGACCAATCTCCGGTATTATAAGTGGCGGATGAGGAACAACACAGGCACCTAAAAATGACATAAAAACACCTCCAATACCCCAATATTACGACAAAATCCGTAGAATTCCCTGCAAAAAATAAAACCCATATAAAAAGGACTGCTCCATTGATAAACTGTAGTGACCCCATAAAGTTAGACCTTAACGGTAGTAGCAATTATTTGCTACTACCGTTTTTTATGCTGCGGCATGACGTAAACGGTAATCCACTGGGCTGAGCCATCCCAGCTTAGCTTTGATT
>Ga0256405_10004672_pt1 | contig 25182 bp, 15 predicted proteins | sample RumenRJG_02DNA_FD_189096 | JGI IMG/M metagenome (GOLD analysis project Ga0256405, IMG submission 189096) | Bovine rumen microbial communities from Lethbridge, Alberta, Canada - RJG_02 | ecosystem: Host-associated > Mammals > Digestive system > Stomach > Rumen | place: Canada: Alberta... | reverse complement strand
GCAGTGTCGCAAGCGCCATTGCAGCATCAGGGGACTCGCCGCCGAAACGCTCCACAAAGGCGGCGGCTTCCGCGGCATTCGCCGCCAACCTTGAACGAAAAGCCGATACGCCTTCCAAAGCCCTCTTCAAGAAATGCCGTGAACCGCAGTCGGTCGCCCCGATAACGTTTTCCCCATGCTGTCTGTAGAAGTACAGTGGCTCGTCGACAAAGCCAATATGCCCGAATGCAGCGGCGACAAGAACGAGCCACGCGTCGTGCATCAGCGCCTGTGGCGGAACCTTCCCAGCCTTCTCGCGAAGCGCGGCATTGAACAACATTGCATTCCCCGCAACAAAATTCTGCATCAACAACCTATTGAAGCAAAGCCCCTTTGCAATATTGACACGTTGCCTCGACAATACAGTTCCAGGCTTCCGATTCAGCTCGACATCCGTCACATAGCCGTCGCAAAACACAAGCAAGGGGACGTCTTTGCCGTAAATCGCCTCCAGTTCGCGCATCTTGGCAAGACACTTTTCCAACTTGCCCTTGTCCCAGACGTCATCCTGATCGGAGAACGCCGCGTATTCCGCGCGAGACTCAGCCAGCAGTGCGCTGAAGTTGCCGCAAGCACCAAGGCCCTCATCATCCTCACGACATATCAAGTTTACATCGACGCCGCGCTGCGCACGTATCGAATCGACTTGCGCCTTCAGCATCGCCGCTTGCGGACGATATGTTGCGAGCAGGACGTCGATCATCTATACGCCTCCTTGCGGTCCGCCACGCATCGCTTGAGAACGGCATCTATCGCCATGACCTTCGTCCACCAAGAATTATCCTCGAGGAACCTCTCGGGGACGGAGAATTCTCGAGGTCCCGCAAGAGCCGCAACAAGGCAATCTAAAAGCGAGCACTCTTGGCCGTAAAATCGCACAGCCTCAAACTGCTTGAACTTTTCGAGCAATGGCCACCATGAAGACACTATCGGGCGCCCAGCACGAAGATACTCGTACATCTTGACGGGGTCGACACCGTCAATCAGTTCGCTGCGGACAAACGGCATAATCAACACATCTGCCGACATGGCCTGCACCATGACCGATTCATGGGGAATTGCACCTCTCAAGACCACGTTCGCCGGCAACTCCGGCGCATTACAATCGCATGGCCCAAAAAGATCGAACCGCCATTCTGGATGACGGGCGGCAGCATCCAGCACGCTATCCCAGTCAAACCATGGCGCAATCGTACCAAAATACGCAATTGAGGGATGCTTGACGGCAATCGGCGCAATAGCCGACTCTGACTCTGACAGCTGGACACCATTGGAAACAACCGTCATCAGTGCATCTTCCGCCAAATAGTTCTTTGCCAGACTGTCACGTATAGCATCGGAGCTTGCCACTATCGCACTGGCTTTGCGAACGAGACTCCGCTCGGCCTCCTCCATGCGGCGCCGGCGAAGCCCTGTGAAAAATGCGGTTTGAACATCCATGCAATCATAGACATGGGGCATTGCTGACAAACTGCAGGGCAGCCAGGAAAGTGCCACGGGATTGGTGGCGATGACGACATCTGCCCGAACACGACGCAGCCAAAACGACACCCATATCCGATTCAGCCATCCCAATGGCCGAAAACGCGTTGCAAAAGGCAACACAGGAAGTTCGACTCCCGCAAAGCCATGGCCATAGTCGAGCCGGCGAAAGCGACACTTAGTGAACGACGCGGCATAAAACCAGAACACCTGATGTCCGGCGGACGCCAGCCCCTCGGCCATGAAATGGGGGCGCTGGCGTATCCAGCCATAGGAAACAGGCGACTGGTAGAATATCCGCATCAACTTTGCATGGTTCCCGTGGCTACGAGTTCGGCAATGCGCCTGGCCGCAAGGCCATCGCCGTATGGATTGACAGCCCGCGCCATCTTGTCGTAGAAGGCAGCATCGTCAAGCAGACGCTCTGCGGCAGACGCCATCGACTCTGTTTCCGTGCCGGCGAGGATGACCGTCCCCGCGTCAACTGCCTCAGGGCGCTCTGTCGTGTCGCGCATGACGATTACCGGCTTGCCGAGAGACGGAGCCTCCTCCTGCACACCACCCGAATCAGTCATGATCAGGTAGCTTTGACGCATCATATAGAGGAACGATAGATAGTCAAGCGGCTCAATGAGGTTTACATTGGCAAGTCCACCGAGAATCTCGTTGACTGGCTTGCGCACGTTCGGGTTCATGTGCATGGGATAGACCACCTGCACGTCAGGACGCGACGCCACGCGCTTGATGGCGTTGCAAATGTGGATAAATCCTTCGCCGAAGTTCTCGCGCCGATGCCCAGTCACGAGCACAAGGCGCTTCGCCGGATCAAGAAACGGGAACTGCGTGGCAAGCCTTGCCTTGAGCGCGGCATCGCCGTCCATGATCTTCACCGCCTCATGAAGCGCGTCGATGACCGTGTTTCCGGTCACGAAAACAGTCGCGGGGTCCTTGTTCTCCTTAAGAAGGTTGTCCCGGGAGCGTGGAGTCGGCGCATAGTGCTGGTTGGCGAGGCACCCGGCTATCAGGCGATTTGCCTCTTCCGGCCATGGTGAATACAGGTTCCCAGTCCTCAACCCCGCCTCCACATGGCCGATGGCGATCTTGTGGTAAAACGCAGCAAGCGCGGCGGCCATGACGGTGGTCGTGTCGCCCTGGACGAGAATCATGTCCGGCTTCCATTCGGCGAACACTTCCTCCATGCCCTTAAGGACCTTGCAGGTAACGTCGGCAAGGGTTTGGTTCGGAGCCATAACGTTAAGGTCAAAGTCCGCCTTGAGGCCAAATATCTCCATCACCTGATCGAGCATCTGCCGGTGCTGCGCAGTAACGCACACCTTGATCTCCAGCTCAGGGCGCGCCTTGCACGCCTTCACCACCGGAGCCATTTTAATCGCCTCGGGACGCGTCCCGAACACTACGAGTATTTTCTTCTTCATTAGTACTCCTTCCTCACAATTCATTTAAGAAACCCTGCAACTGTTTCCAATGCGGCGGCGATAGACTGGTCCATGTCGTAATACTTGTAGCCGCCTAGACGCCCGCCGATGACAAGATTCGGATATTTCCTGGCCGCGTCCTGATATTTCGACAGCAACGTCCGCGATTCCTCGCAGTCAACCGGATAATACGGCTCGTCGCCGGGCTTCCAAGTTGCGGGATATTCCCGCATGATCACGGTCTTTTTTGCATTGAAGCCCCAGGTGCCGTTCAGAAGACCTTCCGGGTGATAATGCTTGAATTCATGAATACGCGTATAGGGGACTTCCGCTTCGGTGTAATTCACGACGGACGTGCCCTGGTAGTCGGGAAGGTCAAGCGTTTCCCGCTCGAAGCGCAACGTGCGCCAAGGGAGATGCCCGAATGAATAGCCGAACAATGCGTCAACAGGCCCCGAATAAAAGACGGACGCTCTCGAAAACTCAGCCAGATCGTCCAGCGAAAACGCCCTCCCGCACGCCACCGTTATGTTCGGATGATCCAGCATCCTGTCGAACACTGAATTATAACCGGCAAGCGGGATGCCCTGATTATAGTCATTGAAGTAATTCGTATCGTAATTCGACCGAACTGGAACGCGGCGGATGATCGATGGATCGATGGCCTCTGGCGGACGCCCCCACTGCTTCGAAGTATAGCCGCGGAAGAACGCATCGAACAGCGCCGACGAATGCGCCTCGTCCTTCATGAAGGCATCGACCTCGCTAGGCTTGAGTTCCACGCCGAAGAACTTGTTGATCATAGCAAGCCCCAACGGAAGGCTGTAGATCCGACCCTTGTAATTGGCAAGGACCTTGTGCTGGTAACCGTTGAACTCTGCAAACCGATTGATGAATTTCCACACCTCGGGAAGATGGGTATGGAAAATGTGGCTGCCGTATGTATGGATCTCAATACCGGTATCGGCATCGGTCTCGCAACGGACATTTCCCCCGACTGCCGAGCGCTTCTCCAGCACAAGAACCCTCTGTCCAGCCTCCGCCAGACCCCGCGCCACCGTGCATCCCCAGATACCGGCACCAGCCACGACAATCTCATATTCAGACATTTTCATCTCCTTTGAAATGCTTTCATTTGCTGCCAAGAACATGACGGACTACGGGGATACGACTCAGCAGATAGTGAATTGCAACGCAGGTCGCGACAATCACAAGCGGAGCGAACAACCGGTACGCAAACAGCGAACCGTACTCACAACCCAGAAACTTCGGCAAGGACTTCGGAAACAACCAATACACCAGAAATCCGTGCAGAAGGTAAATCGAAAGGCTAGCACTCTTCAGATTGTCTAACAGCCAAGCCAAAGGCCGCAGCGCGTAGCCTCCACTCCAACTGATGTTCTTAGCCGCGACAAATACCGCTGCGGAATACAAGACAGAGGGCCAGTTCACATACCCCTTGAACAGCATATTGATCGGACCGCCGACCGGTGAAAGCCACCATGTGCCGAAATAGTGTAGGCCGAAACCGATAAGCCCCAGAAGATAAATCAGCCAACGAACACGCCACCCGAACTCAGACTTGCCTAGGACGTATCCAAGCATCACGAACAAGACGAATTCAGAGCCTAACGGCCATTTCCAGGCGGCGGATACTCCCCAACAAAATAGCTTCTCGCAAAACAGCAGCACGGAATTCGTCAGAAAGAGCAATCCGGCAAGCAGAAGGAAAAGCCGTCGTTTTTCCTGCACATACGACAGCACCAACATAGCCACATAACAACCGAAAAGCTGCGGGAAGAACCAATACACCGGCATCGCCGAAGTATTGAGCACGGAAAGCACAAGTTCTTTCAAACCACCACTTCCGAGCGACAACCAAGCCATTATTGACCAGAACAAGAATGGCAAAACCGCCCGTTTGAAGCGTCGCAACAGAAATTCCCCAGTACCATATCGTCTCCGAAAATCCAGCAACGTGCAACCGGAAATCATGAAAAACACGGGCACGCAAAAATAAAAAAAACACTCAATAAAATTACTCACCAATCCACTGATGCCACTGGGGCGACTCCAGTACACGAGATTGCAATGCAGAAAAACAACCCCGACACTGGAAAACACTGTCAAGACGTCAATCCAGCGCTGACGCTGAGAACAACCAACTGGAAGAGTTACCAACTCCTTGGCAATCACGATTCCCCCTTCAGCTTTTTCAGAATTTTCACAATACCATACGGCAACACCGCTTTGGCGGCCTTCTTCAAGATTTTCCTGAACCGCGCTATGGCGTCTTTTGAACGTTCCGGAGAGCAAAGTCTAGCAACGCTCCAAATATAAAGCTCGCGGTTGTTATGCCTAAGAAAAGCATTGAACTCCTTTTCTCTCGACTTGGCCCGCTTACGATCCGGATCAAGGTCACGGATGATGTGGTAATGAGTCCGTAGATGCTCCTTCAACAAACGGTGGTAATAGCGTTTCTGAGCCAAAGGCATCTCAGTGTTGTTATAATACTCAATAAGACTCTTCATGACGGTCGCATGGTTCTCGTAATTTCTAACAAACGACGCCGCCGAAACGCTCTGTCCCTCCTGCCCCTGCCAGTATTTGTAGATGTACAAATCAAGAAACACTGCGGTCTTCACGAAAGGAATCGGCTTCAGAATATATTCTGAATCAACGTAAAAGCAATGCTCATGGCATTTCACGCCGCTCTTACGCAGAGTTTCAAGAAGGAAGGACGAACCATGCATCGTGAAATACACGTCATTAACATCCAGTTCCTCGAATTTATACAGATGCCCGTACTGTACAGACTGTGGCTGCGGCCACGGCCATGTTGAACCATCCTTGGCGTTGACAACATGATAATTCGTGTAGCAAACATCCGCAGGCGATTCTCGATGAGACGCGAAATATTCGATTAACCGCTGCAGTTCGCGGGAATCCATCCAATCATCCGCATCCAACACACGATAATAAAGTCCATTACCATGTTCTATTCCTGTGTTGACTCCCGATCCATGGCCTCCGTTCGGCTTACGAATCAAAGTAACGATTCCTGGATAGCGGTCAACATACCTCTGTGCGATTTCCGCAGACCGATCCTTTGAACCATCATCTACAACAATGATTTCCAATGCATCGCGGGACTTGATTTCCAACACCGAATCAAGGCAACGCGCCAGAGTTGCGGCACCGTTATAACATGGCACGCAAATCGTCAGCAGTTTCTCAGTCTGCGGAGCCGGCGACGTGTGAATCTCAAGTTTGTCAACAGGCGTCGCCACCACAAAAAGCTCTGCCAAATAAGAATCAAACTTCATGGCTGCATCGCGGGCGTCAAATAGTCTACGACAATCCTCATCAATGACAACCTCTGCCTTTCCCCCGGCAATCCGCGCCAAAGCATCCAACAATTCCTGCTCATCCCACGCCCGGCAAACTATTCCACCATAATTCCTCACCATGTGGAAAGCCGGCGATCCCGTGCCGGTAACCGCAAGAACTGGCTTGCCCGCGCCGAAATAGTCCGCCAGCTTTCCGGCAAAGAAAATACTTCCTCCCGTTTGCAACTTGCCAAAAAATGCATCGACATGCAATAGCCAATCGGCTTGTTTCATAACGGTGAGACTCTGTTCATAGGAACAATTTCCATGAAACACGATCAGCCCGCGCGGCATCTGATACGAGTTGACATAATCTGAGAGCTCATGCGGATAATTGCCAAATACATGCAGGCATATCTTCGCCTCCAACAGGGGATAATGTCGGCACAATTCACGCAATGCCCGAATCACCGGCAATAGCGAACGCCTGGCATCTGAATAACCAAGATATACGAGATTGACTCTATCGGCAGACAAAACAAACGATTTTCTATCACAATCGTGTGGATAGAGACTTTCATCATAGGAATGAGGAATGACAAAGAAAGGCTTCTTCTGTGCACGACCTGAAATCATGTACTCCATCTGCTCGAGTACAGGGCAAATAACCATATCTGCACCATCCAGAGCGGCATCCTGAAGAACCCGCATCCCCGCCTCGTACCGGATTGAGGCATCTGGATACTCCCGCCAATCCCTACGCCAACGATCGCTGGTAAATGCCATGTCTTCTATAAAACCACGGATGTCTTGCTGGGGCAACGCGCCGTTACCTTCAATGCCAGCCATCGAATACGGGTTATTGGCTATGGGATCTCCGAGAGAAGCAATCCACTTGACCTCGGGATGGCGATGTTTTATCTCACGCCCCACCTCTACAGCTTCTGGTGGCATACTGCGTGTCATCACAGCATCATATTTCCGTTCAACATACAGCGTCTCAAACATTTCTATCGCTTTACTCACCCAAACCCTCAAGTCGTCCGTCTCAACAGGATGTATGTTGATATTAGGCTCTGAGACCTGCATTGTTCCCGAATAGCCCCATTTGTGGCTCGTAGAACATACGACATCATACTCATGCGCCGAATTCCTAAGCAGCTTCCAAGTGACAAATCCCTCAGAAGAGGAATTCGGGGGAAAGAACCAACTCGCAACAAAAATATGCCTCGCCGTCTTACTTTCATTAATCGTAGTCATTTCAGACATTTCTCCTTTCGTGATTCTTACTGAACAAACTATCCCGAATGGCTCTAACCGGAAGCGTAAAGAGTCTTCCTATTCTAAATGAATAACTGTTCTTCATTGCCATAAAGGATTTTTGGACAGTATCCAGTGTCCGAGTCAAGTGTTCATTTGTTTTCTGAAGTGCGTCTTTTTCTGCCCGAAGACCAGAGGCTTCCGCTTGAAGGGCATCCTTTTCTGCCCGAAGACCAGAGGCTTCCGCTTGAAGGGCTTCCTTTTCTGCCCGAAGACCAGAGGCTTCCGCTTGAAGGGCTTCCTTTTCTGCCCGAAGACCAGAGGCTTCCACCTGAAGCGCATCCTTTTCGCGTGCGAAAACACATGCCGACGCAAATGAGGATTCAAGTTCAGCACGCAAGTAAGCTATAGGGGTTGGATGGTCGCGCATGCAACGATATCTGGCGAAAAAAACATCTGATGGACTCGCATCACCAGCAGCACTAGCAACGGAGAATTCCACCAGAAGCGATTGTAGCTCACGATATATCTTTTCGTAATTTTCATCTGTCCTGATTGTATCCAGATGCCAACATGAAAAAATCAAGACATAACGGCGAAAGAAACCCGTCAGTGCCGCATTTCCGGGAACAAGCCCCCTATCACATAAAAAGGCATGGTGTTTCCGCAATGCTTCAGCAAAACACAATGGGTCTCGATCACGTGTCACGGATAAAGTCTGACTGGACTTTCGATGCGCCACAAGCCGACGGGGCGTCTGCACAACACGCTGGGCGCAGATCAATGCCGAAAACGAAAAATTCAAATCGTTGGACGAGCGAAGGGACTGGAACCTCAGTCCGTTGAGATCAATCACTGAACGTCTGATCATCTTGTTCCAAGCCCATCCAAGCCAGCGATCATAGACGTTGACAGAAGTCGAAGGCGAATCAACCACGCTCCAATCGTCCGTCCCTTCTCCAAGCACAGGAATGCCTTTCCCGTTCTCAAAATCCACCCATCCACAAACCGCGATGTCCGCATTATATTCTTCAAGGCCATGTGCAAGTGATTCTACCATATCAGGGGCGAAAACATCATCTGCATCCAAAAACAACACGTATCCACCACTTGAGACGTCATAGCCTGCGTTTCTAGCCACGCCGGCATTCGCTTTTTCCTGGCGAATGATCCGAATCCTCTGATCGCGAACAGCAAATTCCTCAAGCACTTTGACAGAATTATCCGTTGAAGAATCATCCACACAGATAATTTCAAGGTTATCGTATGATTGGGCCAGCACGGAAGACAAACATTCCTGCAGCGTATCAGCAGCATTATACACTGGAATGATAATTGATATCAGCTGAGACATACTTCCCTCATGTTTCATATGACTACAACGTAAGCAAATACTTCAACGAATCCGATGCCAAGACCATGCAATCCTTCATCCCGTCGTAGGTGGCATACGAACACGAAATCCCCGCCTCTATAAGAATACGATGCAGCTCAATCATAGAATCCATCTCCGGTTTGCGCTCTGTGTCATCCATGAGCACAACAAATTCATCGGCAAGGGCTTTCGGTGCGATCCTATGGAGATCAACACGGGAAAGGCATTTCATATCCCCTCCAATCGGCGCATCGATCGAGACGAGATCGAACCTACCACCTTCAAGCTTCTTCTCAAGGTCCTTGAATACACGCACCGCGCATTTCCCCAGATAATCCTCAATTGCATAGTCTGCCTGAATCACACGGCTGTTCGAAGGGAGCTGAAAATCCCGCTGAAAGAACGCTATCCATTCCAAAGAAGACTCCACGACAACATGTTCGACATCTGGATTGGCGGCGGCGTATTGTGCAATCATTCTAGAAGTCTGCCCAAGACCAAGATCAAGAATATGACGCGGATGCACTTCATTAAGGACACGATACAGCACATACAAATACGCGTACCCAACCCCCCATCGTCCTGGGGAGAACGACTTCCGCACCAACCAGCTCGAATTCGCCACTGTATTGTTGAAGACATGCGCCCAGACGGATTCCTTGGAAGTCCTTGAACAAAACCAGATGTTTCTCAGGATCTCGTCTCTTGAATCAAGAACCCCTTGGTCTATTTTCCGTTTCGACTGCTCAAGTTCTTGTTTCAGATCGGCGAGCTTACATTTAAGATCAGCAATTTCGCGCCGCGCCAAGGACACCGGCAACGGATAAAATCTTTTGATCACGTTCTTCAGCCAGGACATTTCGCACCTTCTTCCCGAAGCACTTCAATGGACATGCTAACACCTTGCGCCTCGATTAGACCATAAACTGGCAAAGAAGCCTCCTCTGGGCGCAACACTGCATCAAAGAAAAGTGAATTAAAGACATGCTCATAATAAACCTCGCTGTCCTGTTGCGGCTTGATGGAGAAATTGAAAAACCAGCGATCCGCAAAGAACGGTGACAAAAAATCTGTCTGTATCACGACACGTTCACCCGCGTGCAACTCCGGAAGGACCATTGAACATTGGCCAGAATGGAGAATCAACACCCCCGGCATAGTCCTACTGCCTAGACTGAACGCATAATACGCACCTGCAGGGATGTCCTTCTTCACCTTCATTGACGCGACAACCTTCAGCAACTCACCCTTATGCGCCATTGACACCTCTCGACCATCCTTGTCATAGAGGGCGAATCCAGTAAAAACAACATCCCCCGAACCTATCCGCTCAGAAACCTTTCGTCCAAGCTCTGGATCCTCTCTAAACAGAGCCCCCACTTGTCCAGAAGCTTGATGCGTCATTGCGTCACTCGATGCAGTCCTATGGTCCTCGGACCCGATAGCAGCAGGCTTTCCGCCGACGATGTCAACGGAATCATTCCAATATTGATTACACACATCGGAAGCCGCCCCATCGCAAACGATCCGACCTCCCCTTAGAAGAATGGCCCTCTGACAGAGCGACCGAACCGTCCCTAACGAATGCGAGACGAAAAGCAAAGTGCAACCCCGTTCGCAAAGACGCTTCATGTAGTGCAGGCATTTCTGCTGAAAGAACATGTCGCCGACGGCCAGGGCCTCATCAACTATCAGGACATCGGGATCAACCATCACCTGAACAGCAAACGCCAATCGAACCATCATGCCGGACGAATAGGTCTTGACCGGCTGGTCAATGAAATCTCCAATATCCGCGAATGCAAGGATATCATCGTATCGTTTGTCGATCTCCTCTTTTGAAAGACCAAGGATGGCCCCATTGAGATAGACATTTTCATGTCCGGTGAATTCCGGATTGAACCCAGATCCGAGCTCCAGAAGCGCAGCTATGCGGCCATTGACTTTTACTTCTCCGGAAGTGGGAGCGAGTGTTCCCGTGATGATCTGAAGCACAGTCGACTTGCCGGCGCCGTTTCGTCCGATGATGCCGACGCATTCGCCGCGATGCACATCAAAGGAGATATCCCTGAGAGCCCAGAACTCCTTGTAGAACTTCTTCTTGCCGGCGCAAAGCGTCTGGTAGAGCCTGTGCACGGGCTTCTCGTACATCTCGAAGCACTTCGAGACGTTCTTCACAGAAAGCACTATGTCGGAATTACCTTGCATGGGGAATTACAGATTCCTTCGATTCTGATTTCAGGATTTTCTTCGACTTTTGCAGCGTTGCGAACATGTCACACCACCTCCTGGCATTCGACCGCATCTTCGACGATTGTGCGCTTCTCGGACGAGAAGGATATTCCAATCAACGTAATGCGCCTGTTCGAGAGCGCATACTTCCCAGCATAGTCCTTCCCCTTTATCTGCTCAATCGCCTCCGCCGCAGGCCGGTCAAGCTTGAATTCGATTATATAGACATCGTCCGGCAGATCCACAACCATGTCGATTCGCCCGTCGTTAGTTTTCACCTCGCCATTCACGTTCACACCGATCGAGCGAAGGACGACGTACACTATTGCCTGCCACATCTGCTCGTTCTGACGATCGGTGAGATCGTACGGGATGTCGGAGAAAAACGACTTGAGGGCCTTCAAGAACTTCGGCATGTCATGCGCATACAGAGCGTCGCCGGCCGCAACTGCGAAACCGGAAGACCGGCTGTCCCCCTGCCCAGTATACGCCCCGACGACATCCTTGAGAAACGAGTTCTCCACCTCCAGGTTCGGCAGCTTCAACGCATAGCGGCGCGACACGCCCAATTGACGGAAGGACTTGATGGTGAGATAGCCCGTCTGGTAGAGAAGCGTCACGCCCTTAGGCCGATCAGGTTCGTAGTTACCCAACTCTTCTTCGTCTATTTCAATATCGGAGAAGTCCAACGGATGGCGCTTGAGGATGTCGACGAGAAACGTCGGCATTGCCGTCTGCGACCAGTAGTTGGCAAACTTGTTGTTGTCAAAGCAAAGCCCGAGCGACACAGGGTTGATGACCTGTTTGGCATTTTCTTCAAACTTGTATCCGTCGTACCACTCTACGACCTTCGCGAACGCCTCTTCGTCCGTGAGCGCGTTTGCCTCCGCAAGCGCGTGCATGCAACCAGGAAAGCACTTGAGGACTTCCTTGTGCGTATAGCCGAAGAGCGTTGCGACGTTCGCGTGCATTGTCCAGTCCTTAAGGTTATTAAGGTCGGAAAATATCGAAACCTTCGAGAACTTGCTGACGCCCGTGAGAAATGTGAAGCGCTGCTTCGACTCCAGCGTCTTGACAACGGAGTAGAACGCCTTGAGCGCATCGCGGAATTCCGTGACTTCCGGCTTCATCAAATGCCCGAGAAGCGGCTTGTCGTACTCGTCTATGAGCAGCACCATCTGTCCGTCGGGGGATTTCGCGGCAAGGGCATCGATGAGATTAGTGAACATTACGGATGGGATGTCGGACGCCGAACCGCCGACCCCGAACTCCGCCGCCATCCTCTGCAGCTGCCTGACCAGCAACTCTCTGAACTCCGCGACGTCCGCCGCCTGAATGGAGCCCATGTCGAGGTGAAGAACAGGCCATTTCTTCGACCAGTCCCACTTCGGCTCGATTGCGAGGCCGGAGAACCACTCGCGCTCGCCCTGGAAAAGCGACTTCAGCGTGGAGACGGCGAGCGACTTGCCGAACCTGCGCGGACGCGCAATGAAGAACTGCTTTCCGACCTCGCCGGACGCCATGGCGTAAAGGGCGTCCGTCTTGTCAACGTACGTAAAGCCGTTCTTCCGCAGTTCCGAAAACGTGTAGATGTCTGTAGCGACTTTTTCCATGCTCATGCCCCACCTCCCTCAATGAAGCATTCGCCCGTCTTCGAAACACCGCAAAACAAGTCTTTCCCTATCATAACAGCTCCATGTTCAGGGTGTCAACATAGAAATACCCCTCTCCGACAAGCGTCGGGAAGTCATACGTATCTGTGACAATCGGCTTCATTTTTTGCATCGTCTTAAAACTCTTGTCACTCACTCATAACACGTCCGCAAATCCCCTCTTTGTCTTGACAAAGAAATAGTACCCAAGCTGAAGGACGATCAGCGACACGAGCGTCGCCAAGCCGAGGAACAGCCAGTCCGGCATCCTGCCGTAGAGAAAGACGTTGCGTGCCTGTTCGATGAATACAGTCAACGGATTCAACTCCAGAACGACGCGAAATCTCTCGGGAACGGCACTAATCGGATAGAATATCGGCGTCGCAAAGAACAGCACTTGCACGACCACGCCTATGACATACTGCGTATCCCGGACATAAACTCCAAAGGACGCGACGAAGTACGAAATGCCGGTGGTAAAGACGACATGCGGAATCATGACAATCGGAAGGAGCAACATCGTCCAGCTAAGACGTCCGAGAATCAGCCATGCTCCAAAGAAAAGCAGCACAAACCAGGCAATGCCAAGAATAAACGTTGTCGCGACTTGCGTAAGCGGCAGGATTTCCAGAGGAAATATGACCTTCTTGACGAGATTCTGATTGCCCACGACACTGCCACAGCTCATGTTGATCGCCTCGGCAAAAAGGTTGAACATCGCCATGCCGCAAAACATAATGACGGCGAACGCACCCTTGCTGTCCCCTACGGAGACATCGACTCCCCAGCGCGACTTAAACACTACGCTAAAGACAAAAGTGTAAACACACAGCATCATAAGCGGCTGCACAAAGCTCCACACAAGGCCCAACGCCGAACCGCGATAGCGCATTTCGACATTCCGCCGCGTCATCTGGACAAAGAGACTGCGGTTCTTCATGACAGACCTAACAAGAGCCACGATACTGGCATTCGGCGGCAGGAGGCGAGACTGGTCTTTGGACGCACAGCCATCGTCCACGGAGGAATCGGTTCCTCCAGCGCCGGAGAGAACCCTTACGAATACGTTCCACCACCCCCCGTCTTCTTTCCCGAGCCGCCCTGCTGGGCGCGAGAACATGGCACCAACGAGAATCCAGTAGAGGCACAGGTTTGTGCGAACCGTGAATGCCGAATTCAACACACTGGCCATGGCGAAATAGCCTGCTACCAGCAGAAGTGCGCCGCACATCCTCCAAGACGGCCCTGCGCGCGGCGAAGCGGCAAAGCTAACCATCAGTTGCCAGAGAAACCAGCCAATAATCGCAAACGCAAGGATGAAACCAACGCCACCAGTCTCCAACAGCAACGCAAGATACACGCCGTCGCCACCAAACGTTCCCGTGTGGTCCTTGACACTGTACCCCTGCGACCCGAGGCCGAGACCGCAGACCGGATGTTTCGCCCAGGCGGCAAGCCCCTTGACCGCAGACTCAATGTGGTCTTCAGTTGATCCTTGAGACGTAATCTCCGTCCCAGACATGCGCTTAAAGAAGAAACTATCCCGGAACAATTCCGGACCGAAGCATCCGCCAAACAGCATGACGACAAGGAATGCCAAGACAAAAGCGATCCTGACAAAACGCCGCCACAGCGGGATTGTCGTCCAGATGCACCAAGCGAAACCCCAGGTAAGCAGCAAGGCGACATTGGACGTGCGCGTATAGGTGTAATACATGGCGATCAAGGGAATCCAGATGAGGAAACGAGCTCGGCGGCGGGCCTCGAAACTCAAGAACATATACCCAAGCAGCACCATGAACGAGCTAAAGCCCGAAAATACAAGTGGGTTGCCGATAATCCCGGTAACTCGGAAGATATTCGTGCCATAAAATCCAAAATGCTGGTCGGTGCCATGCAGGGTCAACAGCAATTCCGGCATCTTCGCGTTGAAAAACGCCTGTATAATCGCCAGAACGCATGAGGCCAGGCCTCCGTAGAAGATAATCGCGGCGACGCGGCGGAAGCTGACGGATCGCCCCAACAGCGCGAGGGGAATCCAGATACCTGGATAGATCACGTTGTTGCGAAAACCCATCACGCGATCGCGGAACGGATTGTCGCCGTAGAACATCAGAAAAAGGCACCAGGCGGAATAGACGGCATACAAAACCAGCGGCACGCGCAACGCACGAAGCCGATCGCGATCTACGCTGCGAAAGCGCAGAACCGACAATAATCCAATAACGGCATAGAGTATGTCAACTACAAGAGTGCCGAAGTTGAAAGACGTCCACGGGACAGCATTCGTGATAAAGCCTATGAAGACCAACGCCCCAACCAAAAGATATACCACAGTTGCCATATCCATGCACCTCGCTCAACACGATCCTCGCATCGTCAGGACGGCGACAACCGTTCGGAACAGGATCCAAATGTCCATCCACGGCGACCAGTTCAGGATGTACTGGGCATCAAGGGCCACACGACGGGCGTAGTCCGTCTCGCTTCGCCCAGAAACCTGCCACAGCCCCGTCATGCCCGGCTTCACGGACGCAAGGAGGTCGTACCGATCGCCATAGTACGGCTTCTCTTCCTCAACAATCGGACGAGGTCCAACCAGCGCCATCTCGCCTGAAAGGACGTTGAAGAGCTGGGGCAACTCGTCAAACGAGGTTCTGCGCAGAAAGCGCCCGAACGGCGTGACTCGAGGGTCGTTCTTCAACTTGAAGTTGCTCTCCCATTCCTTGGCCGCCGCAGGATCTTCGGCAAGTATCTTCCGCAGCCGTTCGTCGGCATCGACATACATGGTGCGGAACTTTAGGATGTTTATGGACCGCCCACCGCGCCCAAGCCGCCGATGGCGGTAGAATACTGGCCCGCGACTTGTCAGCCCGACGACAATCGGAACGACGACGAATACTGGCAGGAACACCATAAACGCAACAATCGCAAAAATGCCGTCCATGACGCGCTTCTGAAAGCGAGTCATGCGCATGCGCCCCTGGTTGACCATCTCCAGCCCCCCAAGTCCGTCAAAACTCACGGCGCGTGCTCCGAAAATCGGGAACGACCTTGACGCCGGCAGGTAGTCGATGTATGTGAACCAAGTGGCAAACTCGTCCATCTGCGCACGGAAAAGACGGTCGTCCTGGCAGGCGAAAAGTATTTTCACGTTGCGCCTTCGCGACTCTGGCACAACATCATGAAGAGTACCGAGGCAGGGAACTCCACAGCCCTGGAAGGAGCGATTGCCCCTGTCGTTGCGATCCGTACCGGCAAAATAGCCGACAATACGTATCCCGGAATATGAATCCCCCTTCAGCGTGGCGACGATACGATGAGCGGCCTGCCCATCACCCGCCAGTACGACGGGTATCTGGCCTATGTCGAGCCGCTTCAGGGCATAACGCATCCAACTGCGGAACGACTGCGCCACTGCAGCGGTGATGACACAGGCGTAGACACAGGCAGCACGCGATATGCGATTGTCTGTCGTCTGGTAGGCAAAGGCAATGTAGGAGATCAGACCCGCGTATGTAAGGAGAGACGAGATGCAAAGCCGGCGGAACTCCTCGACCGGACCAAGCGGCGCAGAAGGATACATCCAATTGCCGTGGTAGAGGTTGAGCGCGGCGTTGATGCAGACGAAGGCAACGGCGACGGGAAGGAAACGCGCATATTCGAGAACATCGTATCCACCCCAAGGGCAACCCGACCAGAAATAAGTGCGCACGAACACGCCGAGAGCCCAGTAGCCGACAACCGCGACGGAAAAAGCAACCGCCACGCATAGCACATCCGCTATGGCGAGAGCGATGACACGTATGCGTCCCTGCGTAAACATTTGGTTATGTATTATACTAAAATTCCGACGCCCAACGCAAGGGGACGGGTAAATCCAAAACGGACTGGCGCAGCGTAATGCCGCGCCAGTCCGTTAGCGTATCGCTGACAGGATCGACTTGGTCTTAGTCGTCCTCCTCGATTTCTCCGATCCACACGGGCATCGCTCCCTGCTTCTTGACCAGCGCGGAACCATAGCCGACGCCGCCGCAGACGACGCCGTTGACGGTCGCCGTGACCTTCTTCAGCGAAGTCCCCTGCAGCGTGAAGATGGTGAAGCTGCCGGAATAGAGGCCGCTCTTCGCCGTGTACCTGAGCTTAAGACCGGCGTTGTTCGTCTTGCGCTGCGCCACGCCCTTGTCGTACGCCGCCTGGTCGAACACACCCTGCTTGTACTTCACCGTCGCCGCCTTGGCAAGCGTCCACTTGCGAGGCTCGACTGATACGAGCTCCGCTGTCGGCAGGAAGGCCGCCTGAACGCCCTGAAGCGTCGCGGGCAGATCTTCTGGATCCATGCAGAACGTCGCACTCGCGGGAATCGCCTCCAGCGTATCGAAGTCCTCAAGACCCATCTTCACGGCAAACGGAGCCGAGCCAGTGGGGGAGCCCTTCCACTCGCTGATCGACGTCACGTCCACCGCGGCGCCAGCGCGGTCAACCCACACTATGAAACCGATAGATCCCTTGGTCTTGGAATAGACAAACGGGATGCAGCAGTTGTATTCACCAACGATTGTCTGTGCAGAAAGGCTAAGCTTGGTGCCGTCCGGAAGCACGCCAGAGAGCTTCGCCTTGCCCTTCGTCCCCATCGACACGGAAAGGCCCGCAAAGCCGTTGGCGAATGCAGGGGGATTGTCGCCTATTGGCGCGAGGACAAGCGTCCAAACCTTCTTGTTGAGCGCGTTGAAAACGCTCTGCTCGGGATCCTTGGACGTCTTTGCCACGTCGCGAGCGCCGTCTACAGTCCAGACCCCACCGTTGGCGGACAACGTGCCAGCAAGCCCATTGGCCGTGAAGACGAGTCCGGCAAGTGCTCCCTGCCCGTTGCCATTCGCGTCAATCTCGCCCTTCAAGGAGATTTTCTTCGCTCCAATCATCGTCACCTGCGCCGTCGCCTTGGACGAGGCTGCGCCCGCTTTGCCCTTCTGGACCTTGATTGACACGGAGCCAACAAGATTGCCATCCGCATCCGTGAGCCATCCAATGTACGTGCTGGCCACGGTCGCCGTGAACGGCGAGTCGTTCTCGGCGCTACGCAGAACGCGCTTCCACTTAGGTTGGAATGAGAGACCATAGTGATCGTAAATCTCCCCCTTTCCGTCTCTCATCACGCGCCAAAGCCGGAACGTGTCGATTTCATCGGCAAGCGTGACCTCTTCGCCCAGCGCACCCCATGTGTTCCAACCAATCAGCTGGAAGCCAGGACGAGTCACCTTCACGCTCGCCAACTTGTCGCAATCTGAGAATGTCCAACTATCAAGAGAAAGGGACGCCTCTGCGTCGTCATCGTCACTCTCTTCCGGCTCAACCAAGTTGATCGTAACATTGACAAGATTTGTACACCAGATAAACGTTTCTTTTTCTTCAAGTTGCAGGTTCGACCCCGTGAGCGTAACGTCTGTGAGGCTGGTGCAGCCGCAAAAGACTTCCGATCCCCATTCATCCATTGCACCGAAGACTGTTACGGTCTTCAGGTTCATGGCATCATAAAAAGCATAATCTTGAATGGCCTTCACGCCAGAACCCACGACAATCGATTCGATGTTGGTGGTCGAGGAGTCCAAGTCGCAGTCAAACAGGCTTACTGAAAGGCAGGTGACGCTATCGGGAATGACAATCTCCGCAGGGCAGACGCCCACGTAACCGAGTGCAACCCCGCCAATGCACACAAGCGCGAACTGCTTGCCGTTATTGCCGCGATCAGCCGTGAATGTATTCTCGTAAGGCGTCGAATCGAACGCGCCAGCGCTGCCCCACGGATCATTAGCGACTTTGGTAACTCCGCTACCTCCATTCACCGTTTCCACTGCAGAACCCTTGAACGCCCGCCTGCCGATTTCCTTGAGAGTAGAAGGCAGGTTCAACGTTTTTACGCTGGCATTGTTTTTGAATGCGTCATCGCCAATCTTCGTCACGCCTTCGGGAATCGTCAACTCCTCGGGCAGTGTGCCCTTGTAGCCAATCACCACTGGGCCGACCTTGACAATGTCGTTTTCTATGCCGTTGTAGAATGCGGTGTCGTAGAATGCGTCAGATCCCACCTCTTCCAGACCCGCGCAGCCGGTAACCGTAGTCAGATTCTCGCAGTAGGCAAAGGCCTCATACCCAATGCTCTTGACACTTGCCGGGATGTCGACCGTCGCCAGGTTTGCGCCGAAGAACGCTTCAGAGCCAATGAACTTCAAACCATCCGAAAACGCCACGCTCGTAAGTCCAGTGCAGCAGTAGAAAGCTCCATACTCCAGCTCCTTCACTTTTTCCGGGATGGCAATGCTGGTCAGACCATTGCAGTGGCTGAACGCACCAGCGCCGATGTGCTTGAGTTTCGCGGGCAATGTCACGGACGTGAGGCTTTCGCAACCGGAGAATGCATCGTCGCCAATCAAAACGAGCGAATCTGGCAAGTTGATTGATGCCAGCTTTTCGCATTCATCAAATGCTTCGTCGTCGATTTCCTCCAGCCCCACGGGAAGCGTCACGCTCGTCAAGTTGGTCAAGTCTGCGTTATAATCTGTGCTAAACGCACCAAAGCCGATTTCCACAATGCCGTCAGGCACAGTTACGGACGTCGCCGCTCCCTGATAGGCGATGAGCACGTCATCGCGGATAACAAACTCGCCTTGCGCCTTAAGCCACGGCGTACCGGCAAACGAGAAATAATAAAACTCAGTATCGGCTCCCATCACAACCGTTGACAGGCTCGTGCACCCGTTGAAGCCACCGACTCCCTCGAAGGCCGACGACACACGCCGCCAAACCATGCAACAACCGTTTCATTCTGTTTTTCCTTTCGTTTTTTGTTCTTGACTGTCGGCGGCAGACGCACCCGCGTCCGTCCCCATAACATCCGATGAACGCCGGAGTTCCCGCTCGGCAGCGCGTTCGCGCTGCCGCTTGACGCGGTTCATCCAGTAGTTGACGGAACGACGGCGGTAGTTGGCCGCCCTCGTCTCACCCATCGAATCCTCGTATTCCGCACGCGCTTTGAGCGCGGCGGCGCGAAGCTCCTCCAGTTCAGCGCGCGCAGTACGCTCGGAAGATTCTTCCGACTGCGCGGCATCCCCTGCGGCCGCTGCTGCCACGGCCTCTCCTGCGCCATGCTGGCGGCGATTACGAGCATCCCCCATCCTGCGGGGATCCCCCTTCCGACGCGCGAGCATCTCAGCCCGCTTCTGCTCGCGGAACTGACGCTGCTCCTCCGGCGACATCTTCATGAACGCCTCGCGCTCGCGACGGTTCGCCTCAACTTCGGCTCTGTGCGCCGCACGACGCTCGTCGACGACGTTTCTGCCCGCACCAGGCATCCCGGAGACGCCACTCGGACCACCGTTTGCGGACAAGGCCGCCGCGCGATGACTTTGCCGCTCTTCCAAAGCTGTGTCGCACACAGCCTCCGGACGCTCCGATGCAGACGCTCCGGCCTTAATTAAGCAGGCACAGAGCGCCGCCACGGATAGAACCGCCAACGCGACAAACGCCACTATCAATTTGACCTTCATGGCTGGGCTGCGGTGCGCCAACTTCTACCTACTTTATCGTCACGGGCCAGTCGATGACGGGCTTCTTGCTTGTCGCCTTGCCATAGCCAACGCCGTCCACGACCACGCCGCTAACGTTGACAGTGTACTTCTTCAGCTTGCCGCTCTTCAGCTCGTATAACTTGAACGTGCCCTTGAACGTGCCCTTCTTCGGCGTGTAGGTAAGCTTCAGCCCCGAATGGTTCGTCTTGTCCTTCGACGTATCCACCACAAGGCCCTTGCCGGTCGTAGCATCCTGCACGAGAGGGACAACTCCGGCCTTTACCTTTGTCCATTTCACACTTGCCGCCTTCTTGAACTTCCACTTGCCGTCGGCGGCAGTCGCCACCTCATTTGTCGGCAGAAGCGCCTCCAGCGTTCCCGACGGAAGCGAGTCAATTGTCGTCGTGTCCATGCTGAACGTCGCGCTGTTCTTGCCCCAGCTTCCGCCCACTTTCGCGCTCTGCACGTGCCACTTGCCGAGGGAACCGGAGAACACGTTGACGCCACCCATGCTGCCGATGGCAATCTTCAGGCGTCCACCGCCCTTGACATCAAGATTGAGGGACGAGGCCAGCTTGTCGCCAAAACCGCACTTCTGCGACTTGATGGTGTACTTCTTGCCGTCAAGAAGCGTCACCGTGCCAGAGACCTTGGCCTGGTAGTCCTTCATCTTGCCCACCTTCAGCTCCACGATGCCAACGACGTCGCAACCATAGTACAACGCACCTGTCAGCGTCACGGCCTTGGGCGCCTTGAAAGGATCCCAGATATCCGCTGGGTTCAGCACGTCGTAGCAGGGCAAGTCACCTGGATCAAAAGGATCAAGCGACTCCGGATCGATCTCATTCTTCGTCCACTGCGCGTAGAACGTCACGCTGGCCTTCACGACTGTCGTCGGCGCAACCTCCTCTCCATCCTCTGCCGCCGTAAACCAGCCCTTGAACGTATAATCCACGCGCGTTGGAACCGGCAGTTCGCCCACCGTCATGTTTGCCGTGACAAGGCGAGTGGCCGGCGAAACGCTGCCGCCGTTCGCATCAAACGTTACGGTATAGGTCGGCGGCACATCCTGAATGAACATAATGCCGGTTGTACTTTTGCCGGAACCTTCAAGAAGCCCCTTTGCGCGATCAGTGTTTCCAAACTCGACATGGACCGTGGTCAATGATGGCGTCCCTAGGAACGCATCCTCCCCAATGCTCGTCACGCTGGCAGGGATCGAAACATCGGTAAGCATGGCGCTGTCTATGAACGCATGCGCCCCGATGCTCGTCACGCTCGCCGGAATCACCACATTCGCCAGCATGTTGCAGTTGCCGAACGCCCACTCATTGATGGTCGTCACACTGAGCGGAATCGCAACGCTCGTCAGTCCGGATCCGTAGAACGCACTTTCTCCAATGATCTCCACGCCATCAGGAATCGTAACATCCCCTTTGACGCCCCTGATAAGAGTTTTCCCATCCTTGGAGAGCAGAAGCCCATTGCTCGACGAATAGACGGCATTCCCGGGGGCGACAGAAAACGCCGTCAGCCCGCCACACCCGTCGAACGCATAGGGATGGATGTCTGAAACGGTGGACGAAATCGTCACGGTTGAAAGCCCAGTGCAATTGCAGAACGCGCTATCCTCGATAGCCGTCACTCCCTCCGGAATGGTTACGTCTGTCAGCCCGGTGCAGTCTTCAAACGCATATTCCCCGATTGTCGTCAAACTGTTGGGCATCGTCACGCTCGTCAGGCCGCTACAGCCCTCGAACGCAGAGACCTCAATCACCTCCACGCCGTCAGGTATCGTAACGCTCGTCAACCCGTCACATCCCGAAAATGCGCAGTCCCCAATGGCCGTCACCAGGCAACCGCCAAGGGCGGAAGGGATGGCAATGTCGCCAAATGCCATATCGGGGAAAATCGCCAGCATGTACACGCCGCCACCCACTGTCGCATTGCCGCTGCCATCGACGGTATAGATCCATGCCCTGCCGTCAACGATCGCCACATTGACGTTTTTGTAGTTTACGGAGGTAGGGCTGGAGCTAAAGATCGTGGACTCGTTGGGTGCGAGATCTTCGGGCATAACTGCGTCATTGAGATGGCTGCAATACGCGAAAGCATAATCACCGCAGATCGTCACACTTTGGGGAACAACTATGTTCTTAAGTCCATCGCAGCCCCGAAACGCATACTCGCCAATCTCCGTCACGCCGGACGGAATCGTCACGCTCGTAAGATCACTATGTTGGGAGAACGCGCTTTCCCCGATGGCGGTCACCGGATGGCCGTCGAGCGATGCGGGAATGGTCAGGGCGCCGGCCGTGGTCGTTGGAACCGCTGGAGCTCCGTAGCCGTCGCCCAGCGTCGCATTGCCGGCGCCATCAACGGTGTAGGTCCAGAGAATGCCGTCCACGAGCGTCACAAAGACATTGACGTCGTTGTATAAAGTCTTGATAGAAGGATGGCAGTAGTCGAAGACCCCGGTGCCCAAAGAGCAAGTCGTGGGTACGATTGCGGTTTTAAGATTGGCGCAATTGTAGAACGCATAATTCCCAATGGCCGTCACACTGGACGGAATCACTATGGACTCAAGCCCATCGCAGCCATTAAACGCGTTGTAGTCGATTTCCGTCACGCTGGACGGAATCGTCACGCCCGTAATCCCGTCGCAATCACCAAATGCCCAACGCCCTATCTTCGTCACCGGATAGCCACCAAGCACACTTGGAATGATTATGTCGCCAGCTGTGTTCTTGGGAATCGCGGGAACATACGAACTGCCGCCGAACACCATAGCCTCACCGCCGGACTCCGTGTAAGTCCAGGCGATGCCGCCCACGGCCTCCACAAAGAGATTCTGACCGTAAATAGTGGCAGACGTGGTCCCGAAGATTTTGGTTTTTTTAGGATCAGTATTGAACTCCGTCGGCACAACCGCATTGGCAAGGCTGTCGCAGCTTTTGAACGCATCGTCTTCGATAGTCTCCACGCTGGACGGAATCGTCAAGTCTTCGAGCGAGGTGCAGCCCTTAAACGCATTCGCCTTGATGGTCGTCACGCCGACGCCGCTGCAGATCGACAGGCAGTCAAGGTTGTCGCAGTCCTCGAACGCAGATACTCCAATGGTCGTCACGCTACCTGGTATCAGCACGCTTTTTATGTAGTCGCAACCCTTGAAAGTTCCATCAGGGATAGATGTCACACCATCTGCAATCACAACCTTCAATCCGGCTCCGGCATACCCATTGAACAAGTCATCGAAATCATCGACATCTGCCTGCGGAAGCGTCACGCGCTCGAGTCCGTCGCAACTGGCAAACGCAGCAGATCCTATGGACGTCACGCTGGACGGGATCACAACGCTCGCAAGACTGACGCAACCACCGAACGCATTATTCTCGATGGTCGTCACGCTGGACGGGATGGTTATGCTCCACAGCCCGTCACAACCATAGAACGCGCAGTCCCCGATGGTCGTCACGCCGTCAGGGATCGTCACGCCACCGCCGATGCCCTGGACAAGCGTCGTTCCGTCCTTGGTGAGTAGCAGCCCGTTGACCGACTTGTAGTTGGCGTTCCCTGCTTCGACATAAACCCACTCCAGCCCGCTGCAACCGTCGAACGCCCATTTGTGGACGGACGTGACGGACGCCGGAATATAGATGTCGCTAAGCCCGACGCAGTTGGCGAACGCAGAGTCTCCGATGGACGTTACGGTGTCAGGAATATCGATGGAGGTAAGCCCGCCACAACCCAAGAACGCACTTTGCCCTATGGCCGTGACGGGTTTGCCGCCAAGCGTAGGGGGAATCGTCACGCCACCGCTGGGTGCAGGGGTGATTGCGACAGCTCCGCCATTGTAAATCGTCGCCCCGTCGCCGGTTATGGTGTACGTCCACGTGTAGCCAGTGTCGGGATCTGGCCACGTATCGGCCATAAGCGCCATGGTAGCGAACACTGCCACCAATGTCATCAGTAGTTTTTTCATTATTGTTCCTTTGTTTTGCCTGCCACTGCCATGTTCATGGATGCGACCAACACCTTCGGACACAGTCGTAGCAGTAGATAGTATAGCAATTTTTGCCATCAGATGCAACACTGGAGTTTACCTGGAGGGCTACTCCACCTTCACCGGCCAGGAGAGGGCGGGCTTCTTGCTCGTCGCGACGCCGTAGCCGACGCCGCCAACAACGACGCCGCTGACGTTTAGCTTGTACTTCTTCAGCTTTGTCGCCTTGCCTTCGCCCTCCAGCGCGTAGACGTTGAACGAACCCTTGAACGTGCCCTTCTTCGGCGTATAGGAAAGCTTAAGCCCAGAGAGATTCGTCTTGCCCTTCGACGTGTCGACGACGAGTCCCTTGCCGGACGTTTCATCGTAGATCTCCGGCTGCGCCGCGCCCTTCTTCGGCTTCGCCCACTTTACGCTCGCCGCCTTCGCGAACTTCCACTTGCCGCCGGAAACCGCCGCCACCTCGTTCGTCGGAAGGAGGTCCAAAAGCACAGTGCCTGCGAACACCGACAGGTCGCCCGGCTCCACCGCCGCGACGGCAGAGCCGCCCGCCCACGCGCCGCCGACGTCGGCGGACTGCACATGATAGGCACCCAGCGAGCCCGCAAACTGCGTGCCACCGATGGTAACAGCCAACGCCCCCAGATCCTTGGCATTGAGCGAAACGGAAACCGGAGATGTTCCGTTGATGTCGCTGGCGGTTGCCGCCTTTATGGCGTACTTCTTGCCATCGAGGCCGACAAGCGAGCCGGACACCTTGCTTGTTCCCTTTTTGGCGTTCACCTTGCCGAGCTTCAGCTCCACGTTAC
>Ga0256405_10004671_pt1 | contig 25186 bp, 18 predicted proteins | sample RumenRJG_02DNA_FD_189096 | JGI IMG/M metagenome (GOLD analysis project Ga0256405, IMG submission 189096) | Bovine rumen microbial communities from Lethbridge, Alberta, Canada - RJG_02 | ecosystem: Host-associated > Mammals > Digestive system > Stomach > Rumen | place: Canada: Alberta... | reverse complement strand
CGCGCTCTATAAGGGGAAAAATCAGATAAAAGTCTTTGGAAAGGGGTTCGGGGGAAAACCTTTCCTCAGAAAGGGTTCCCCCGATAATTAACTATAAACTTCTATATAAGCATCACTGTTATTGCCATAGGAGGTGCTTTTATATGTATGAACGATAATTATTCAACTCTTGTGAGTACAGTTTCCTTTTCGGAATCCTTGATAGTGAGTTTATCTCCGTCGATAGTGAAATCAGCAGAAACTTCGTCCTTGTCAGACTCGAGGAATCCTGCAAAGCCTGCAACAGTGAGCTTTGAACCGTCTACAGTATAAGTAAAGAGATCGTTGAAAAGAACTTCACTCTTTTCGCCTTCAAAGTTGATGTTGATATTGAGCGCCTTATTCTCATCAAGACCTTTACCCTCAAGACCCTGCTTGATGCTGTCGAAAAGGATACCGCCGTTGAGCGCATATTTTCCGTCGTAGCCGTCCTTAGCTTCGAGCTTTGTCATAACGAGCATCTTCTGACCTGATACGTCGATAGTGAGCTTATCTCCGTCCTCTGTGAAGTATTCTTTTGAGATATTTGTGCCGCCAACGTTGAGACCGTCGTCAACGAAGTGGAGCAGAGAGGAAGTATCCTCATAGATGCCGCCCTTGCCGTCAGCAGTAAACATAAGTCCGCCGCTGTCGATTCCCTGAGTTTTCAGGTCGTCCATCTTCCACTTGCCAACGAGAAGTTCAGCAGCTTTAGGTTCTTTCTTGGATTCTTTCTTTTCTGTCTTGTCATCTGATCCTGATGAGCTGCCGCATGAGAAAAGTGAGCAGGCAACAACAGTGCAGGCTAACAATGATGAAACCAGTTTTTTCATATATATGACCCTCCATTAGATTCATAGATGCCGTTCACGGGATAGTGTACGGTACCTGAGTTGTGCCAGAATACGAGTGATACAGTGTTACAGCCGTTCCGAAAACATATCAGCAGAAAAAGCATAGCTGCCGAAATATAAGACAGTATGAAAAATCAGCCCCATATCTTCATTTACGATATTGATGAAACGTCGATAAGGTGTAAACTCTGACGACCCGTTTTCATTGTCTGACCGCATGGTCAGGCACGGTAAACTCAGTAATGTTGTCCGAGCAGCCTGAAAGCGGCATAATGAAACGAATACATTGCGATAAAAAGTACCGAATGTACAGGAGCGTTTCTGACAGAATACATTATATCATGTCATTAGCGATATTTCAAGCAAAAACCGAAAAAGTCGCCGAAATGTAATCAAATCTTAATCGGTGATGTGCAAAAATAGACTATTTGCACATAAAAAGGCAGAAAACAGCTTGACATAAAGCGGCATAAATGCTAAAATTGTGCGTGAACAGCATATCAGCAATGAAGAGGTGATAGTATGAAAAAAATAAAGACAATGGCAGCAGCTCTTATGCTCATGGCGGCAGTTCCTGCGGCGGTTTACGCTGACAGCAGGGCGGCAATGGACTGCAACAGTGACGGAGTTGTTGATATTTTCGATATGGTATCGGCTCGCAGGAACGGAAGCTCGGCAGCGGAATTGAAGGCACTGAGCAGCTTTCTGCTCGGAAACGGCTCACAGACTCAGACGGAGGACGGTTATAAGCTTATTTGGAGTGATGAATTCGACGGCGACAGTCTTGATGAGAGCAAATGGTCGTATGAGCTTGGAAACTGGAAGCTTGATGACAGCGGCAATTACATTACAAATGGTTGGGGAAACAACGAGCAGGAGTTCTACACATCACAGAATACTGCGGTAAAGGACGGTGTTCTCACTATTTCGGCAAGGCGTGAGAGCTGGAAGGACGAAAAGCAGGGAAGCTATGATTATACTTCCGCGCGTATCAATACTCATAAGAAATTCTCGGTATGCGGCGGCAGGATAGAAGTCAGGGCGCGCTGTGACAGCGGAAAGTCGCTCTGGCCTGCGATATGGATGCTGCCTGAGGACAGCGTTTACGGCGGCTGGGCAGCTTCGGGCGAGATAGACATAATGGAGGGCTGGGGAAGCACTCCCGAAAAGGTGTGCGGAACAGTGCATTTTGGCAATACATGGCCCAATAATACGTATCTTACAGGCGAGTATGAGTTCGGAGCAGGTGACAGCACGGAAAAATGGCATACATACAGTATAGAGTGGGACAGCGGTGAGATACGCTGGTATGTGGACGATAAGCTCTACAGTACCCAGAAGGACTGGTATTCCGAGGGCTTTAAGTACCCTGCACCATTTGACCAGAAGTTCTACATTATTCTTAATCTTGCCGTAGGCGGACATTTTGACGGTGTTGACGGTATCTATGCCGACCCGAATACCTTTGCGGGCGGTGACAAGAATTTTGACATAGACTATGTGCGCGTATACGAAAAAAGCGGTTCGGACTTCGTTCCATCGGAGCTTAGCTCGCTCACCCTTGACAATTATATCGAGGGAGCTGATGCATCGGTCACAAATAAAGACGGCTGTACGGTAATAAGCGTAAGAAATGCAGGCTCGCTTGAATACGCGGTAATGGGACTGCTCCGCGACAGACAGGTGAAAGCAGGTGAAAAGCATACGCTTTCCTTTGACGTAAGCTCTACGGCTCAGCGCAGTATGGTGGTGACGGCGGAGGATAGTACCTATGCCCGATATCTTGATAAGAAGCTGACCATTACTCCCGAGCGTAAGCATTACAGCTTTGATGTTACATTTGAAAAGGATATGGCTGTCGATCTTAAATTCCAGCTCGGAAACATTGACGGAGCCGCTGAGGTCGGAGCACATGATATCACCCTTTATGATATAGAATGGAAATAAATCATTAATATTACATTATATTATTTTTATTCAAAATTACAGTTGCATTTCATATTAAAATGTGATATAATACGTTCTGAAATGATTTTAACGGAGGCTGGGTAATATGAAAGCAGGTATTATAGACAGCCAGAGCAGGAATGAGTTCTGGGAGAATTCTTTGGGGGATTCCTTTGAATGTGTTATAGCAGCTGATATAAGTAAGCTGTCTGATTGTGATATAATTATTGTTTCGGGAGAGTACTGCGGCAGCTCTATATGCACAGTGATAGAGAATATACGCAGCTCAGGCCGCTTCGGCAAGATCCCCGCAGCCGCTTTCATGAATGAAAGCAACTGTGAAGAACAGGAAATGCTGCTGACGGCAGGTTTTGACGACATTATCTGTCAGCCTGTATGCGGAAAGCTCCTCCTTCGCAGAGCTAAGGCGCTGTCGCTGATACACAGCTGTGAGGAAAATGTCACGACTCTTGAAAGTCTTATGGAAGAAAAGGACGGCAATGAGGGCGCTTATTGTGTGCAGTCGGTAGATTTTACAAATATTTTCAGGTTCGTACTTCGTGTTATTGAACGCACGGGAAAGGCTGCACAGATACTCGTGCTTACATTGAGCAGCGACGGCAGACAGAGTACATTCTCGCAAAAGAGCGTTATGGAAACATTGTCCGAGGCTGTGCGTTTGTGTCTCAGACGCGGAGATATGTCATCGGTATGCGGCAAGGACAAGGTTCTTGTGCTTTTACTGGGAGCTGATGACGAGGGCGGTCATCTCGTTGCAAGCAGAATAGTCAGCAGTTTTTACAGCGAATGTACTGACGATTCGTATGAGCTTTCATATGATATAAGAAACGTAAAAGCGACTGAATAATATTGCTTTCAAAACCGATCTTGCCGAAATACATGGCAGAAAATAACTTCTGCATTTGCCTTTTCAACAAGGTATGATCGGGAAGCAATAAAAAATGCACTTTCGGTAATCTTTCTGAAAGTGCTTTTTTGCTGTTTTGTAACTTGCTATTTTTTCATAGTTGCTGTATAATGTAAAAAAGAAAAGTATAAGGAGGCAGAAGAAATGGAAAGGATCAAAGCTTTAGCTGCGTTTTCGGCAGCTGCATTGCTTGGAGCTTCAATGCTGAGCGGCTGCTCAGACCATAATGAGGGCTATCCCGAAATAACAGAGGCGCAGGTAGAAACAACTACCGAGGACATAGCTGAATTGACGACTGAAGCACAGAAGACCACGGTTAAGAAGCCTAAGAAGAATAAGACTACTACCACAGAAGCGGATTTTGATATCGAAACTGCGTCTGAAAATAAGTCCTCAAAAAAGACTGCTTCAAATGACGATCGTATCGAAACTACTACCACTACTGCACTGTTTGATCTTGATGACGGAACGTATGTAGAGTACCATTTCCGCAATAAAAAGACACTTAACCAGCATTTTGAAAAGCATGGCGGAGAGTTTGAAGGCGATTTTGACTACAGGACTCCCGAGGAGTACGAAAAGGGCGCAAGTGACGTAATAAACAACAGTGAGGCACTTTACAAGACCGAAGCCGAGGACGGCGACGGTGTATATTACATAGAATCGACCAATGAGTTCGTAATTCTCTCGACGGACGGTTATATAAGAACCTACTTCCGACCGAACGGCGGTAAGAGTTATTTTGACAGACAATAATGAGTGGAGGCATATAAATGAAAAAGATCGCAATAGCAGTTGCAGCTGTAACTGCTTCGGCATTAATGACCTGCGGATGTTCTTCAAAAAGCAGCAAGAGCAAAAATAAGGACGTTCCCGAAAAGCCTACTGAATGGGCTGTAGAGCAGCGCAGTGCGGAGGATATAGTACCGCTTGAAGGTGAAACACAGGCGTTTATCAAGCGCGATGAGGAAAATGATGATATACTCATACTCGCTCAGGGAGTTCTTGCAGACAGGATAATCAACAACGAGTATGATGCACTCGACCTTATAGCGGAGTATTCAAAGGAGCTCGGTATTGTCGATGCATACAGTGAACTGAAGTTCAGCGGTACACTGACCTACAGTGATATGATGAGCTATAAATTTGATCAGTACTGCAATGGCGTAAAGGTCAGCGGAAGCGGCATAGACCTCACGGTGGATATGCTTGAGGGAAACAGTCCCGAAGTCCTCAGCAGTACCTATTCCGATCTCTGGGGCTTTGAAACAAAACCGAGAGTAAGCTCTGACGAGGCGGTAAAGTGCGCAAAGGACAAGTACAAGACCTCGAAAGAGACTTCTCCTGAGCTTCTGATAATAGACGGTTCAAGGCTTGCATGGAGAGTTCCCGTAAATGATGAAAAAATCGCAGAAGTATACATCAGTGCAGAGAACGGCGATATAATATCCGAAACGGCAGTATGATGTAACAAAAAGAAAAGGGATACATTCCGAACGGAACATATCCCTTTTACTTTGCTTTGTTATATCTTACTTGACAATGAACTTGTCGATCTCTTTGAGGAACTTATCAGCATCATCTGTATGCGCATTAAGCTGGATTGGCTTAGAGAGGTCGAGACTGAAAATACCCATGATAGACTTAGCGTCTATAGCGTATCTTCCCGAAACGAGGTCAATATCGAAATCATACTTCATAACGATGTTGACGAATTCTTTTACGTCATTGATTGCCTGAAGATTAACAGTTGTTTTAGTCATACTTTACCTCCTGTTTTTCAGATGTTCGGGTGTGCTTTTTTCTTGTTTATTTCTTTTTCAGCGGCTTTTCCCTTACCGCAAATATATAATAACACGGAAAATCCGCAATGTCAAGGACTTTGATAAATTTTCGTCATTATCGCATAATTGATTGACACGGGGGAGATATTTTTTATTAATACCGATATATTATTAAGAGTGCATAAAACTTAGGGTACAGAATTGTGAAGAATGTACATGACATTTTGTGCCTAAAACATGAACTTGTAGGTGAATTATGTATAAAGTATATTTTATAACCTTTGGGTGCAAGGTCAATCACTATGAGACCGAGTGTATGAAATCACTATTTCGTGATTCAGGCTATGAAATTGCAGATGAAATGACCGAAGCCGACGCAGTTGTCATTAATTCGTGTACCGTTACATCATCGGGTGACAGCCGCGCATTGACGGCTCTGAGAAAAGCAAGGTCTGCAATGCCGAATGCGGTAATAGCGCTTACGGGGTGCTATCCGCAGGCAAACCGCGAGGAAGCTGCTCGGCTTTCCGAAGCGGACATAATCGCAGGTACAAAGAATCGCTCGCGTATCGCAGAGCTTGTGGGAGAATGCCTTGCGGAGCGCTCGCGTATAGTCGAGCTTTCGGACTACAGTGCCGAGGATATTTTCGAGCCGCTGAAATGTACACGCTTTGACAGCAATACACGCGCCTTTGTGAAGATACAGGACGGCTGTAATCAGTTCTGCTCGTACTGCCTGATACCATTTGCGAGAGGACGCTGCCGCTCAAAGTCGGCTGACGTACTTCGTGAGGAAGTAAGGGGAATAGCAGCAAGCGGCGTGAAGGAGATAGTCCTTTCGGGCATCAATCTCGCATTCTATGGCAGGGAATGGGGCGGCGACCTCGCCGACGCTGCCGAGATATGCGCTGAGACTGACGGTATAGTGCGCATAAGACTCGGCTCGCTGGAGCCTGAAATGATGTCCGATGAGCTGCTCATGCGACTAAAAGCACTTCCGCAGTTCTGTCCGCAGTTCCACCTTTCGCTGCAAAGCGGCTGCGAGAGGACTCTGAAAGCCATGAACAGAAAATATACCGCAGCAGAGTACCGTGAGCTTACAAAGCGTATCAGGAGCATCTTCCCTGACTGCTCTTTTACCACCGATGTTATGGTGGGATTTCCGCAGGAAACTGATGATGACCACGCAGAATCGGTACGATTCGTGAAGGAGACAGGCTTTTCAAAAGTCCACGTATTCAGGTATTCCCGCAGAAAAGGAACAAAAGCAGATAAAATGGACGGACAAGTTCCCGAGAGCGTAAAGACTCAGCGCTGGCAGGAAATGAATGCCGCAGCCGATGAAACGAGAGAGAAATATCTCAGCGGACTGGTAGGCAAAACAGTTCCCGTACTGTTCGAGCGTGAAAATTCTACAGAATTTCACCGCGGATATGCTCCTGATTATACACAAATAAAGATTTCTCGAAAAAATCCTGAAAAAAGTTTGCGTAATCGGATAATAAGTGTTATAATAGAAGAGTATTGTCACGACTGCTGCCTTGCAGTGCCTGTCGATGACATTTATTAATGCAAATTATTAAGGCAACACCGCACAAAGACCGCTTAACGACTTTGTACTAAATCTGCTTGCATATTTTCCGTCATCTTGCACATAAATCTCTTGACATACGACAGTATGCCTGCAAGATTTCTATACAATCTGACGAAAAATCTGTCGGCGCATCTTTAGCACAATCTCTGTGCGGTGTTGCCTTAATGCATAATCCATAATTGTGGTGTCGCCTTGCGTCGACGGATTTAAAGGAGCATATTTCTGTTAATTATGCATTATGCATTATGAATTATGAATTAAATTGAAGGGAGACTGAATTATGTCCGTATTCAGAATTTACGTTGAAAAGAAGCCTGAATTTGCAGTTGAAGCCCAGTCTGTGCTCAGCGATATAAAAACTGCCCTCAGACTTAACATTTCGGGAGTCCGTATCCTCAACAGATACGATGCAGATAAACTCAGCGAGGAGGATTTCAACGCAGCTATAAGCACTGTTTTCTCAGAGCCTGCCGTTGACGTTGTTTATGATGAACTCCCTCAGATAGCAGAGACCGACAGGATCTTCGCTGTTGAGTACCTCCCCGGACAGTTCGATCAGAGAGCTGACAGCTGTGAGCAGTGTATACAGATACTTCGTCAGGGAGAGCGCTGTCGCGTGAGAAATGCCCGTGTATATATCATCTCAGGCATTATCAGCGACGACGATTTCGCAAAACTCAAATCCTACATCATCAACCCTGTTGAGAGCCGCGAGGCTTCACTGGAAACTGTCAAGACTCTTGATACAAATTACGATATCCCTACAACAGTTGAGGAGCTTGAAGGCTTTATCAACCTCAATGCATTCGGACTTCACGCATTTGTTGACAAGTTCGGTCTTGCTATGGACTATGACGATATCAAGTTCTGTCAGGATTATTTCCGCAACGAGGAGAAGCGTAATCCTACTATCACTGAGATACGTATGATAGATACATACTGGTCTGACCACTGCCGTCATACCACTTTCCTCACAAATGTTGAGAACGTAAAGATCAATACCCCTTATATAAAAGATACATACGATATGTACATAAATGTACGTGAAGAGCTGGGCAGAACGGACAAGCCTGTCACTCTCATGGACCTCGGAACCATCGCTGCCAAGAAGCTCAAGGCTGACGGCAGACTCCAGGATCTTGACGAGAGCGAGGAGATCAATGCCTGCTCTGTAAAGATCAAGGTAGATATCGACGGTAAGCTCGAAGACTGGATACTCATGTTCAAGAACGAGACTCATAACCACCCGACTGAGATCGAACCTTTCGGCGGTGCGGCAACTTGTCTCGGCGGTGCTATCCGTGACCCGCTTTCAGGCCGTTCATATGTATATCAGGCTATGCGTGTAACAGGTGCGGCAAATCCGCTCGTTCCTGTTGAAGATACTATTGCAGGCAAGCTCCCACAGAGAAAGATAACTCTCGGTGCTGCTAACGGCTACAGCTCATACGGCAACCAGATCGGTCTTGCAACGGGTCATGTTGCTGAGGTATACCACCCCGGCTATGTTGCAAAGCGTATGGAGATCGGTGCGGTTCTCGGTGCTGCTCCTGCTGAAAATATCCGCAGAGAAAGCCCTGTAGCAGGCGATATCGTTATTCTTCTCGGCGGCAAGACAGGCCGTGACGGCTGCGGCGGTGCTACAGGCTCATCAAAGTCACACACACTGGAATCCCTCGAACACTGCGGTGCAGAGGTACAGAAGGGTAATCCGCCTGAGGAGAGAAAGCTCCAGAGACTCTTCCGCAATCCTGACGTTACAAAGATGATAAAGCGCTGCAACGATTTCGGTGCAGGCGGTGTTTCAGTCGCTATCGGCGAGCTTACAGACGGACTTGTTATCAACCTCAATGCAGTTCCTAAGAAGTACGACGGTCTTGACGGTACTGAGATAGCTATTTCCGAGTCACAGGAGAGAATGGCTGTTGTCATTGCTCCCGAGGACGTTGACAAGTTCATGGAGGAAGCTGCTAAGGAGAACCTTGAAGCTACTGTTGTTGCTGACGTTGTTGACGAGCCAAGACTCAAAATGATCTGGAACGGCAATACTATCGTTGACCTCTCCCGTGAGTTCCTTAACTCAAACGGTGCACCAAAGTTCACCGATATCGAGGTAGAAGCTCCGATCGCACGTTCAGAGGAGGAGATACCTGACTGTGCAGAATCATGGTCACAGCTCATGTCCAACCTCAATGTATGCTCACAGAAGGGTCTTATCGAGAAATTCGACTCAACTATCGGTGCAGGAACAGTTCTCATGCCTTTCGGCGGCGTATATCAGATGTCACCTTCACAGGCAATGGCTGCAAAGATACCTGTACTCAAAGGCGAGACAAATACCTGCTCGCTCATGGGCTGGGGCTATAACCCTGATATATCCGAAAAATCACCTTACCACGGCGCAATGCTGGCAGTTATCGAGTCTATCGCTAAGGTAGTTGCAGCAGGCGGTACATATAAGAAGTGCTGGCTCACATTCCAGGAGTACTTCGAGAGAACTCAGAACGATCCTCTCCGCTGGGGCAAGCCTATGGCTGCTCTCCTCGGTGCATTCAAGGCTCAGCTTGAAATGGGCTGCGGTGCTATCGGCGGTAAGGACTCTATGTCAGGTACATTCGAGAACATCGACGTTCCTCCTACACTCGTTTCCTTCGCAGTATCAACTGCTACGGCAGACAAGGTAGTTTCTACAGAGTTCAAGAGCGAAGGAAATACAGTAATTTCTATCGTTCCTGAGTACGACGAGAATGGTCTTCCTAAGTTCGACAGCATAAAGGCTTGCTTCGATAAGGTAGAGAAGATAATAGCTGACGGCAGAGCAAATGCTATATGGACAAATGGTTACGGCGGATTTGCCGAGGGTATCGCAAAGATGTGCTTCGGTAACAAGATCGGTTTCGAGTTTACAGCAAGACTAAGCAGCAGCGAGCTGTTCAAGCCATGCTACGGCGCATTCATCATCGAGCTCAACGGTGAAGCTAAGAACGGTGAGAACGTTATCGGTAAGACTATCTCAGATTACAAGATACTCTGCATGGACTACACTATCAGCCTTGACAACCTCCAGAGAGTATGGGAGGCTAAGCTCGAACCTGTATTCCCATGCAGAATAAAGACTACAGATGCAACTCCGCAGACATATTCTTCACCTAACCGCATTCAGCTTTCAGCTTCAACAAAGATAGCTAAGCCAAGAGTTCTTATCCCTGTATTCCCGGGAACTAACTGCGAGTACGACACCGCAAGAGCTTTCGAGAAGGCAGGCGCTAAACCTGAGGTAGTCGTTATACGCAACCTGTCCGCTGGTGACATTGAGGAGAGTGTGAGATACTTCGAGAGCGCAGTAAGACGTTCGGAGATCATTATGATACCAGGCGGATTCAGCGGCGGTGACGAGCCTGAGGGAAGCGGTAAGTTCATCACAGCATTCTTCCGTAATCCTAAGATAAAGGACGCTGTTCACGATCTCCTCAAGAACCGTGACGGTCTTATGCTCGGTATCTGTAACGGTTTCCAGGCACTTATCAAGCTGGGACTCGTTCCTTACGGTGAAATAATCGACATGGCTGATGACGCTCCTACACTTACATTCAATACTATCAACCGCCACCAGTCCATGATGGTAAATACACGTATCGCATCTAACAAGAGCCCATGGCTTTACGGCTGTGAGGTTGGTGATATCCACACAGTTGCTATATCACACGGCGAAGGACGCTTCGTAGCTCCTGCAAGCCTTATCCAGCAGCTTGCCAACAACGGTCAGATCGCTACACAGTACGTTGACCTTAACGGCAACCCGACTATGGATATCCGCTATAATCCAAATACTTCCATCGAGGCTATCGAGGGTATCACTTCACCTGACGGAAGAGTATTCGGTAAAATGGGCCACTCAGAGCGTAAGGGCAGCTATATCTGTAAGAACGTTCAGGGTGAAAAGGATCAGAAGATCTTCGAGAGCGGTGTTAAGTACTTTACATAATCAGCATGATGCTGTACCCTTGCAACACGAGGGATAATAGACGGCGCTTTATTTTCATTGCGTTACGAAAAGGGACGGTTTTCCGTCCCTTTTTAGCAGCCCGTCATTCAGGCAACACCGCACAAAGACCGCTTAACGGCTTTGTACTAAATCTGTTTGCATCTTTAGCACGATCTCTGTGCGGTGTTGCTTTTTCGATGAGATCATATATTAATCATAGCTTCAATGTCTTTTTGCGCACGATATCAATTTATTTACCGATGAGGAGGATATGACATGAAAAATATTAAGCTCTTTGCAACTGCTCTTTCTGTTCTGGTCACGGGGATCACACTGCCGTTTTCGAAGTTCGCGGAGTCGGGAAATGTTTCGGCTGAAAGTGTAGGTACGACTAAGGGTGTGTGTTCTATGGGAAGCTTTACATTTCTGGTCGATGAAGATTATGCAACGCTTATGCGCTGTGAAAAAGAGGTCGCAGGAAGGATAATTTTACCGTCAGAGGTCATGGGCTCTCCCGTAACGAGGATAGCGGAAGGAGCGTTTCTGGGCTGTGCTGATATCGAGAGCGTGGAATTCGGAGAAAAAGTGGGGTATATAGGCAAGAATGCTTTTGTGGGCTGTTCTTCGCTTGAAAGCATAAAGATATGGAACGAGGACTGTAATATCGCAGGCTCGGGCGATACTCTCGGCGGTTCTGACAGTGTAAGGATAATAGGCAGAGTTTCTGGCAAGAAGGACTCTATCGCTATAGAATATGCCAAGTATTACGGATATCAGTTAGAAGTGTTCACAAAGGACCTTCGCGGCGATGTGAATACCGACGGTATGGTAGACTCTGTTGACGCTTCAAACGTTCTTGCGGATTATACAAAGTATTCTACGTCCAAGGTCGTACCCGGGGAGTACATAATGATGGTGGACGATGTTAACAACGACAACAGGATAGACTCTGTTGATGCTTCGAGGATACTTCTGTATTACTCCTATGCTTCAAACGGCGGCGAGGAGGAGTTTGCCTTTTTCCATGACTATACCTTTGAAAATGACTTTTTCAGATTTGACGGTTCACAGCCTTCCACTCGGAATTAAAGAGCTTAGAATTGCATGGGCGGATATTATCCGCCCCACAGTCTGTCGAAAAAGTCGTTTCTAATTATAAATCATTGGGCTGATGTGGGCATTACCCTCTCATACAGGCTAACGGCTGATTATGTCTGACTTACCAAATTTGCGGCAATACTATTGTTGATAATAACAGAGTTTCCGCTCGCTGTGCAAAGTTCATATTTTTGTGTTGACTAATAAATAAATTTAGTATATAATATAAATTGAGGTTACAGAATCTCGTCTGTAACAAATACTATGGTAAGGAGATATGATATGAACAATATTCTATTCGCTGCATCAGAATGCGTTCCTTTTATAAAGACAGGCGGTCTTGCTGATGTTGTCGGAGCACTTCCGCAATACCTCGACAAAAATCAGTTCGACGTAAGAGTTATTATGCCTTATTACACCTGCATACCTGATAAGTTCAGGAATGAGTTTAAATATGTTCACCATTTTTATATGGACTACGGCATGAGAAGCGAGGGCGTTCATGTTGGTATAATGGAGTATGAATATAACGGTATAAAATTTTATTTCGTGGATAACGAGTACTTCTTCAAGTGCGATACACCGTATTCTTCTGACCTTAAATGGGATATTGAAAGATTTACGTTCTTCTGTAAGGCAGTTCTTGCTATCCTGCCTGTTATCGGCTTCAGACCTGATGTGATCCACTGTCACGACTGGCAGGCTTCACTTATACCAGTGTTCCTGCATTCAACATTTGCTACAAATCCTTTCTTCAGCTCGACTAAGACCATCATGACCATTCACAACCTGAAATTCCAGGGCATATGGGATATCGATACATTTAAATATAATACGGCTCTGCCTGATTATATGTTCACTCCCGATAAGCTGGAGTTCAACCATAATGCGAATATGCTCAAGGGCGGTCTGGTGTATGCTGATTACATCACTACGGTTTCCGAGACTTATGCTGATGAGATAAAATATCCGTTCTACGGCGAGCAGCTCGACGGACTTCTCAGAGCAAGGTCGGCTTCGCTGAGGGGTATCCTCAACGGTATCGATTACAAGGTATTTGACCCTGCAAACGATGACAAGATACCCACAAAGTTCAATTCAAAGAACTTCAAGGACAAGAAAGCCGATAACAAGATGAAGCTTCAGGAACAGCTCGGTCTTCCTGTGGACAAGAACAAGTATATGATCGCTATTATCTCCCGTCTTACCGACCAGAAGGGACTCGATCTCGTTAATTACGCTATGGAGCGTATCTGCGACGAGAATACCCAGTTCATCATTATCGGTACCGGTGACCCGAGATACGAGAATATGTTCAGGCATTTCCAGTGGAAGTATCCTGAGAGAGTTTCCGCGAATATACTCTACGACGATGATCTTGCACACAAGCTCTATGCGGCTGCGGATTCTATCCTTATGCCGTCGCTGTTCGAGCCGTGCGGACTTACTCAGCTCATCGCCCTCAGATACGGTACTCTGCCTATTGTCCGTGAGACAGGCGGTCTGAAGGATACTGTAACTCCGTATAACGAGTTCGACGGAACAGGCAACGGCTTCTCATTCGCAAACTACAACGGCGACGAGATGCTGGGTGTTATCAACTACTCAAAGCATATCTACTACAACCACCGTCCGCAGTGGGATAATATGGTAAAACGTGCTATGGAGCAGGACTTCTCATGGAACAGCTCTGCCCGTCAGTACGAAGGTATGTATAGCTGGATGATAAACTGGTAAACCGAGGGGCGGACTTGTTCCGCCCCTTGCTGTATTAATATCTTACTAATAATCTTTTTTGAGGTGATTATTGTGATAGAAGTTAGTAAGAAATATGGTTGTTTGACCGTTTTGGATATGGGGGAAGAATATAGTAGGACAGAAGAGTATTCTTCGTTGATAGAGAAAAAAGATAAATTAGAAAACAAAATAAATAACCAAGATGATTTTGATAATTTCAGATTTGAAAAGTATTATTTAAAAGAAGAGCTATCTAACATTAAATCAAAATTATGTACACATTATAAATGCAGGTGTAAATGTGGAAAAATATATTATTACAATGCTGAAACTATAGAAAATAAGCCAAGATATTGTTTCTATCCTATACCAATTTCTACAAGGTTAACTTATAGTAATGCAGCAGCAGATGCAACTGATCGTAAAAAACAAAAGTATGCTAATTTAGAAAATGTTGTGTTATTGGATAAATCAAAATGTATTCCATCTGAAGATTACTGTGAAAACTATAATATATATAAGAGAAAACAGATAGAGAAAAACGAAGAAGCATTGAAAATGGAAATATCGATGATTCCAAGAGTGAATGCTAAAAACTATGAAATTGATTTTGTAGGGAAACAATATGAGTCTTTGTACATAGAAGAATGTTGTAATGATTATTTAGAAAGTGAACCTGTATATAGGTTTTCTCAACAACATCAAAAAAAATGGGATAAGATAATAGTATATAAGCAGTATAGATGTAAATGTGTTTTATGTGGAAAAGAGTATTATATAAAATGTGATAAATTTGGAATATATCCACCTACTGAGTATGGATATCATGCTTATAATGGTTATTGGAGTGATATTTCATGTGATTGTCACCAAATTTCTTCATTTCAATGGATAGTCAATAAACTTCTTTTTGAGAATAATGTGCCTTACCGTGTTGAGTATTCGTTTCCAAATTTACGAGGGGTGTTCTATAATTTAAAGTTTGATTTTGCTATTTTTAATGTTGACGGTTCACTAAAGTGTTTAGTTGAGTGTCAAGGAGAACAACACTACAAAGCTGTGGATGAGTTTGGAGGAGAATGGCAATTTAAAAACCAAGTAAAAAATGATAATAAAAAAAGAGAATATTGTAAAAAGAATAATATTCAATTAATTGAGATTTCATATAAGGATAAAAAATATGAACGGATTGAAGAAATACTCAAAAAATATGCTATTTTAAAATGAATTATGACTAATCAATAATAAAAACAAGGAGCAAATAATGTTAAAAGGCGCTATTTTCGATATGGACGGTCTTATGATAGACACCGAAAAGCTCTATCTCAAATTCTGGATCCTTGCTGCTAAGGACTTTGGCTACGATATGAAGCCCGAGCACGTTTTCGCTATCCGCAGCATGGCAAGAAAGTACTCTATACCAAAGATAAAGAGCTTTCTCGGCGAGGACTGCCCTACCGAGGAGATACGTGCTCACCGCACAGAGCTTATGAGGGAGTACATAAAGGAAAACGGTATCGAGGTCAAGAAGGGACTTTTTACCCTGCTGGACTATCTCCGCAGCCACGGTATAAAAATGGCTGTCGCTACGGCAACTCCAAGCAACAGAACGGAGGAATATCTGCATACTATCGGTGCGTATGACTACTTTTCTGCAATGGTATGCGGCGATATGATAACCAATGGCAAGCCTGCTCCGGATATATACCTTACGGCAGCAAGGGAGCTTGGACTTCCACCGCAGGAATGTGCAGCATTTGAGGATTCTCCCAACGGCATAAGAGCTGCTCATGATGCAGGCTGTCACGCTATAATGATCCCCGATATGACACAGCCCGACGATGAGACAAAGCCGCTTCTATCGGCTGTTTATGAGAGCCTTGACATGGCAGTTGATTATTTTGAAAGGAACGATGATAAATGAGTGTTTCCGAGATATTTGAGATACCGAAATTCTATTACTTCGAGAGCGGAAATGATTTTTCGGGAAGCAAGGGCGATTTCGCGTACAAGATAATCAACGGCGAAAAGCTGAAGTGCATGATATGGCACGGAAGACTTTGCTCAATGAAGGCTGAGATAGAACACGAGGCTGAATTTGAGCATACACAGGAGGGCTTTGATGAGCTTATCAGGTGGCTCGAGGAACAGTACAAAGAGAGTAATTAGTCATTAGCTTGTAGGGGCGGCGTTTCGCCGCCCGTCAAACCTCGATACAACTGAAAATCCTCGAACTGTAGGAGACGTTGACTTCCTGTACTACAGGGAGATGTATGCAAAGCTGACAGAGGGGCGCCGCTCCTGTAAGGAGTCCTCAGCCGTTGTTTTGATTCGGAATGAGGACACCACAACTCTCAATTCTCAACTGCTGTCTACTCACTATTCACTACTCATTACATCAAGAACTGTTAATATTATTTCTATTGACAAAAGTATACGGCAGGATTATAATTATGTTGGATAATTATATCCACTCAATTTCATCAGATAAAAGATTTAATAATGGAGGGACTATGGACATAGTAATCGTAGGCTGCGGCAAGGTCGGAATTGCTCTTGCCGAAGTTCTCAGTGGTGAACATAATGTCACCATAGTTGATAAAAAAGAAACTCTCGTTTCGTCTGCTCTTAATGATTTTGACGTTATGGGAATCGTCGGAAACTGCTTACAGACAGATACTCTCGAAGAAGCAAATGTTTCCAAGGCAAATATATTTATTGCAGTAACGACCTCGGACGAGGTGAATATACTTTCATGCCTTATTGCAAGGAAAATGGGCGCTCGCCACTGTGTTGCCCGCGTCCGCAGCCCCGAATTCGACAAACAGCTTGTATTCATGCGTGAAGAGCTTGGAATAAGTATGATGGTGAATCCCGATTACAACGCTGCAAACGAGATAGCAAAGGTGCTGAGATATCCCGAGGCTATCAACATCGAATCGTTTGCAAAGGGCAGAGTTGACCTTGCAGAGATACGTATAACCAACGGCAGTATCCTTGACGGTGTTGCACTCAGCCAGCTTTCAAGGCGCATGAGGCTCGATGTTCTCATATGCGCAGTTCAGCGCGGTGAGGAGCTTACTATCCCTAACGGAAATTTCGTGCTCCGTGCAGGCGATAAGATCCATATGACAGCTTCTCACAGCAATATGGTCAAGTTCTTCAAGAGCATCAGTGCGGCTTACCGCGAAAAGCGGGTAAAGTCGGCTGTACTCATCGGCGGCGGAAGGGTGGCTTATCACCTCGCTCAGCAGCTCATAGAAATGGGCGTTAAGGTAAAGATAATCGAGATAGACCGCGAGCGCTGTCTTGAGCTTTCGGACAGACTCAATAAGGTCGATATCTCAAATGCTGACGGTACAGACCACGATATCCTCGAAGAGGAGCGCGTTTACGATGCTGATGCTGTTGTCACACTTACGGGAATAGACGAGGAAAATATCCTCCTCTCACTGCTCGCAAAGAACAACGGTGTGGACAAGGTGGTCACAAAGGTAAACAGAATGTCACTCATGCAGCTTTCCGATACCCTTGACCTTGACAGTATCATCTCTCCAAAGACTATAACCGTTAACCAGATATTGCAGTATGTTCGCGCTAAGCAGAATTCTCTCGGAAACAGCGTAACTACTCTGTACAGACTGGTTAACGAGCGACTCGAGGCTATCGAGTTCGTTGTACGCGACAAGAAGGAATATGTAGATGTTCCTCTCAAAAAGCTGAAACTCCGCAGCGGTATCCTTATCGCAAGTATCGTAAGAGGCAACGAGCTTATTATACCGAAAGGCGACGACTGTCTACAGCTTAACGACAGCGTTGTTGTTGTCACGACTACTAAGGGTATGCACGACCTTAGCAACATCTTTGACTAAGGAGAGCACGACATAATCTATGAATTACAGAATGATATCTTATATTGTAGGACAGATACTCAAAGTTGTCGGACTTTTTATGCTTCTGCCTATAATAGTAGGTTTTATTTACGGGGAAGAACACGTTGTTGCTTCCTTCGGCATACCTTTTCTCGTTACAATGGCTGTAGCTATTGGTTTTACGATAAAAAAGCCGAAGAACAACTCGATTTTTTCAATGGAAGGCTTTGTGAGCGTTGCTGCGGCATGGATAACCATGTCGTGCATAGGCGCGCTTCCTTTCGTTATTTCGGGGGAGATACCCGATTATCCGAGTGCTCTGTTTGAGACCGTTTCAGGCTTCACCACAACAGGTGCGACTATCCTTGATGACGTTGAGGCTATGTCAAAAGCCTGCCTTTTCTGGCGAGCATTTACCCACTGGCTGGGCGGTATGGGAGTCCTCATGTTCGTGCTTGCCATAATGTCGAGCAACGATTCACGTACCATGCATATGATGCGCGCAGAATGTGCAGGACCAAAGGTCGGACGTCTTGTGTCCAAATCCCGTTTTACAGCACGTATCCTCTACGGTATATATATCACACTTACCGTTTCGGAAGCTATACTGCTCATATGCGGCGGTATGCCGCTGTATGATGCTATCATACATTCCTGTTCATCGGCAGGTACGGGCGGATTCTCCATATGGGGCGACAGTATAGGTCATTACAACAGCACCTATATCGAAATGGTCATCGCAATATTCATTATCCTTTTTGGCGTGAATTTCAACCTGTATTATTACCTTTTGATAAAGAAGTTTTCACTGGCGTTCAAAAACGAGGAGGTAAGGACTTACTTCAGCGTTATCATCGCAGCAACTGCGATAATCGCTATAAATGTTCATAAGCTCTACGACGGAGTGGGCGATACTCTCAGACATACATTCTTTATGGTAGCTTCTACCATAACGTCGGCAGGCTTTTCGACTACGGATACAGACAAATGGCCTGTGTTCTCACAGACCCTGCTGCTTATGCTGATGTTTGTCGGTTCATGTGCAGGCTCTACGGGCGGCGGTATGAAGGTATCGCGTATAATCATACTCATAAAGACGGGTATCAAGGAACTGAAGTATATCACAAATCCGCGAGCTGTCTCAACTGTAAAAATGGACGGCAAGCCTGTGGAGAAGGACGTTGTAAGAGGTGTAAGCAATTACCTTATACTTTTCCTGATGCTCATGTGTATATCTGTTCTTCTGGTAACTCTCAACGGTTTTTCTATAGAAGAATCCGCTTCGGCAGTTATCACCTGTATGAATAATATAGGATTCGGCGTGGGACGATTTGGTCCTGCGGGAAACCTCGGAGGTCTGAATGCTTTTTCAAAGATAGTTCTCTGTTTCGATATGCTTCTCGGAAGACTTGAGATATATCCTTTGATAATGCTGTTCGTTCCGAGAACAAGATAAGCTTATTAAGACCTGCAAGCTGCAATAGATGCAGTGCAGGTCTTAGTTATAATTGCGGTATCTGTGAGCCATTTCCCGAACAGGCTTTATGGATATCGCAGGAATATTAAAATAGGAGGAAGAAAAAATGAAAAAATTAATGGCAGCTGTTGTTTCGGCGGTTATCTGTGTATCTGCTTTTTCTGCTGTACCTGCAAGTGCGGTAAAAACTCAGATAGACAGCAGCGTTATAACAGCAGAAAAGGTGACAGAATCAGGAGTCTGCGGCGCAAACGCTAACTGGACACTGGATGGAGGAACGCTTACAATATCAGGCTCGGGAGCAACTGTGAGCTGGATGTCGAGCAGTAAGGTACCGTGGAACAAGTACAGGAGCCGTATCACATCAGTTGTAATAGAAAAAGGAATAACATCGATCGGCACATATGCGTTCATGGGCTGTACAAATCTTACTTCTGTAAGCATTGCGGACAGTGTTGCGGGTATACAAATGAGTGCATTTGCGTTGTGTTCATCGCTTACTTCCGTTACCTTACCTTCAAGCGTTGCTATACTGGGCAGAGAAGCTTTTAATAAGTGTACCGCATTGCAGAGAGTTACTATCATGAACCCGAATTGTCAAATAGTCGGCAGCGGTGAGACTATCTGCAACTCAGTCAGCTCGTCAAAGGGTGTGTTCAGCGGAACTATTGTCGGTGCGGACAATTCTACCGCAAAGAAGTTTGCGACTAATTTCGGCTATAACTTCAGCACATTGGGAAATGAGCCTTCGATCAAGACTACTACTACCACCACAACAACGACCACTACTACAACTACAAAGAAGCCAACGACCACTACTACAACATCAACGACTACTACAAAGAAGCCAACAACTACCACTACAACAGTAACTTCAACGACTACTACAATAACCGAAACGACAAGCGTTTCTTCACGTTTCTATGGCGCTATATTTATGGATGCTCCGACAAAGACGGTATATACCGTAGGTGAAAAGGTTGACTATTCAGGAGCAAAATTCCATTATTATGCGGAATATGAAGCAGGTCAGATCAACGCAAGAGGCGGAAATGCCCGTGATTTTGCAGATATAAACGATGGCGTTTACACTGAGGAATATGTCCTCACTCCTACTGTCGATGTGGCAGAAACATTTGTCGTCACCATTGACAGATCACAGGTAAATACATCAAAGGCAGGTACTTACAAGGTAACTGCAAAGCTCACAAACAAGGACGGTTCAAAGGAATACAGCAGTGCTTCGTTCTATATCACCGTCAAGGAAAAGCCTGTAACCACTTCTACAACATCGTCTGTTGTTACTACATCAACTGTTACAAATAAAGTGAACAATGCAAAGGTAGATGCAGTTTCAATGAAAAAGACCGAATACACTGTAGGTGAAAAGATCGATTACAGCGGAGCTTCATTCACTTATTCTCTTGAAATAAAAGACTCTGCAAACAGGACAGGCAAGGCTGAAAAGAAGGTAGACCTTTCAGGTATCAAAGATGACCTTTATGTCGAAAGCGGCAGTATCGACTTAGGAAACGGCAATATCGAACCATTCAAATTCGTTGTTGACAAGTCAGAAGTCAATACATCAAAGGCAGGCGTTTATTACATACGTGCAAAGCTCACTGCTGACAATATCAATACTGTCTATGCGAACAATAATATCATGATAACCGTAAAGGCTTCACAGGAGAGCTATAAACTCGGAGATGTCAATAATGACGGCTTGATCGATGCTGTTGACGCAAGCCAGATAATGGCGGAGTATGCAAGAGTTTCTTCAAACAAGGCTTCACAGTTCACATCTGACCGGTTTAAGGCTGCGGATGTTGACAGCGACGGAATGGTAGATTCTTCAGACGCATCGCGTATCCTTGCATATTATGCTTATACTTCGTCAGGAAGCGGAGATAAAAAATCATTAGCGGAATTTGTTGGAAAAAAATAATGTCGGATAATAGGGAATGCATAGGGGTAATCAATTAGATGCCGATATGATCTTCGGCTGTTTGAAATGGAGAAATATGCATGAGAAAATTTTTTGCTGCTATGACAGCGGCGGTAATGAGTTTTTCGTTAAGTCTGGCAAGTCCAACTATAGTGTCCGATGCGGCAGTACCGCAGATGATCGCCGAGCAGGATAATAATGTCGGTGAATCAGGTGTTTGCGGCACAAATGTCAACTGGGAACTAAGCGGAGGAAAGCTTACCATTAAAGGTTCGGGAAAAATGGTGAGCTGGCTATCGAGCGATAAAGTCCCATGGAAAAAATACAAAAGCAAAATCACTTCGGTAGAGATAGAAAGAGGCGTTACGAGTATAGGTTCATATGCATTTATGGGCTGTACAAACATTAATTCTATCAAGATCGCAGATACAGTAACCAATGTAGAAATGAGCACATTCAATTCGTGTACTTCTCTTGGTTCAATAGAGTTTCCTGCAAGCGTAAGCATTATCGGCAGAGACTCAATGAAGAACTGTTCATCACTGAGATCTGTAACTATCTACAACCCAAAGTGTGAGATTATCGGATATACCGAAACTATCTGCAATTCATCAAATAACGGCAAGGGTTCTTTCAGCGGAACTATTTTCGGCTACAGCGGTTCTACTGCGGAAGCGTTTGCTAAGAAGAACAATATCAATTTTCAGAAGCTGAACGGTCAGCCGCCTGTGCCTACAACGACGACTACGACCAGAACTACCACGACTACTACGAAAAAAACGACTACCACAACTACTACCAAAAAGGCAACTACAACCACAACAACTAACAAAAAGACAACTACGACCACAACTAACAAAAAGACAACTACGACTACCACAACTACCACCACAACTACCACGACTACTACGAAAAAAACGACAACCACAACAACAACTACAACTACCACTACTACAAAGCCTTATGTTCAGAGCGTAAGCGCAAAGCTTGAAATAGGCGATTATCCAAATAAAACCACCTATACTCAGGGTGAGAAGCTCGATCTCAGCGGAGGTACTCTGATAAGATCGTATATTGAGTTTATAAGCGACGGAACATTCAGGGAAGTGGTTCTTGAAGCAGTGAAAATGACAGCGGTCGATTACTGGTGGAATCAGATGAAGCTCGATGACAGTCAGTTCGACAGTACACGCACAGGAAAGTATAAGATAGGCTTCACCTATGATCGCGAAGGTTCAAAGGCTGAGGCTGAACTGGAAGTTGAGGTCGTGGAATCTACAACAACTACTACCACTACAACAACGACGACCACCACAACTACCACAACATCTACAACAACTACTACCACTACAACAACGACGACCACTACCACAACTACCACAACTACCACTACGACTACAACGACCACAACAACGACCACAAGTACATCTACCACAACCATGACAACAACTACCACTACTACAAAGCCTTATGTTCAGAGCGTAAGCGCAAAGCTTGAAATAGGCGATTACCCAAACAAGACCACCTATACTCAGGGTGAGAAGCTCGATCTCAGCGGAGGAACTCTGATAAGATCGTATATTGAGTTTATAAGCGACGGAACATTCAGAGAAGTGGTCCTTGAAGCAGTGAAAATGACTGCGGTCGATTACTGGTGGAACCAGATGAAGCTCGATGACAGTCAGTTCGACAGCTCACGCACAGGAAAGTACAAAATAGGCTTCACCTATGACCGCGAAGGTTCAAAGGCTGAGGCTGAACTGGAAGTTGAGGTAGTGGAATCTACTACAACGACAACAACAACTACCACTACAACTACCACCACCACTACCACAACAACGACGACAACGACTACATCTGCCACCACAACGACTGTTGCCACAACGCAGACATTGCAGCCGTTTATTGAGATAGTTTCGCTGCCTGATAAGGTGGATTACAAGTTCTTTGAGTGGTATGATCTTACAGGCGGTAAGGTCGAGATAGGTCATATAGATGCGGACGGAAGAAAGGTTTCGGAAGTCGTTTCTATGGACGATGGGAGAGTTATCAAGGAAACTGATTACCGCTCATGGGTAAGAGGTTCTTACAAGATGACACTCAAATATACCGAGAACGGTATGACAGCGGCTGTCGATTTTGATATGACAGTTGCTGTGCAGATGACTACTACATCAACCACAACCACAACAACGACCACAAGTACGACTACTACTACATCAACTACAACGACCACTACCACGACTGCATCAACTACAACGACTACAGCAACTACTAAGCTTCATGTACAGAGCGTAAGTGCAAAGCTTGAAATAGGAAAATATCCCAACAAGACCACTTATACTCGGGGTGAGAAGCTTGATCTCAGGGGCGGTAATCTGATAAGATCGTATATTGAGTTCCTCAGCGACGGAACGTTCAGGGAAGTTGTTCTTGATGCGATAGAAATGACAAGAGTCGATTACTGGTGGAACCAGATGACAATTGATGAAAGTCAGTTCGACAGCTCTCATACAGGAAAGTACAAAATAGGCTTTACCTACGACCGCGAAGGCTCAAAGGCTGAAGCTGAACTGGAAGTCGAGGTCGTGGAATCGACAACAACTACTACCACAACTACCACGACCACAACAACCACAACTACCACGACTACAACTACCACGACCACAACAACCACAACTACCACGACTACAACAACCACAACTACCACAACTACCACGACTACAACAACGACTACAAGTGCGACTACAACGACAACAACTACTACACCTGAGCCTGACTATATGCTCGGCGATGTTAATGGTGACAAGAATGTCAATTCAGTAGACGCAAGCCAGGTGCTCAAAGAGTATGCGGCTCTGTCAACAGGCAAAAAGAGCTTGTTCAACGATGTACAGCGGCTTGCAGGCGATGTTGACCGCAACGGAATGATCGATTCTATCGACGCTTCCAAGATACTCGGCTACTATGCGTTCCTCTCAGGCGGCGGAAATGCTAAGGATATGAGGGAATGGATGAAATAATAGCTAAGTATTTATGGCTAAATCCCATGCAATAATGGGAAAAATCACAAAAAATCAATAAACAGGTCGGCTTTTTAAGGTATCCCCTTGACAAGCCGACTTTTTTTAGGTATAATATATCAGTGCGCAGATTCTATACCCTTTTTGAGTATGTCTGACGTATATTATAATGAAAAGGAGGAAAAATATGCCTACATTTAACCAGCTCGTTCGTAAGGGAAGAAAGGATCTTGAGACTAAGTCTACTGCTCCTGCACTTCAGAAGGGCTACAATGCAAAGAAGAAGGTACAGATCAACCAGAGCTCACCTCAGAAGAGAGGCGTTTGCACTGCAGTAAGAACTGCTACACCTAAGAAGCCTAACTCAGCTATGAGAAAGATCGCCAGAGTTAAGCTCACAAACGGATACGAAGTTACTTCTTATATCCCAGGTATCGGTCACAACCTTCAGGAGCACAGCGTTGTTCTCATCAGAGGCGGACGTGTTAAGGATCTCCCTGGTGTGCGTTACCACATCATCAGAGGTACTCTCGATGCTCAGGGCGTTGCTAACCGTAACCAGGCTCGTTCCAAGTACGGTGCTAAGAGACCTAAGCAGAAGTAAGATGCTTCTTGTCAGTCAGCGGCAGGCTGCATAAAATGAGCCGCATATCATTAATTAAATAGGCTAACTACTACCGCAGGATAATGCGGAGATCATATAGATTAATTCGGTTGATCCTCTGCATTGGCTCCTGACACACCTATCGGCGAAGCTATGCCGATAAAGGCAGTAACCGATAAGGTTTGAGTACCTATGAATTCATCAATCTATATGAAGGAGGGAAGCGAAAATGCCAAGAAGAGGTAAAATCGCAAAGCGTGATGTATTACAGGATCCTGTATACAATTCAAAGCTCGTTACACGTCTTATCAACAATATCA
>Ga0256405_10004670_pt1 | contig 25189 bp, 22 predicted proteins | sample RumenRJG_02DNA_FD_189096 | JGI IMG/M metagenome (GOLD analysis project Ga0256405, IMG submission 189096) | Bovine rumen microbial communities from Lethbridge, Alberta, Canada - RJG_02 | ecosystem: Host-associated > Mammals > Digestive system > Stomach > Rumen | place: Canada: Alberta... | reverse complement strand
GTCATCCACTGGAACACGAGAAGGCGGCAAGTTAAACTGAAGGGACTGACCCCGGAGGAGTTCCGGAATCAGTCCCTGAATGCGGCTTAGTCTCTATTTGACCATCCAAGTTTTGGGATGCAGTTCAATCGCACCCGCGGCCTTCGCCTCAGCAGTCTGAGCCGAGCTTACTTCTCGGCGTTGCGCTTCTCCTGGTACTCCTTGGCAAGGCGCATCTGGATGTCGCGCGGGACCTGCTCGTAGCCGCTCATCTCGAGCTCGAACTCGCCGGTGCCGCGGGAGAGCGAGCGCAGGCGGGTTGCGTAGTCGGTGACCTCGGCGTACGGGATCGTGGCCTCGATGGTGGTCTCGCCGGCGTGGCGGCCGTCGGCGGCATGCATGCCCTCGACGCGGCCGCGGCTCGTGGAGACATCGCCCATGACGGCGCCGGCGTAGCTGTCGGGCACGGTGATCTTGAGGTGAGCCATGGGCTCGAGGATGACGGGATCGGCCTGGTCGACGGCCTTCTGGAAGCCGATGCGGGCGGCCGTCTTGAATGCCATCTCGTTGGAGTCGACGGGGTGGTAGGAGCCGTAGTACACGGCGCACTTGACGTCGATCATCGGGTAGCCGGCGATGACGCCGTCCTTCATGGTCTCCTGGACGCCCTTGTCGATGGCGGGGATGAAGCCGCGCGGGATGACGCCGCCGACGATCTCGTCGACGAACTCGTAGCCGTTGCCCGGGTTGGGCTCGAGGCGCAGCCAGCAGTCGCCGAACTGGCCGGCGCCGCCGGTCTGCTTCTTGTGACGGCCCTGGGCCTCGGCCTTCTTGCGGATGGTCTCGCGGTACGGGATGCGCAGCGGCACGGTGTGGGCCACGACGTTGGTGCGCTCCTTCAGGCGGTCGAGCAGGACGGAGACCTGGGCCTCGCCGATGGCGGAGACGATGGTCTGCGCCGTCTCCTCGTCGCGGGTGATCTTGAGGGTGGGGTCGGCCTCGGACGACTTCTGCAGGAAGTCGAAGACCTTGCCCTCGGTGCCGCGTGCATCGGCCTCGATGGCGATGCGGTAGAGGGAGTTGGGGAAGTTGAAGTACTTGGCCTCGACCTTGCCGGTGGCGGAGAGGACGTCGCCGGTAAGGGCCTCGAGCTTGGGAACCACGCAGATATCGCCCGCGGAGACGGCGTCGACCTCCTCGGTCTCGCCGCCCATCATGTAGTTGAGGTGGCCGAGGCGCTCGGACTTGCCGGTGCGGGCGTTGCCGAGCTCGATGCCCGTGGTGAGCGTGCCCGCGAGCACCTTGAGGAAGGAGAGGCGACCCTTCTGGGCGTCGTTGAGGCTCTTGAAGATGAAGGCCACGGGACGGTCGTCGCCCTCCTCGATGTTGATGGGCTCGCCGTTGACCTTGGGCACGCCGCCGAGGTCGGCAAGCGTCGGGAACCAGGCGACGATGGCGTTGAGCAGGGAGATGATGCCCTCCTCCTGGACGCCGCAGCCGGAGAACACCGGGATGAAGAGGCCCTGGCGGACAGCGGCGGCGAGGCAGCTCTCGAGCTGCTCCTGGGTGACTTCCTCGCCCTCGAGGTAGGCCATCATGACCTCCTCGTCGGCCTCTGCGACGAGGTCGATGAGGGCCTCGCGGGCAGCCTCGGCGGCGTCGGCCATGTCGGCGGGGATGTCCTCCTCGACGACCTTGCCGTTGGCGAGGTGACGGGCCTTCATGTGGACGACATCGACGATGCCGTGGAACTGCTCGCCCACGCCGTTGGGCAGCGTGACGGCGCCGAGGCGGCTGCCGAAGCGGTCCTGCAGCTGGTCGAGGACGGTGTCGAAGTCGGTCTCGGTGCGGTCGAAGCGGTTCACGAAGACCGCGCGGGCGGCGCCGATCTCCTCGGCGGCATACCACAGGCGCGCGGCGGTCGTGCCGGGGCCGGAGGCGGCATCGACGACGAAGATCGCCGTCTCGCACGCGGAGAGGGCGGCGTAGGCGTCGCCCACGAAGTCGGGATAGCACGGCGCGTCGAGCACGTTGATGCGCGTCTTGTTCCAGATGACGGGGGCGATGGTGGTGGAGACGGACATGCCGCGGGCGGCTTCCTGCGTATCGTAGTCGAGTGTGGGCTTGGTGCCGGCATGGCCGCCCAGGCGGTTGGTGCGCCCGGTGAGGTGCAGCATCGCCTCTGCGAGCATGGTCTTTCCGACGCCGCCCTGTCCTACAAGGACAACATTCTTCACTTTCTCAACTTTTGCCGCCATGGTGCCTCCTTCTGAGGTTTCACGCTGTGAAACAGCGATTTTCTGCGTCATATAAGGATAGCAGCTTATGGCATGGCGCGCCCGCATCATTCTGCGGGCGTCGGGAAAGGGGGAGCCGCCCCTTTCGGAGCGGCTCCCTTCGCGTTCCAGCCGCGTACAGGCCGCATATGGTAACGCTCTAGGCTCCAATCCGGAAACGGCTGACGATCAACCGGGCAAACAATGCCTCGAAACGCAGCCGAGGAGTCTATCTGCGGTCATGCGTTACCATATGCGGCCTGAACGCGGCTGGAACGCGAAGGGGACGGGATGCACATCAAGCATCCCGTCCCCGAATCAGGGTTCGTCTCCTGTATCTTCCACCGCGGGTCTGCCCTTCTTGGGAAGGCGCCCCGCGCGGCGCAGGGCGTCGCGCAGGATCCATTCCATCTGGGCATTGGAGGAGCGCATCTCATCGGCAGCCCAGCGCTCGACCGCAGCCCAGATCTCCGGGTCTATGCGCAGCGGATACTGTTTCCGTGCTGCCATCGGGCTCTCCCCTAGTTGTAGAGCGAACCGGTGTTGAGGACGGGCTGGGCCTCGGAGTCGCCGCAGAGGACGACCATGAGGTTGGAGGCCATGGCGGCCTTGCGCTCGTCGTCGAGGTCGATGTTGCCGCCCTCAGCGAGCTTCTCGACGGCCATGTCGACCATGGAGACGGCGCCCTCGACGATCTTCTTGCGGGCGGCGATGATGGCCTCAGCCTGCTGGCGGCGCAGCATCGCCTGGGCGATCTCGGGCGCGTAGGCGAGGTGCGTGAGGCGCGCGTCCACGACGTCCACGCCCGCGATCTCGAGCCTGCGGTCGAGCTCCACGCGCAGAGCCTCGGAGACCTCCTCGATGTTGGTGCGCAGCGTGATGGTGTTGGCGAGGTCGTCGTCGTCCTCCATGTGGTCGTAGCTGTAGAGGCTGGCCACGTGGCGCAGGGCGGTCTCGGTGACGGTGTAGACGTAGCTCTCGTAGTCGTCCACGTCGAAGACGGCCTTGGCGGTGTCGACCACGCGCCACACGACGACGGTCGCGATCTCGATGGGGTTGCCCATCTTGTCGTTGACCTTGATGCGGTCGCCGTTGTAGGTGCGCGCACGCGTGGAGATCTTGGAGCCGTGCCCGCGCTGGGTTCCGCCGCCCAGCTTGATGCCGCTGGCGCTCAGCTCGACGGGTGCCTGCTCGGTATTGTCGGAAGCTACGCCCAGGTTGCGGGAGTAGAACGGGTTCGCCCAGCGGAAGCCCTCGTCGCGGACGGTGCCCTTGTAGTCGCCGAACAGGACGCAGACGCGCGCCTGGCCGGGCTGGAGGGTGAAGAAGCCGCAGCTGGCGATGATCGCGAACGTGAGGACGACCACGTAGGCGAACATGAGCAGCCCGCCAGAAACGAGCGAGCTCGCGGACCCCAACGCTATGATCGCAGCCACCAGCAGGCCGCACGATGCCAGATAGGCGGCAATCGTGGCGAACAGCATGACCCATCCGCTGGGTGCATTGATCCTCTTCTCGGTGCTCATCTTGCTTTCCTTTCGATCGAGGCCGTGCGAGCCACTTTGGATCGCGACCACCGGCCCCTGTCAGGAATCATTGTGATATCACATTGATTGCAGGTCAAGGAAAATCGGAGCAGCCGTGAAGGGTCTATGGAAGCCGCTGGTACGGGACCTGCGCTAGCCGGCGATGACCATCGATGCGAGCGCCACGAGGGCGATCAGCACGCCCACGAGCGACTCTCCGCCGAGAAGACCCGAGGCGACCGTGCTCGCGCGCGCAGCGCGTGCGGCGACGACCTCGGGCGCATCGTCCTTGTGCAGGCGGTCGAAGATGATGCGCACGGCGGCGCCGATGGCGGCGCCGGAGGACATCACGAACGGAAGGTACACGCCGATGCCGAGCGTGATGACCGGGAGGCCGAGGATCGCGAGCACGCAGCCTGCGATGATGCCCACGATGAAGGCGGGCACGTGGGCGATGCCGCCCGCCATGGCGGCCACGTTGGTCGCCTGGGTGGCGACGAACTGGCCGTTGGGGCCGAACGCGTCGCTGCCGTACACGCGGTGCATGCCCATGAGCAGGAGCGCCGCGACCACGGCGCCGACGATGCCGCCCACGACCTCGCCGATGTACTGGTCGCGCGGGTTGGTTCCGAGCTGGTCGCCAGCCTTGAAATCGTTCATGAGGTCGCCGCCGATGCCGCACGCGACGGCGATGACGGCTGCCACGAGGAAGAGCACCTTGGTGCTGGTACCCACGAACAGGAAGCGCACGAGCAGCAGCACGAGCATGCCGAAGATCTCCATGGGGTTGATGCCCGTGGTGCCCGTGAGCCACGCCGAGAGGTACGGGCAGAACCACGCGCCGATGGTCACGATGATGCTCGCGGCGGGGTTGAGCCCCAGCGCGATCGTCATGAGCAGCGCTGCGGCAGCGGTCACGAAGGCGATGATACCGCGGGGGATGCTGAGGCGGTGCGAGGAGTCGTCCTCGGAGGCTCCGCCCTGCTCTGCGCGGAGCTTGGCGTTCTTGTGCGCAGTCATGAAGCTCGAGACGATGGTACCCGCACCGCAGCCGAGCATGAGGCCGAGGCCGATGCTCACGCGGATGTCGCCTGCCGTCGCCAGATCGACGATCCCGAGGGCGGGAAGGGCCCACACGATGCCGAAGTGGCCGAGGACGGCGCCGATGAACCACACGACCGCGGGCACGACGCCCACGGTGAAGCCCATGGCGAGCATCATCGGGGAGTTGTAGAGGCCGAGCGCCACGCCGGGGATGGCCTCGGCGTTGAGGAAGAGCACGCCGGGGAGCAGGCCGAGCTGGTCGCGGAGGAATGCGTAGAGCGCCGCGAACCCCATGCCGCCGAAGAGCGCAGGGGCATCCGCCGCATCGGAGTCGCCCACGGCACGCAGGGTGTCGGAGGCGGACTTGCCGATCGGGTATGCCAGGCGCTGCTCGCGGATGAAGTAGGGCTGCATGGCCGAGCAGGCGATGAGGCCGAGCGCGGTGCCGGCAAGCGAGGCTCCGAGCACCTCGAGGATCGTCAGGTCCTGTCCGACGCCCATGATCCAGAGGCCCGGGATGGTGAACGCGAGGCCGCCGGCGATCATCGAGCCGGCGCTCATGGCCGCGTGGCAGACGTTGGCCTCGTGCAGGTTCTTGGACCCGAGCGCGCGCAGCGCGAGCACGCTCACGATGGCAGCGAAGGCGATGGGCCACGGCAGCATGCCCATGCGCAGGGCGATGAAGAGCGAGCTCGCCGTGAGGACCGCGGAGCCGACGGCTCCGATGATGACGGCGCGCAGGGTGAGCGCGGGCTGTTCGACCTGCTGGGTCTTCTCGGCCATAAGATGCTCCTTATGTCGGACTTGGGGCTCAATCGCCATAAGAAGTGTACCCGTTTGACCGCGTTGATTGCGGCACGTTGCAGGTCGGAAACCTTCCGCGTTTTTTGTCGCGTACGGCTAGAGGCTCTCGCGGAGGACCTCGACGAACTCCTCGGTGGTGAAGGGGTGGTAGCCCGACTCCTCGAGCGGCGTGACGGCGGCGATGCCCTCGAGCATGTCCTCGGTGACGCCCAGCTCGGTGATGTTCATGACGCAGCCGATCTCGCGCAGCCACGCGTCGAGCGCCTCCATGCCGGCATCTGCGAGCTCCTCGTCGGTCCTGCCCTCGGCGGGGATGCCCCAGACGGCGGTCGCGAACCGCGCGAAGCGGTGCATACCGGCGGGCAGGACGTGGCGGTAGTAGGCCTTCGTGAGCGCCGAGAGGGTCATGCCGTGCGTTGCCCCCGTGAACGCGGAGATGGACTGACCGAGGTCGTGGAGCTGCCAGTCCTGGTCCTTGCCGATGCCGATGACGCCGTTCAGGCCCCAGGTGGCGCACCACATGATGTTGGAGCGCGCCTCGTAGTCCATCGGATCCTTCACCGCGGCGTTCGTGGCGCTGATGATCGCGCGCATGACGCCCTCGGCGAGGTAGTCGCTCACGCAGTCGTCGTCGCCCGAGAAGTACTGCTCCATGCAGTGGCAGAGGATGTCGTAGCAGCCCGAGACCATCTGGTAGCGCGGCAGCGTGTAGGTGAGCGTGGGGTCGAGCAACGCGAACTCGGGGATGGTGCGCACCTCGTCGCCGACCATCTCGAGCTTCTCGCGGGTCTGCTCGTTGGTGGTGACGCCGCTGCGGTTCATCTCGGAGCCGGTGGCGGGGATGGTGAGGATGCAGCCCACGGGCGTGACGCGGTCTTCGGGCGCGACCTGCTCGCCGTCGTAGTAGAAGCGCGCCCAGAGCTCGTCGGGCGTGCCCTCCTGCCATGCGAGCGCCGAGGCGTCCTTGGAGCAGTCGATGACCGACCCACCGCCCACGGCGAGCACGAGGTCGGCATCATGCTCGCGGATGGCGCGCGCAACCTCGAGCACCTTGGTGAACGTGGGGTTGGCGGTGATGCCGGAGACCTCCCGGACCTCCTTGCCCGCGTCGGCGATGGCCGCAATCACGCGGTCGTAGAGGCCGGTCGCCTTGGCTGATTTGCCGCCGTAGGTGAGCAGCACGCGGTTTCCGTAGCGGGCGAGCTCTTCGGGCAGGGCGTCGAGCGCCTCATCGCCGAAGTGGACGCGCGTGGGCAGGGTGAGGGTGAAGTTGCCGAGCATGATGGTCTCCTCGAATCAATCGGTTCAAGGCAATGATGGCACATCTCCCAGCTGTCGCTCCTCCCCACCTGACAAATCTCCCCGGGTTGACAAATCTCCTCGTAGGACTTTTGTCATCGAAAAGCTGACAAAAGTCCTACGAGGAGATTTGTCAACCCGGGGAGATTTGTCAACCGATTCTGTCGCATGTCCCGAGCCTTCGATGCCAATGCAGAGATCGGCCCGCCAGCTAGGAGGTCTGGCGGGCCGTATGGGCATCGGATGCTTCTCTGCCGGAGCGCTGCTATTGCTGTGTTTTCGCAGGGGAGGGGCTGGAAGAATCTCAGCAGCTAGACCAGGTTTAGGTTAGGCTTGGAGCTCCTCGATCTTGGCGAGGGCGGCATGCAGGCGCCCCTTGCTCGCATACTCGACGCCCTCGTCGTTGAGGGGCGTGCGGGGACCGAAAGTGGCCAGGATAGCGCGGATAGAGTGCTTGCGGTTCTCGGCCTCGACCCAGCAGATGGAGCGCTCGGGGTCGTCCATGACCTCGTCGGTGACCTCCTCGCCGCGGTTGGCGGGCAGACAGTGCATGAACTTGGCCTCGGGGCCGGCGTAGTTCATCATGTCCATGGTGACCTGGTACTTGGGGTAGAAGACGTCCATGTAGGAGGTGCCGGAGACCTCGTCGTCGTAGAGGCCGTACCACACGTCGGTGTACACGAAATCGGCGCCCTTGATGCACTCGATGTCATCGGAGATGGTGATGGTTCCGCCGGAGACCTCGCAGAGCTTGTTGCCGATCTCGAGCAGGTCGACCTTGTTCTCCACCTGCAGCGCACCGTCGGTGAGCTGATGGCCCTTGGGCCCGAACTGCACGAAGTCCATGCCCATGAGCGTGGTGATGCACATGAGCGAGAAGCAGGTCTGGGTGGCATCGCCGATCCATGCGAACTTGCAATCCTCGAGCTTCTTGCCCTCGGGGAGGTTCTCCATCATGGTGAGCAGGTCACCCAGCTCCTGGGTGGGATGGTTGTACTCGGACATGCCGTTGATGACGGGGCAGGCGGCGCCTGTAGCCAGACCCACGACGTCCTTGTGGCGGTTGACGCGCGCCATCATGATGTCGAGCAGGTCGCCCATGACGCGGGCGGTGTCGCCGAGCGACTCGTGGCCGCCAAGCTGGATGGTGCCGGGGCCGTAGAACTGTGCGTGGCCGCCGAGGTCGGTCATCGAGGTCTCGAACGAGAGGCGCGTGCGGGTGGAGACCTGCTGGAAGATCATGCCCAGGCTCTTGTTGCGCAGCAGATGCGGGTAGTAACCATCCTCCTTGATGGCGGCCTTCATGGCCATGGCGAGCTCCTCGATGGCGAGGACCTGCTCCTTGGTGAGGTCGATGGACTCGATATAGTCTTTGGGCATGCTCATGGTGGATCCCTCCTCCTGGCGCCGGACGTCCGGCAGGGCTCTAACACGTACATCGCGAGTGTCCCATGTGTGGCATAATGACCTCTATAAGCGCGTGATATGATTTTTATGGTTGATGCTAAAGTGTTAGGTAGGTGTTACTCCATGGAAGAGCTACATATACCTGCGGAAACGTGGATAAAGATCAATGCGCTCGTGGGTGAGCTCTACCGAACTACTGGGTTTCCGGACTTGGGGATGGTTGTAGAGCGGCTGCGTGAAATCGTGCCGTTCTCGCATTCGATGACCTGCCTTATCGGAGGCCGAGGAGAGAAGGTCGAGTTCTTCGAATACCGTAGCTCCGACATGCCCGAGGAGCATATCGCGCTCTACCGCGACAAGTACATCTACTACGACTTCATCCTGTGGTACTCGGCAGAGGCGGAGCGGCGCGAGTTTCGGCAGTCGGATATCATTTCCGAGCCGTACTTCTCGGGTTCGAAGTTCATGCGCGAGTGGCTTGAGCCTATGGGCATGCACTATGGTGCGGGATTGAATATCGCGCAGAACGGCGTCGCCTACGGCAACGTGGCCATCTACCGCTCGCTTGAAGAGGGAGATTTCTCGGACCTCGATATGGCTGTGCTGGGCGTGGTTAACGAGCACCTCTGCACGTGTTTCGCGAACCTCTTCCCCATGGGCCTGCAGAGCGGCGATTTCTCGGCCGAGAGCAGCGAGCTCGCCGCGCGCTACCACCTCACGCCGCGCGAGGAGGAGCTTGTAGCAAAGGTGGGGCTGGGCGTGGCGCGTCGCGATCTGGCGTCAGAGCTGTTCATCTCGGAGAACACCGTGAAGCGGCACCTCAACAGCGTCTACGGCAAGTGCGGCGTGCGCGGCTTTGACGAGCTGGCGCGCCTCGTGGGACCAAACGGCCGCGTCATGGTGGTGGAGAAGCTGGCCTCCGGCTTGGGAGTACCGCACTAAGCTTGAGCGAAGCGGCAGGGCTTGAACAAAGGGACGGGGGATTCGTTCATCTGGGGTGCGATGAACGAATCCCCCGTCCCTTTGTTCATGGATATTCACCGTCGCGCTGGACGGCCGTCACTCCGCCACCTCGACGGGCCACTCGTAGCCCTCGGGCATCGGCGCGTACTGGCGCGCCACCTCCTCGGGGATGCGGTAGTCCGAAGCCATGAGCTCTGAAACGGTGATGAACTCGAAGCCCTGCTCGCGGAGCTTGTCGATAATCTGGGGCAGCGCCTCGATGTCCTGGCTGCGATCTCCCCCGCCGTCATGCATGAGGATGATGTCGCCGCTCGAGACGCCGGTCGTGCAGTTCGCGACGATCGCCTCGGCGCCGGGCAGCTCCCAATCGAGGCTGTCGATGTTCCAGATGACCGATGCGCTCATCGTCCCGCCGGAGCTCCGCCAGCAGTACTCGTTCCAGTTACCGTAGGGCGGGCGGATGACCGTCGTGTTGATGCCGGCGTAGTCGCGCAGCACCTCGAACGCCTCTGCCGTCTCCGCGTAGGTCTCCTCCTGCGTGGTGGCGTAGTGGTTCCAGTGGTTCATCGTGTGGCTCATGACCTCGCAGCCCGCCGCCTCGATAGCGGCGGTCGTCTCGGGCCAGCTCTCGACGCTCGATCCCAGGCAGAAGAACGTGGCGCGGACGCCCTTCTCCTTGAGGATCGCGAGGATGTCGGCGGTGTAGGAGCTCGGACCGTCATCGAAGGTCAGGACCACGACCTTGCGTCCGTCGGACGGGACGGGATTGACCGAATCGAGGATGCAGTTCTGCGGCTCCTGGACAACCTCGACGAGGATCTCCTCGCCGGAGATGGAGCCGACCTGCACGCGGGACACGCCGGGAACGCCCCATTGGCGGACGAACGTCACCGCGCGCACGCGGTCGGGCGGCACGAGCAGCGGCGGAGCTACCCGCTCGACGACCTCGGAGTCCTCGGTCACGTCGCCACCATCGCGGATGGAGATGGATTCGTATCCCTCGATCCTGTATGCCTGCTGCTCGGCATCGGAAAGCGGGGTTCCGTTGAGGACGATCGAGTACCGCTCTCCCCCGCCCGCCTCGATGAGGTTGCCGCTGATCGAGTAGAGGTCGCCCGGCATGGGCACGACGCCCGAGGCGACGTACACGTCCTCGAGGGACGAGTGGTACATGATGTCGACGGACCTGCCGTTGATGGTCACGCGCACGTCGCGATGGAGCCAGAACCACACGCCTCCGACGGCGAGTCCGGCAACCACCACGAGCGCGAGCAGCACGAACAGCCAACGCGGCCCATGGGTCTCATCGTCCACGTCATAGAACTGGGGCTGATAGGACTCATCCATGGTGCGTTCCTTCTTCGTTTCGAATCCTGTCTAAATTATATGCAGCCCCGCTCATCGCAGACCACCGCGTTTTGGGGACGGTTCCTTTTTCGCGGTTTTCCGCGTTTTTGGGACGGTTCCTTTTTCACAATCCCCAGCAGAAATGCATAGATTGACTTATCTGATGAATAATGTTTCCATAGTATTTCGAGATATAAAGAACGCAATCATAGGCTTCGGAGGAACGTCGTATGCAGCACGCCCCCATGACCGAGCGGCTGATCGAGATGCTCGACGCCAACCATGAGATCGCCCTCATGCTCGAGAAGTCCATCGCTCTGGCAGCGCAAGCAAACCCCGACCCCGTCACCAACCCCGCGCAGACGGTCGAGCGCTTCCTCGCATTCCTCGACCATGCCACGACCGCGCTTCCGTGGAACATCGCACCGTGGGCAGAGGACACCTACTCATCGCTCTACGACCAGATCGACCAGAGCCTCTGCTACTTCTACTTCATCCTCGACCAGCCGCTGCCCGAGCTCGAGGGCACGCACCCCTACTTCAACTCGCTGCAGTACGTCGAGCCCATCCGCTCGTGGATGATCGAGTTCACGCGCGCCTACGGCATGTTCCTCGACACGCCGGCGTCTTGGAACGACGCGTATCTCGCCCGTGCGCAAGCAGACCCCGAGTACCACCTCATGGACGGCACTTACGAGGACCCGTCCAACTGGCACACCTTCAACGAATTCTTCTCGCGCCACCTCGCATCGCCCGAGGTGCGCCCCATCGCACGCCCCGAGAACGACCGCGTGGTGGTGTGCCCGGCCGACTCCACGCCGCAGAACGTGTGGAACATCGACGAGAACTCGCTTGTCATAAGCGACAACCCGGTCATCATCAAGAGCGGGTCGCTCCGCAGCGTCGATTCGCTGCTCGGACCGAGCCGCTTCAAGGGCGCGTTCGCGGGCGGGCGTCTCTCGCACACCTTCCTCGACGTGCACGATTACCACCGCTACCACTTCCCCGTGGGCGGCGTGATCCGCGAGGTCTGCAAGATCCCCGGCGACGTGGCCGCCGGCGGCTTCACCATCTGGGATCCCGAGGAGCGCCGCTACCGCCTCATCCAGACCGACACCGCCTGGCAGTCGCTCGAGACGCGCGGCCTCGTCGTGGTGGAGACCGACAACTACGGCCTCGTGGCGCTCCTTCCCATCGGCATGTCGCAGGTCTCGTCGGTAAACTTCGAGCCCGAGGTCGTCGTGGACGCGCGCGTGGAGAAGGGCGATATGCTCGGCTTCTTCCTCTTCGGCGGCAGCGACTACGTCATGCTCTTCCAGAAGGAGGCCGGCTTCGACCTCACGACGCCGCGCATCGACCGCGAGACCTTCGAGCACCGCCTCTTCGGCGAGGAGTACGGCCGCTTCCTTCCGTAGCCGCAGAGGTGGGGCAACCTGTCCCTCTGCGCGAAAAGGAGACGAACAACCTGTCCCCATGAGCCAAAAGGAGACGAACAACCTGTCCCCATGAGCGAAAAGGCCCCCGGACGGATCCGGGGGCCTTCGAAACCTGTCAAACAACCTGTCCCTTTGACAGGAACCGTGAGCTTATGCGTAGAGGTCCTTGAGGCGGAGCAGGTGCTCGTAGCGGGCCATGGCCGCAGCCTCGTTCTTGGCGAACAGCTCGGTAGCGCGCTCGGGGAACTCGCGGGTGAGGCGGTTGTAACGGGCCTCGTTCATCAGGAACTCCTGATAGCCGCCCGCCGGCTCCTTGGAGTCGAGCGTGAACTGCTTGCCGGGCTCGGCAGCCGGGTTGAAGCGGAAGAGGTTCCAGTAACCGCACTCGACGGCCTTCTTCATCTCGTCCTGGCAGTGGGTCATGCCGCCCTTGATGGAGTGCATCTCGCAGGGGCTGTAGCCGATGATGATGGACGGGCCGTCGTAAGCCTCGGCCTCCTGGATGGCCTTGAGGGTCTGAGCGGGGTTGGCGCCCATGGCGACCTGCGCCACGTACACGTAGCCGTAGCTCATAGCGATCTCGGCGAGGCTCTTCTTCTTGATCTCCTTGCCGGCAGCGGCGAACTGCGCGACCTGTCCGATGTTGGAAGCCTTGGAGGCCTGGCCGCCGGTGTTGGAGTAGACCTCGGTGTCGAAGACGAAGACGTTGACGTTGCGACCGGAGGCGAGGACGTGGTCGAGGCCGCCGAAGCCGATGTCATACGCCCAGCCGTCGCCGCCGAAGATCCAGAAGGACTTCTTGGTGAGGTAGGCCTTGTCGGCGAGAATGGCCTTGGCGTCGTCGCAGCCGCACTCCTCGAGGGCGGCGATCAGCGCGGCAGCGGTGGTCTTGCTGGCAGCGGTGTCGTTCTTGGCCTCGAGCCATGCAGCGCCGGCCTCCTTGACGGCCTCAGAGGCGCCGTCCTTGGCGATAAGGGCCTTGACCTGCTGCTCGACCTTGTCCTGGACGGCCATGTAGCCGAGGTAGAGGCCCAGGCCGTGCTCGGCGTTGTCCTCGAACAGGGAGTTGTTCCACGCGGGGCCGTGGCCCTCGGCGTTGGTGGTGTAGGGGCTGGTGGCCGCGGGGTTGCCCCAGATGGAGGAGCAGCCGGTGGCGTTGGAGATGAACATACGGTCGCCGGCGACCTGGGTCACGAGACGGGCGTATGCGGTCTCGGCGCAGCCTGCGCAGGAGCCGGAGAACTCAAGCAGCGGCTTCTTGAACTGGATGCCCTTGAGGTTGTTGGCGACAACGCCCTCCTTCTCGGTGACGTTGGCGACGCAGTAATCGAAGTTGGCCTGCTCGGCGAGCTCCTGCTCCTGGCCGACCATCTTGAGGGCGTTCTTGGGGCAGACGCCGGCGCAGACGCCGCAGCCCATGCAGTCGAGCGGCGAGATGGCGAGCGTGAACTTCATGCCCGGGAACTTCTTGGCGGGCGTGAGGTCGAGCAGCTTGATGCCCTCGGGCGCAGCGGCAACCTCGGCCTCGTCCAGAGCGAACGGACGGATGGCGGCATGCGGGCAGACGTTGGCGCAGTTGTTGCACTGGATGCAGGCGGCAGCGTCCCACGTGGGAACGAAGGCGGCGACGCCGCGCTTCTCGTACGCGGAGGCACCGAGCTCGAACTGGCCGTCGGCGATGTCCTTGAATGCGGAGACGGGCAGGCTGTCGCCGTCCATGAGGTCGATCGGGTGCAGGAGCTTCTTGACCTGCTCGACGATAGCGGCCTTGCCCTCGAGGGTGAGCTTGGCGGGCTCGTCGACGGCGTCCTTCCAGGACTCGGGAACCTCGACCACCTGGAACGCGGTGGCGCCGGCGTCGATGGCCTTCCAGTTGGCCTCGACGATGGCCTGGCCCTTCTTGGCGTAGCTGCGCTCAGCGGCATCCTTCATGTACTTGATGGCCTCCTCTTGCGGCAGGACGCCGGAGAGGGTGAAGAATGCGGACTGGAGGATGGTGTTGGTGCGCTTGCCCATGCCGACCTGGATGGCGAGGTCGATGGCGTTGATGAGCACGAGGCGGATGTTGTTGTTGGCGATGTAGCGCTTGGCCTCGGCGTTCAGATGGTGCTCAAGCTCCTCGAGCGACCACTGGCAGTTGATCATGAACGTGCCGCCCGGCTTGACATCCTGGACCATCTTGAAGCCCTTGGTGATGTAGCTGGGGTTGTGGCAGGCCACGAAGTCGGCCGCGTTGACGTAGTACGGCGAGCGGATCGGGGAGTCGCCGAAGCGCAGGTGCGAGACGGTGACGCCGCCGGTCTTCTTGGAGTCGTACTGGAAGTAGGCCTGGACGTACTTGTCGGTGTGGTCGCCGATGATCTTGATGGAGTTCTTGTTGGCGCCAACGGTGCCGTCGCCGCCGAGGCCCCAGAACTTGCACTCGATGGTGCCGGGGGCGGAGGTGATGGGGGCGTTGGGATCCTCGTCGAGGGAGAGGTTGGTGACGTCGTCGACGATGCCGATGGTGAACTCGCGCTTGGGCTCGTCCTTGGCGAGCTCGGCGTAGACGGCGAAGGCGGACGCGGGAGGCGTGTCCTTGGAGCCGAGGCCGTAGCGGCCGCCGATGACCTTGATGCCGGCCTTGCCAGCCTCGAACAGGGAGTTGATGACGTCCTGGTAGAGGGGCTCGCCCAGGGAGCCGGGCTCCTTGGTGCGGTCGAGGACGGCGATGGACTTCACGGTCTCGGGGAGAGCCGCGATGAAGTGGTCGAGGGACCACGGACGGTACAGGCGGACCTTCAGGAGGCCGACCTTCTCGCCCTTGGCGGTCAGGTAGTCGACGACCTCCTCGAGCACGTCGCAGAAGGAGCCCATGCAGACGACCACGCGGTCGGCGTCGGGAGCGCCGTAGTAGTCGAACAGATGGTAGCTGGTGCCGAGCTTGGCGTTGACCTTGTCCATGTACTCCTCGACAACGGCGGGAAGCGCGTTGTACGCGGGGTTGCAGGCCTCACGATGCTGGAAGAAGATGTCGCCGTTCTCGTGGGAGCCGCGGGCGTGCGGATGCTCGGGGTTGAGGGCGTGGTCGCGGAACGCCTGGACAGCGTCCATGTCGCACATTTCCTTGAGGTCCTCGTAGTCCCAAACGGCGACCTTCTGGATCTCGTGGGAGGTGCGGAAACCGTCGAAGAAGTTGATGAACGGCACGCCGCCCTTGATGGCGGAGAGGTGAGCGACGGCGCCGAGGTCCATGACCTCCTGGACGCTGTTCTCGGCGAGCATGGCGAAGCCGGTCTGACGGCAGGCCATGACGTCGGAGTGGTCGCCGAAGATGTTCAGCGCGTGGCTCGCCACGGTACGGGCGGACACGTGGAAGACCGACGGCAGGCCCTCGCCCGCGATCTTATACATGTTGGGGATCATGAGCAGGAGGCCCTGGGATGCGGTGTAGGTGGTGGTAAGTGCACCTGCGCCGAGCGAGCCGTGGACCGCGCCAGCCGCGCCAGCCTCGGACTCCATCTCAATGACCTTGACCGTGGTGCCGAAGATGTTCTTCTGGCCCGCGGCTGCCCACTGGTCGACGTAGTCGGCCATCGGGCTGGACGGCGTGATCGGGTAGATGCCCGCCACCTCCGTGAACGCATACGACACCCACGCCGCTGCGTTGTTGCCATCCATGGACTTGAATTTTCTAGCCATGTCCTCTCCTCTGCTAGACTCTGCAACCCGCCCTACGGCGGATCATTCCAACACAATCTTTGGGCTTGGATTCGTTTGGGATGCAATATGCCCATAAGCGTACTAATTATAATCGCAACGTTGTTTAAATGAACGCGGGATGGCTATTTGCGGCTTCGAGCGATAGCAAATAGCGTGACAGATGGATGAAGCGCGCCGCGAAGCCTACCGCCCGACGCCGCCTACCTGCGCTTATTGTGGGCCGAATCGAACAGCCGCTTGTAGGAGACCTCGAAACGCTCGCACATCTTGTCGCTACAATCGCTCGCCATCACGATGCCGTGCTCGTCCGACGCCAGGAACAGGCCATCGGCTTCGAGCGTGCCGTTCCCGAGCGATTCGAGCAGGTCCGGGTCATACTCGACGGGAATCCCCAACGTTGCCGTGAGCTGCAGCACGAGGCTCATGCAGCCGCATGGAACAGCGTCTGCCGCCACTCCCGCAAGCAGCCTGCCATCCGCGGAGGCGAAGAGCACCTCGGGCGCCACGTCCGTCTCGTCCTGCTCACGCGCCGCATTCCTCGCGCGATTGGCGAGAGCGCGGGTGAACCGCTTAGCGAGCGGCTCGTACGGCCCGACCGTCATGGCGGCCGCGCCGGCCTCGTCGACGATGAGCATGAGCACGCCGTCCGGGTACTCGAAGCTTCCCTCGGCAAGCGTCCATTCGACGTGCTGCTTGGCCCACGCCACGAGCTCGGGCGAGATGGGCCTGCCGTTCACGATGCGGCGAGCGAGGGCGCGCATGTGGCGGTTCTCCAAGAGGAGCGTGCCCGCCGCAAGGCGCCAGCGGCACACCAAGGCCGGGGTACCCAGCGTGAAGTTGTCCATCTCGAGGTTCTGGTTGTCTGGCACGGCACGCCCTACTTCCGGTCGGAGAACGCCACGATGAGGCTGTTGCCGTAGCTTCGCTGGTACTGCTTGCGATTGCGCATGAACAAGGCTGTGACCAGCGCATCCTCAACCATCAACACACCCGCCGCCGTACCCATGGAGACCGAAGGGGTCGAGCGGTCGCTGATCTCGAGAACCTTGAGGTGGATATCGGCGATCTTCGAGAGGGGGTTCTCGGACGCATCGGCGATGGCTATCACCGGCACTCCAGCCTGCGATGCAAAGCTGGCGACGTCGATCGAGTCGGCCTTCTCTCCCGATTTTGACACAACCACAACCGCGCCGCTCTGAGGCGCGAGCTGACCTATGCGGCGCTTGGCCTGGACCACCGACTCGCAGCTCACAGCGTTCTTGCCCAGCTCGATGAGCGCATCGCAGAGATAGTCGGAGAATACATGGCTGTTGAGATACCCGTAGCACACGATGGAGGAGGCACGGTCGAGCAGGTCGGCCGCAGATTCCAGCGCGGCAGCGTTGTCGTTTCGGGCAACCGATGCGATAACGCCCTGGTATTTGGCCTCGAGCTTGCGCATGATGCCGGTGGTGGTATCGGTTGGGCCGATCTCGATGTTCGATTCTGGCTTGGAGGAGCGCACATCGGCAATGAGCTCGGCGTACGTCGAGTATCCCATCTTCTTGGAGAAGCGCATCACCGTGGATTGGCCCACACCCAGCAGCTCGGCGATCTCGTGCGACGAGACCTCGCCCAGCTCCCCGCAGTTGAGAATCAGGTAATCGGCAACCTTCTTCTCGGATGCTGTGAGCTTGGGGTAGGCGCTCTTAACCTTTGCCGTGAACATCTCGGTCTCCTGTTGGGCCCTGCCGTGGACGCATCCACGGCAGGTGATCAAAGCTCTTCTTCCTCGTCAATGATACCCGAGGTTCCGCTCGCCGCGTCGTCGAAAACGCGTACCGACATCGGCATCGCGGCGAGCATGGCATCGGCCAGCTCCCTGGGCGATTCCGCATCGTCAAGCTGCGAAGCCGCTTCGAGAACCATGGCGAGGTTTACACCGGCGATTACCTGCATGCCCACGCATCCGCGCGTGACGGCAACGGCCTGGTTGTATGGGGTGCCTCCCAGAAGATCGCAGCAGATGAGCGCAGGCCCTCCCCCGTCGATCTGGGCGGATATCCTCGCACCGAGCTCCGCAGGGGCGATGTCGGGCGTGAAATCCAAAGCAGCGGTAGCGTCCGAGGCCATGCCGAGCATCTCCGCGGCCGAGAGAAGCCCCGTTGCATAGTTCCCGTGGCCGACGATAAGCATCTTCATTCTGTTCCCCTCTCTGCAGCATGTGTGCTGGGACGGAACCTCTCGCCGTCAGCGCAGGTTATCTCCTTGACAGCCCCTACGATCAGGTCGAGCACCGTGCGGTCCGCTTCCTCAGACGCATCGAGCCCGCATACCGAGGCGACCGTCTGGGAGATGCCTTCGCGCGCAATCATCTGGGAAAGCTCAATCGACTCAGGCTCGTGCCCGTCCACATAGCAGAACCCGTATGCTGCTGCCCGCGTGATGAAGTACGGGGTGATGCCATGGTGCAGGCAGAGCAGCGCTGGGCCTATGAAGCGGTCGTTCCGGCCGAGTTTGCGTTGAGGTTGGCGCACGATACGCGCGATCTTGTCTTTGAAGAACGGGCTCGCGAACTTGTCGAACATCTCCTGCGTGGCTGCATCGTCGGGCACGGGCAGGCCATACTCGGCCTCGAGTGCCCGACGGCCCTCGAGCCAAGCATAGTAGGCGAGCGTACGGATCCGGTCATCCTCCACGGCTTGGTTCACCACGTCGTATCCCGCACATGACGCCATGAACCCCAGCGAGCAGTGCACGAGGTTATCGCTCCAGATCTTCTCCGCCATGGCCGTCTCGGCATCGCCGAGCTGGAAGAACGAGGGGACAGGCTGCCCATCCCAAGAGGGCAGCCTGTCGTCCACAAGCAGCAGAGGCTTATCGTCGCCGGTGAGCGCATACCGATCATCGAGATACTCGTCCGGGAAGGTGATCTTGCGGTTGGCCTTGGTGGTGAGCAGCACCACGTTGCGCTCGAATTCGGCAAGGTCGTCCCCCTCGAGCTGCTTTGAAACCGCAGCTTCGAAGTAGCCTCGCAGCCCCACGTAGTTGCCTCCCAGCAGCACCGCAACGGAGCTTGTGCGCCCAAGCAGCCTGCGAAGCCTTGCCATGTCGGCAAGGTCTTGCGCCACCCGGTCGAACGAGCTCGGGAAGACCGCCGTGGCCACATAATCCGACGCTGCGAGGGCGCCGATGTAGGCATCGCGCTCACGGACGGTATCCACGACGTCGAAGCCATCGACATGCGTCACGCTCCTTGTTCCCGCGATGAAGTCGATCTTCTCCACGGTATAGAAGCCCTGGCTTCTGAGGCCCTCGACCAACGCGGAATCGCAGTCGGCAAAGGTCAGATGGTAGCCACCCTCCAGGAAGAACTGCTCGCCCAGCATCCCGCGGCCCGTACGGCCCGCTCCGATGATGGTGACGTTCATCATGCCTGCTCTCCCCTCTGACGATACGAGATGGCGATGCAATCCATGGCTCCGGCGATTTCGAAGGGACCATAGCCTGCGGGAACGAGCAGCGTCTGGCCAAGGCCGAGCTCGGTCCCGTCGATCGAGCCCTTCCCGCCCACGTTGGCGATGAAGAGGAATCCATCGTGTTTGAACAGCCCAATCCCGTCGACCTTGAGCCTGAGCGCGGTGTACTCGCCCGGAACATCATGGTAGGCCCAGACGCTGAGGTCTCCGTCTGCCTGCGGCTTTATCCGGAGCGCCTCGAAGGGCTTCTCGGGAAAGCAGGCGCATGCGCACACGTCGTCGATATGCAGGGGGCGCGCGGGGTCGTTGCGGTCATTGTCGTAGAACCGGTACGTGATGTCGGAGTTTGTGCCGAACGTCGCAGTCACCTTGCCCGAGCCGTTCCCGCCATGGATGACGCCTGCGGGCGTGTGCACGAAGTCGCCGTCTCGCACATCGAGCGTGGTGAACAGGTCGTCCCAATCCTTGGCCTCGATGAGCGCACGGAACTGCTCGCGATCCTCGGCCTTGTGGCCGAACAGCCAGGTATCCACCGCATCGGACTCGTCCAAGATCACCGCACCGGAAACCTTGCCGCGGCAGCCCTCGTGGGCAAGCGCATAGTCATCGTCGGGGTGCAGCTGATACGACTGGAATCCTTCGTTGCAGGTCACGGTCATACGAATCGGGAACACCGCATCGTCGCAGGCAAACAGCTCGGGATAATCAGAATAGAGCTCGGAGAGTGTTCCGCCGGTCTCGCTCACCCTGTTGTCAAGCTCTCCGGGCAGCGCGATGGCGCAGTAGATGGTGCCCACGTGCTCCGGACCGCCCGTTATCGCAAAGCGATCCTTGAGCTTGCTGCCCGCCCAGACGAAGTCCTTATAGATGGGTTCGATATGGTAGAGCGTTCCCATGGCAGCACCTACATGATTCCAATGAGGCCCAGGATAAGGACGGCCGCCATCAGGCCGAAGATCATCTTGGTGATGGAGACACCCTTCTTGGACACGAGATACCAGCAACCGAGCACAAGCAGCAGGCCGAGCAGGTTGGGGAAGATGCCATCGACAACGTTCTGGAGGATGACGGGGTCGGCATCAACCGAGGCTGCAAACTGCAGGGCGAGCTTGGGCTTGGCATAGCTGGCCGAGAGCGCGCCGATAATGACGATGCCAAAGAGCTGGATCGCGGTCTTGATCTTCTCCATCGCCGAGCCCATGAGCACCGAGACGGCGTCCTTGCCCAGGCTGTAGCCCTTGTCGAAGAGGAATCGGGCATAGAGCCACAGGAGGATGGGCGTAACGATGATGAAGAGCGCGGGGCCGAAGGCGTTATAGGGGCCGGTGCCCGCAAGCGAGATGGCGATGGTGGTGAGAAGCGGCAGGATGGTTGCCTGGATGAGGCTGTCGCCGATGCCAGCGATGGGACCCATGAGGGACGACTTCACCGTGCGGATCATGTCGTCGCTCACGTCGGCGCCGAGGGCCTTCTGCTCCTCCATGCCCACGAGGATGCCCCACAGCACGCTTGCCGTGGTCTGCTCGGTGTTGATGAAGTCGATCATGCGCGTCATGCCCTCGCGCTGGCCGTCCTTGTCGTAGTACTTCTTGAGCAGAGGGATCATATCGTAGGCATAGCAGTTGCCGTGCCAGTTCTCGAGGTTGCAGCAGGTGAGGTAGCGAAGCTGGTAGCGCCAGAACAGCTCGTCGAGCTCCTTCTTCGAAAGCTGCTCCTGCGCAGTGGGGGCGGTGATGTTATCTGACATGGTCTAGAGCTCCTCGTCATCATCGAAGTCGTCGGCGGAGGCCATGACGACCTGGGGGTCACGGTCGGTACGGTAGTAGAGGTAGGCAATCGCTGCCGCGGCAATGGCAATGGAGATAAAGCTCATGCCCATGGCGGACGACATCATGAATCCGAGCACGAAGAAGATAAGCATCCAAGAGCCGGTGATGTTGAACTTGAGCAGCATGGCCATACCAACGGCGGGCATCGTTCCGCCGAGCAGGCTGAGTGCGTGGAGCACGTTCTCGGGCACCACGGCGAGGAAGCCCTCGATTGCAGTGGAGCCGAGGTACATGAAGGCGAACACTACGGCGAAGTTCATTGCGGCGAGGAAGAGCTGGGGAAGGATGACGTTGCCGAGCTCGATCTTGCGATAGTCGACCTCCTCGATGCCCTTATGCACAAGGCTCGTGCAGGCGGTGTTGACCGCACGCATAACGTGCACAAGGTTCGCGGTGAGAACGGAAACCGGTGCTGCAAGGGCAAGCGCGGTGCCGGTATCGAGGCCGTTCATAATCGCCAGCGCGGTGATGGGGTACGAAACCACGCCCACGTCGAACGAGACGGCACCGCCTACGGCGAAGGCTCCCATGTAGGCGAGCTGGAATGCGATGCCCAGCTCGAGGCCCTTCTGGATGTCGCCGAAGAGCAGGCCCATGAGCAGGCCGCCGATGAGCGGGCGCTGGCAGGTGTACCTGCCGAATACCATGCCTCCGAACGAGGCGAACGTGTTGGTGAGGTGGTAGCACAAGGCTACGAGCAGCACCTTGATGAAGTATGCCATCTTAATTCACTCCTGCTTTCTCCTTGGCCTCCGCCCACGAGACGGGCGAGGTGAGCATAGGGTTGATGATGAGATCGACGCCGTTGGCCTCCAAGAAATCGAGATCGGCAATCTCCTGGTTGGTGAGGTAGAGCATCTTGACTACAAGGCGGGCGTCAGGACGGTTGGGCTGGGGCCCGATGTTGAGCGGCCCCGTGAACGCATAGCCCCCTTCTACAAGCCTGCGGGCAGTCTCAGGCGACTTGAGGATGACGAGGTAGCGCTTCTTGGATGCGTCGGCTTCGGGGAGCTTGCGCAGAGCCTTCTCCACGCTGAACCCAAGGCAGCGCATGTTACCCAGGGTGCTGGAATAGACGCCCATCATGAACTTGTCGGCGGCGATTTCGTCATCGATGATGAGCACGCCGTCTACCGGGTTCTCTTTGGTGATCTTCGTCGTGGTCTGCCCGTGCACCACACGGCTGTCGGCGCGGTAATGGACGATCATCGATTTCCTCTTCTCTATCGAATGGTTTGCAGATACGCATGCATGCTAAGGCCTCTATGAGGGATACTAGCAGACCGTGGTTCGTTTTGAATCGAGAAAACCAACTTATTTGTCTTTATTTTGGTTCATTTGGTTCAATTAGGGTTCGTAGCGGCGATCGTCTGGGTTCTATAATGGGCAGAGAGAAGCTTCGCGTACGTAAGGTAGTTGTTCATGGATCGCTCTCAAGGCTGCATCGTCGGGCGCTTCGCCCCCTCGCCGTCCGGCCGCATGCACGTGGGCAACGCGTTCGCCTCGCTCATGGCGTGGCTCGCAGCCCGCGCCGAGGGCGGACGCATGGTGCTGCGTATCGAGGACCTCGACGAGCGCACGCGCGACCGTGCTGTTGCCGAGACCCTCATCGACGATCTCGCGTGGATGGGCCTCTCCTGGGACGAGGGGCCCTACTGGCAGAGCGCTCGCGAGGATGTATATGCAGACGCGTTCGAACGGCTCGAGGAGCAGGGCCTCGTCTACCCGTGCTTCTGCTCGCGCGCCAGCCTCCATGCGGCGACGGCCCCCCATGCGAGCGACGGAACCTACGTCTACCAAAGGACCTGCCGCGGCCTCTCCCCCGCCGAGATCGAGCGGAAGCGCGCGGAACGCGCACCTGCGATGCGCCTCATGGTGGATGGCGCGGAGATCTCCTTCGACGATGCGGTCTTCGGACCGCAGCACGAGCTGCTCGAGCGGGACTGCGGCGACTTCGTGATCCGACGCGCCGACGGCGTCTACGCCTACCAGCTGGCCTGCGCGGTCGATGACGCGCTGATGGGCATCACGCAGGTGGTGCGCGGCAACGACCTGCTCGGCTCGACCGCACGCCAGATGCACGTGCAGCGGCTGCTCGGGCTGCCAAACCCCGGCTACGGGCATGTGCCGCTGCTGGTCGCTGCGGACGGGCGGCGGCTCGCCAAGCGCGACGGCGACCTGGACCTCGGTGCGCTGCGGGCGCGCGGCATCACCGCGAATCGGCTCGTGGGGTGGCTCGGATCGCTCGCAGGCCTCGTCGACGGGGGCGCGGAGCTCACGGCCGACGAGCTCGCAGCGCACTTCTCATGGGAGAAAGTCAGGGCGTGCGGACGGCAAATCGTGGTGGACGCGGAGAGCCTTTCGCGGTATGATTCGTAAGCACCTACTGGAGAGCTGACCGAGAGGCCGAAGGTGCTCGCCTGCTAAGCGAGTAAGGGCCGCAACGCCCTTCTGGGGTTCGAATCCCCAGCTCTCCGCCAGAACTTTTCGAGCCCCTGGCCAGGGGCTCTTTTCATGTGGCTGGGGCACGAACGACGATTCCGCCTCTCTGCGCCCCCTCCGGAATTGACTTGGTATTTTCGCAAGCGCGCACATACCAAATCAACTCCACTTAGCTCGCCACTATCTGGGCTTTTGCTTCCGAAACAACATTGATTTGGTGGCCCGCTTCTCATCCCCCTCGAACACAGCCACCAAATCAACTAATGAAGCCCCTGGTTCCCGCATCGGATACGCGGATAATCCCAACGCGCCGAGGTGCCGAAGGCTTATCCTGCGCTTTACAGGCGGTGCTCCAGAGGCCGATGGAGGTCGGCGTCGGAGAAGCCCAGCGACTTATAGAGCCCGTACCCGTCGTCGGTGGCGTTCAGCTCCACGAGATCCAGCCCGCGCAGGCGCGCATCTTCGACAAGGGCGCCCATGACCTGCCGGGCGAGTCCGCGCCTGCGATGCTCCGGCGCCGTGAACACGTTGAACACCGTCCCGATCCGCCCGTGGGGGAAGCGCGGGTTGGGCGGTTTCTCCGAGACGAGCATGAGGGCGATGCTCACGATGGAGCCGTCGTCGCAGCGCATGGCATAGGCGAAGAGGTCCCCGCCCAGATGGCGATCGAAGAAGCTCGGGAGGGAGCCGCGGATGATTTCCTCCGCACGCGCATCGAGCATCCCGAAGTCCGCGAGAAGATAGGCCATCCTCAGCTCGATGAGCTGCGGTATGTCCTCGTGGGTTGCAGTGCCGAGACGATACGCCACGTCCTTCTCCTCCATCTGGAATCGATCCCCACGTACAGTCTACGATACCGCGGGGCAAAACGGAGAGAGCGCGGCTAGTACCCGCGGACCGCGGTGTTGTGGAACGTGAAGAAGCCGGGGCGATGCCGCGAGAAGGTGGTCTCGAACATGACGCCGTCGGAATTGAAGGTCTGGCCCACGACCATGGCGGCCATCGTGCAATCGAGGATGTCGATCGCCTCCTTGTCGTCGTTGGCGACATGCTCGACCTTGACCGTCTTCCTGCTGGTCGTGATGCGCATGCCCAGCACGCCCTCGAGGTACCCGTATATCGACTGCTCGACGATCTCGGGAGTCAGCCCCGGCACCGCGGGCGTAAGGAAGAAGTTGATGTCATAGATGAGCGCCGAGCCGTTGATGCTGTTGCCGATGCCCATCATCGTGTATGGAACCTACACGCCGCTCCTCGAGGATTCGCCCTCGATCTGGGCTTATAAGCGCGAGCTCGACGGCTGCACGATCACGTTCGCGAGCAACTGGACGGCCGAGGAGCAGCCGTGCGCGCTGTGGGATGGGAAAGCCGGCGAGGAGGCGCTCATCTGCAACTACCCCGAGCATACGCCCGGCATCCTCAAGCCCTACGAGGCGTACGCGACGATCCGCCGCGTTCCATAAGCCTGCGAAACCGAGAGAACCGAACCGATCCGAAAAGGGGCGCACCCGAAGGTGAACTAGACCCCAATAGTTGGACGGTCAAATAGAGTGAACTGCATCCCAAAACTTGGATGGTCAAATAGAGACTAAGCCGCATTCAGGGACTGATTCCGGAACTCCTCCGGGGTCAGTCCCTTCAGTTTAACTTGCCGCCTTCTCGTGTTCCAGTGGATGA
>Ga0256405_10004669_pt1 | contig 25191 bp, 18 predicted proteins | sample RumenRJG_02DNA_FD_189096 | JGI IMG/M metagenome (GOLD analysis project Ga0256405, IMG submission 189096) | Bovine rumen microbial communities from Lethbridge, Alberta, Canada - RJG_02 | ecosystem: Host-associated > Mammals > Digestive system > Stomach > Rumen | place: Canada: Alberta... | reverse complement strand
CCCGTGACGCTACGGGTCCGCAACGCCGCCGATTTTGAGCGGGATCCCTCCCTCCCCGTCGAGGAGTACTTCGCCGGGGATCTGGCCTTTTCACCGGAGGTGGCGGTCCTGCGCCTGTCGGAAAATACCCCGGGGGAGCTGTATGAGGCGTTTGCTGAGGCTTACGGCGCGCTGATCCGGCGGCTGAGACAGGACCCCCGGTGCCGCGTGACGGCCGTGGGGCCCTTCTGGGAGAATCCGCGGATGGAGGCGCTGCTGAAGGCTCAGGCGGAGGAGAACGGCGCGGCGTGGGTCTCGCTTTCCCATCTGCACAGCGAGGCATACCGGGCCGTGGGACAGTTCGAGCATGCGGGGGTCGCCTCCCATCCGTCGGACAAGGGGATGCGGGCCATCGCCGAGGCGGTCCTGGCCTCGCTCCGTCGGGAGGGGCTTCTGTCCTGAGACGGGGAGGGAATCCCCCGCGGTAAACAATGAAGCGGAATCCGTTCACGCATGAGAAACCGGAAAGGAGAATGACGAATGAAAAAAAGGATGACAGCCGTTCTGCTGGCGCTTCTGGCCGTTCTCACCGCCTGCGCCGCCGCGCCGGAGACGGACGGGGAAGCGTCGGAGACCGATCCTCAGGTGTCCGCCGGAACCACGGATCCCGCACAGACCGAGCCTGAGACGGAGCCCGTTCGCTTCGTTCCCGACGTGCCCGCCGCGGATTTCGGAGGGGAGAGCTTCTGCGTGGGCGGCATCGAGCCCTCCTTCGCACCCGCCCTGCTTCTGGATTTCGATTTCGAGGAGGACAGCAGCGAAGTGGTGGAGTCGGCCATTTTCAACCGGAACCGCCGGATCGAATCGGACTACAACGTCACGCTGGAATGCGCCTACCTCGCGGACTACAACAAGACGAGGACCACGCTGGAGCAGTGCGCGCGCGCCGGAGACGGGACGTACCAGCTGATGATGCTGATCTGCCGCGAGGCGTTTCCGGCCTCCCTGAACGGCAGCGCCATGCCCTATGAGGAGATCCCGTATCTCGATTTCACCCAGCCCTGGTACATGCACCGGATCAACGACATGATGACCGTGGCGGGGCATACGGTGCTGGCTTACTCCGACATGTGCATGAACGCTTACCTGCAGACCGTCTGCGCGCTGTTCAACAAGGAGGTTCTGGCCGCGTCCGGGCTTGAGGATCCCTATACCCTGGTCCGGGAGGGCACATGGACCACGGAGAAGTTCTACGAGATGGCACGTTCCGTGATCCTGGACGCGGACGGGGACGGCTCCTTCGGAAAAGGGGATACCTTCGGGGTCATCAGCGAACCGGACATGTTCTTCCCGGCCATGTGGGTCGGGGCGGACACCATGAGCGTCACCAAGGACGACGACGACATCCCCTCCTTTACCGCTCCCTACAGCGAAAAGTTCATCGGCATCCTGGACCGGCTGACGGAGGAGCTGAAGACGGACGGACTGTTCTGCAACGATTTCAAGCTGTTTGAGAGCAACGATAACGGACGGAGCATCGGAAACGCCTACTTCGCGGAGAACGGCGGCCTGTTCCGGGTAGGCTGCGTCGGATACGTGAGCCAGCTCAGGGACATGGAGGCGGACTTCGGGATCCTGCCCCTGCCGAAGCACGACGAGGCCCAGAGCATGTACTACGGCCGGATGATCGACGGCTGGCTCCACATCGTCCCCAACACGGAGCAGAACACGGAGCTCCTCGGGACCATGATGGAGGTTCTTGGAGCGGAATCCCGGAACTACGTGATCCCCGCCTATTTCGACATTGCCCTGACCTACAAGTACACCCGTGACACCGACTCCGAGGACATGCTGAGCATGATCTTTGACAACGTGATGGTGGATCTGGGCGATACGGTGTGGTACGACAGGATCCGCGCCCCTCTGCAGGGGGAGATCGAGAAGCTGAACGGGAACTATGAGTCCTACATGAAGCGGAACGAAAAGGTTATCGTGAAGACCATCGATAAGGCGCTGTCATCCCTGACGGATTGACGGCGTGACGACAACCCGGGACTGCCGCGGCTCATGAGATCCCTGCGGCAGTTTTCTTCTGCCCGGGACCGGACGCCGTTTCCGCGGAGGAAGCGCGCCGGATACCCGCATCCGGATTGACAAATCCGTCAGATTGTGCTATACTGTTTCCGTATCCCGAGAGCAGGATTCTGATTGGCACATACGGACAGCGGGGAACGGACATCGGGCTCTCTATCAATTGAGCGGAGGAAGAAATGATGAGAACAAAACGCATAGCGGTGCTTCTCGTATCCCTGTGCATGCTTCTCGGCGTCCTGCCGGGAATCGCTTTTGCCTATGAAGCGGGAGCGAGACTGGGCGAAAAGAGCCGGGCGACGTACGACGAGCTGAAGACGCAGATCGCGGAGGCAGCCTCCGGAGCGAGGAACTCGACCGATTTTGTGATCGAGCATGAGGGGTTCCAGGCCCTGTGGAGTCCGGCGGACCTCGGCATCGACGAGAGCAGTTATGACGACGAGAACGACATGATCGACGCGGCCATGGATCAGCTGTGTTCCGTGATGACGAAGGCTTTTCTGGACGATCCCGCCGGGGACGCCGACCGGATCGTGAACGCCCTGCTCGCGGACATGCCGTACGAGCTCTACTGGTACGACAAAACCGCCGGCGTTTCCTACGGGCTTCAGACAAGCGTCGGAGCCATGTACGACGGCTACGGCTGGAAGGTGTACCCGAGCAGCTATGATCCGGAGAATCCGGCGGATACGGTCACGATCGGGTATTCCTTCTCCATGACCGTGTCCCAGGACTACGGCAGCGGCACCGTTCTGGCGCAACCGGGTACGATTGACCTGTCGGTCCTGGAACCCATTCTTCTCGACAACAGCAGGAAAAGCGACTACAAGAAGATCAGCGCCTACGTGGATGCCATCTGCGATCTGGTGACTTACAACGACGCGGCCAGAGATGACGACTCCATGCCCTACGGCGACCCCTGGCAGCTGGTCTTCGTGTTTGACGGGGACGAGGACACAAACGTGGTCTGCGAAGGGTACTCGAAGGCCTTCAAATACCTCTGCGACCTGAGCTCCCCCAAAATCGACTGCCAGCTGGTCAGCGGGATGATGACGGGAGGCACCGGCGCCGGTCCGCATATGTGGAACACGGTCACGCTGAACGGAAAGAACTACCTGGTGGACGTCACCAACATCGATTCGGGACATTCCCTGCTGCTCCGCGGCGGTCCCGAGGAAAACGGCACGTATACGTTCGAGGGCATTACCTACGAATATGACGACGAAACGCTGAGCACGTGGACCGGAACCCCGGACGTGCTGACGCTGGCAGAGGATGACTATGGGCCTCTCTTGTATTACTCGATCTACATCGAGGAATCGGACCACGGCACCGTGAGCGCCAACAAGGACGAAGCGGTGAAGGACGAAACCGTCGCGCTGACCGTGACGCCCGATGAAGGATACGAGCTGGACACCCTGACCGTGACGATGGGAGACGGGGAACCGGTGGACGTCGCGGCGGACAACACCTTCGTGATGCCGGACTACGACGTTCACGTGGAGGCGGTTTTCCGTGAGCTCCCCATCACCGCCCCGACCTTCACCGGCCGTTCCGTGCTTCTGACCGGGGAGATCGGCCTGAACTTCTACGTCACCGTTCCCGAGGGCTTTGACGCGACGGACGCGAAGATCGTCATGACCGTCAACGGCAAGGACACCGAAATCGCATGGTCCGACGGACAGAACGCCGGGACCAATCAGAAGTACTTTACCTGCCCGCTGAACTCCCTGGAGATGGGCGACACGGTGACGGCGGTCTTCACCTGGGGTGACGGCGGGGAAATCACCAGCGCCTACTCCGTGGCGGAGTACGTGGAGTACGTCACCGGCCATCCGGACGACTACAGCGGAAACGCCGTCGCCCTGGCCGAGGCCATCGCGGATTACGGACATTACGTGGCGCCGTTTGTCGAGAAGTACGGCAAGACGGACGGACTGGACCACAACGGCATCGACTGGCGGAACGTAATCGACGAAGGGGAGATCTACCGGGTCCGGGATGCGGCCGTGGATTACGCCCTGACCAAGCACCTCAATAACTCCGGCGTGACCCTGTCCTATACGCTGAATCTGGAGGCGAAGACCTCCATCTACCTCTACGTGAAGCCGGAGGACGGCGTCAGCGTGAAAGGAGCGCTTGTGGATTACGAGGATGTGACCCTCGAGAACGTGACCATGGACGGCGAGGCGTGCAAGCGGATCCGCATCGGGAACATCTTCGCGGGCGATCTGGGCAGGGCCTTCGAGGTTGACGTGGGGACGGATCAAGATTTGGCGCATATCACCGTTTCCGCGCTGTCCTACGTGTACACGATCCTGAATTCGGATTCGTTCAACAGGGACGCAGAGAAGGCTATGGCGGCATTCTACCGCTACTACGAGGCCGCGTCGGCGTACAGTGAAAATCCCAACGGCTGAGACAAGGCCGTCGGAGCCGGAGTGCCGCGGATAACGGCATAGACGGACAACCATAAGAAACGGGACTGCGGGGATTTCTCCCTGCAGTCCTTTTGCTGTATACGGAAAACCCCGGCACCGTTTCCGATGCCGGGGAAGAAAACCTGATTCGGTCAGCGGTCCTGACCGGAGGGATTATTTCGCCTGCTTGATGGCGGCCTGAGCGGCGGCCAGACGGGCGATCGGAACGCGGAACGGGCTGCAGGACACGTAGTCGAGGCCGATCTCGTTGCAGAACTCAACGGAGGCCGGGTCGCCGCCGTGCTCGCCGCAGATGCCCACGTGGAGCTTCGGGTTGACGGGTCTGCCGAGGGAGATAGCCATCTTCATCAGCTTGCCGACGCCGATCTGGTCCAGCTTGGCGAACGGGTCGTTCTCCAGGATCTTGGCGTCGTAGTACGAGCCCAGGAACTTGCCGGCGTCGTCGCGGGAGAAGCCGTAGGTCATCTGGGTCAGGTCGTTGGTGCCGAAGCAGAAGAAGTCCGCTTCCTTGGCGATTTCGTCCGCGGTCAGAGCGGCGCGCGGGATCTCGATCATGGTGCCGACTTCGTATTCGAGGTCGATGCCGGCGGCGGCGATTTCGGCGTCCGCGGTCTCAACGACGAACTTCTTCACGTACTTGAACTCCTTGATCTCACCCACCAGCGGGATCATGATCTCGGGCTTGACGTTCCAGTCGGGATGATTCTTCTTCACGTTGATGGCGGCGCGGATGACGGCCTTGGTCTGCATCTTCGCGATTTCGGGATAGGTGACGGCCAGACGGCAGCCGCGGTGACCCATCATGGGGTTGGTCTCGTGCAGGCCGGTAATGATGGCCTTGATGTCGTCCACGGACTTGCCCATGGCGGCGGCAAGAGCTTCGATCTCGCGCTCTTCCTGAGGAACGAACTCATGGAGCGGCGGATCCAGGAAGCGGATGCAGACCGGAGTGCCCTCGAGAGCCTCGTAGAGAGCCTCGAAGTCGCTCTGCTGATAGGGAAGGATCTTCGCCAGAGCCTTTTCGCGGGCCTCGGCGGTGTCGGAGCAGATCATCTCGCGGAACGCGGCGATTCTCTCAGGCTCGAAGAACATGTGCTCGGTGCGGCAGAGGCCGATACCCTCGGCGCCCAGCTCGCGGGCCTTCTTCGCGTCCTTCGGAGTGTCGGCGTTGGTGCGGACCTTCATGGTGCGGTACTTGTCCGCCCAGCCCATGATCCGGCCGAAGTCGCCGCCGATGGAGGCGTCCACGGTGGGGATCAGACCGTCGTAGATGTTGCCGGTGGAGCCGTCGATGGAGATGAGGTCGCCCTCATGGAAGGTCTTGCCGGCGAGCGTGAAGTACTTCTCGGCTTCGTGCATGTCGATGTCGCCGCAGCCGGAGACGCAGCAGGTACCCATACCGCGGGCCACGACGGCCGCGTGGGAGGTCATGCCGCCGCGCACGGTCAGGATGCCCTGAGCGGCCTTCATGCCGGTGATGTCCTCGGGAGAGGTCTCGAGACGGACCAGAACGACCTTTTCGCCGCGGGCCTTCCAGGCTTCGGCGTCGTCAGCGGTGAAGACGATCTTGCCGCAGGCGGCTCCGGGAGAAGCGCCCAGACCCTTGCCGATGGGAGTGGCGGTCTTCAGGGCCTTCGCGTCGAACTGAGGATGCAGCAGGGTGTCGAGGTTTCTGGGGTCGATCATGAGAACGGCCTTCTTCTCGTCGATCATGCCTTCGTCCACCAGGTCGCAGGCGATCTTCAGAGCGGCGGGAGCGGTTCTCTTGCCGTTGCGGCACTGGAGCATGTAGAGCTTGCCGTTCTCAACGGTGAACTCCATGTCCTGCATGTCGCGGTAGTGCTTTTCCAGGGTGTCGCAGACCTTGATGAAGTCGGCGTAGGCTTCCGGGAACAGCTCTTCCATCTGGGTGATCGGCATGGGAGTACGGACGCCGGCCACCACGTCCTCGCCCTGGGCGTTGGTGAGGAACTCGCCCATCAGCTTCTTCTCGCCGGTGGCGGGATCGCGGGTGAAGGCCACGCCGGTGCCGGAGTTCTCGTTCAGGTTGCCGAACACCATGGGCATGACGTTGACGGCGGTGCCCCAGGAGTAGGGGATGTCGTTGTCGCGGCGGTACACGTTGGCTCTCGGGTTGTCCCAGGAGCGGAACACGGCCTCGATGGCCAGCTTCAGCTGCTCAACGGGATCGGAGGGGAAGTCCGTGCCGAGCTTTTCCTTGTATTCGGCCTTGAACTGACCGGCCAGCTTCTTCAGGTCGGCGGCGTCCAGCTCGACGTCGAACTTCACGCCCTTTTCGGCCTTCATCTTGTCGATGAGCTCTTCGAAATACTTCTTGCCGACTTCCATGACGACGTCGGAGAACATCTGGATGAAGCGTCTGTAGGAGTCATAGACGAACCGCTCGAACTTCGGGTCGGGGTTGCCGGCGATCATGGTGGCGACCACGTCGTCGTTCAGACCGAGGTTCAGGATGGTGTCCATCATGCCGGGCATGGAGGCTCTGGCGCCGGAACGGACGGAAACGAGAAGGGGATTCTTCTTGTCGCCGAACTTCTTGCCGTTGATCTCTTCCATCTTGGCGACGTATTCCATGACCTCGGCCATGATCTCGTCGTTGATCTTTCTGCCGTCTTCGTAGTACTGGGTGCAGGCCTCGGTGGAGATGGTGAAGCCCTGGGGAACCGGCAGACCGATCTTGGTCATCTCGGCCAGGTTCGCGCCCTTGCCGCCGAGGAGCTCGCGCATGGTGGCGTCGCCCTCGGAGAAGAGGTAAACATACTTCTTGGACATTGGTGGAAAGTACCTCCGCTAAAAATATATAAATGGTTTTGCCAACGAATCGTAACGCGCGCCCCGCGGAAGAATCCCGGCGGGAGGACGCAGAAAAAAGGCGTTCCGCGCGCGCTTCACTATTATAGCATGATTCGCCGGAAAATACTACCTTTGTTCCGAAAGAAACGAAAATTTTCCGTTATGCCCACAAAAGACGCCTTTTCCGCGCGCGGATTTGTGCGGATTTCCCCGGCGGGACCCGGACGGCGGGAGGAGAAAAGGGGATGCAGAACACTTTGTGAATTTTTTGTTTTCCTCTTGCGCTTTGCTCCGGTTTGTATTATAATGGGGGTGTCGAAAATATGTTCTATCAGGATGAACGAAAGGAATTTTTATAGTATGGCACCGAAGACCACCTCAAAGAAAGCCGCTTCCGATTTCACCGACAGAACCCCCGAGGAAAAGAAGAAGGCCCTGGACACCGCCATCAGCCAGCTGGAAAAGAGCTTCGGCAAGGGCACCGTCATCAAGATGGGCGAGAACCCGAAAATGAACGTCTCCGCCGTATCCACGGGTTCCATCTCCCTGGACATCGCCCTGGGCATCGGCGGACTCCCCCGCGGGCGCATCGTGGAGGTCTACGGCCCCGAATCCTCCGGTAAGACCACCCTCACCCTCCATGCCATCGCCGAGGTCCAGAAGATCGGCGGAACGGCCGCCTTCATCGACGCCGAGCACGCCCTGGATCCCGTCTACGCCAAGAACCTCGGCGTGAACATCGACGAGCTTCTGGTGTCCCAGCCCGACTCCGGCGAGCAGGCTCTGGAGATCTGCGACGCACTGGTGCGCTCCGGAGCCGTTGACATCGTGGTCATCGACTCCGTGGCGGCCCTGGTGCCCCAGCAGGAGATCGACGGCGACATGGGCGCGTCCCACGTGGGCCTGCAGGCGCGGCTCATGTCCCAGGCGCTCCGCAAGCTGTCCGGCACCATCTCCAAGACCAACTGCATCGTGATCTTCATCAACCAGCTCCGCGAGAAGGTGGGCGTCATGTACGGCAACCCGGAGACCACCACCGGCGGCCGGGCTCTGAAGTTCTACGCCTCCGTCCGCATCGAGATCCGCAAGTCCGAGGCTCTGAAGAACGGCAGCGAGGTCTACGGCAACCGGGCCAAGTGCAAGGTGGTGAAGAACAAGGTGGCGCCTCCCTTCAAGGTGGCCGAGTTCGACATCCTCTACGGCACCGGCATCTCCAAGGCTTCCGAGATCGTGGAGATGGGCGTGGAGCTGGGCATCATCGAGAAGTCCGGCGCGTGGTTCTACTACGACGGCGAACGGCTGGCCCAGGGACGCGACAACGCCCGCATCGCCGTGGAGAACGATCCCTCCCTGGCGGCGGAGCTGGAGTCGAGGATCAAGGCGAAGGCCACCGCCCCCGACATGGAGCGCGCCGACAATCTTGAGGATGAGGACGAGGACGGCCAGCTTCCTCTGGACGACGACGAAGCCCTCGACATCCGCGTCCTCGACCTCGGCGACGACGAGGAATGACATTCCTCCATGACCGTCACCTCCATTCAGTATGAAAACTGGCGGAATATCGCCGCCGCCCGCGTGGAGTTCTCCCCCGGCATCAACGTGCTGTGGGGCATGAACGCGCAGGGCAAATCCAATATCCTCGAGGGGATCTATTTCTTCGCCCGGGGCCGTTCCTTCCGCGGAGCGCGGGAAAAGGAGCTGGTGCGCTTCGGCGAGGCGTTTGCCCGGGCGTCCCTGTCCTTCCGGCGGGAGGGCTACGGGAGTGACACCGTTCTCGAAGCCGTCCTGCCCGCGGCGGGGAAGAAAAAGCTCTCCCGCAACGGCGCGCCGCTGTCCTCCTCCGCCGAGATGCTGGGCAGCTTCCGGGCCGTTCTCTTCACGCCCGCCAATCTCTCCGCGGTGACCGGAGGACCGGCGGAGCGGCGCACCTTTCTGGACATCGCCCTGTCTCAGATCTCCGCCGACTATCTCTCCTGGCTGCGCCGGTACACGAAGCTCCTGGCCGAGCGGAACGCCCTGATCCGGCAGGCCGGGGACGGGGAGCGCGTGACGTCTGCCGAATGGGAGGTCTACGCGGAGGGCCTTGCGGAATGCGGCGCGTGGATCGCGGCTTACCGGCAGGACTATGTGTCCCTTCTGTCCCGGGCCGTGGAGCGGTATTTTGCCGGCATGACCGGAGGCGCGGAGACACCCGCCCTGGACTACCGGTCCCACGCTCTGCCCGGCGAAGAGGCGGACAGCATAAAACCCCTGTCCGAGCCGGGAGGCGGGAAAAGGCCCGATCCCGGTCCCCTGTACGGGCGGATGACGGCGGGGCTGGAGCGCGAGATCGCCGCCGGTTCCTCCCTCTGGGGGATCCACAAGGACGACGTGCTCCTGACCCTCAACGGCCGGGAAGCCCGCACCTACGCCTCACAGGGACAGCAGCGGAGCTTCGTCCTGTCCATGAAGCTGGGAGAGGCCGAGATCGCCCGGACCGTGGGCGGGGAATATCCGGCGGTGCTGCTGGACGACGTGTTCTCCGAGCTGGACGAGAACCGCCGCCGCTACATTCTGGACGCCCTGGCCGAGGACGGGGACGGCTCCCGGCAGATCATCATCACCTCCTGCGAGCCCGACGTGATCCCCGGAGCGAGAGCCTCCCGGGTCCGGTTCCATCGGGTGGAGGACGGCAGGGTGACGGAGAGCGGGCGGTGAGGCGCGTCATGATCCGATTACCGCAAAGGAGGTGCGCCGCGCCATGATCATCCGATCCGTGCTGGAATCCGCTGTATCCGTGGCCGTGGCCGTCTCGCCGGACGAGGGCGGGGGAGAGGAGCTGTTCGTGCTGTCCCGGGGCGAATGGAAGCGGCTCAACCGGTCCCTGGGATACGATCCCGAGGCCGGGTCATGCCTCTCTGCCGGTCAGCCGGTGGACGAGGAGACCTACGACAGCCTCCGGGCAGCGCATGGCAGGACCTCCGCCGTCCGGGACGCCGGGAGACTGCTGTCCTTCTCCGACCGGAGCCGGGCCGGGCTGATCCGGAGGCTGATCGGACGGGGACACAGCCGGGAGGACGCCCTGTACGCCGCGGAATTTCTGACAAAAAAGGGCCTTCTGAACGACGGGGAGGCCTGTCTCCGATACGCCGAAGCCGCCGTCCGCTCGAAGCACACGGGACCCCGCCGGATCGCCGCCTATCTGGAGTCCCGGGGCTTTTCCCGTCAGGACGCGGAGGCAGCGGCGGCATCCGTGGACCGGGAGGACTACCGCGCCGCGCTCCTCTGGCAGATCCGGAAGAGGTGCCCCGCTCTGGAGACCGCGCCGGAGACCCTGACGGCGGCGGAGCGGGGAAAAGCCATGGCGGCCCTCATGCGGCAGGGATTTTCCGCCGACGAGATCCGCGCCGCGCTCCGGGAGGAGGAATGAGAGAATCCGGATTTTTACACAAGAGCCGGATTTTTTCTTTTTTTTGCCCGGGGGACTTTTGTTTTCCCCCGAACTATGGTATAATGGAACAACGACCTGAAAGCGGGGGTATCCCATGGAACAGATTTATACCATACCCGTCAACGAGGCCTTTGAAAAGGTCCGGGACGAACAGCACATGTGTCCCTTCTGCCTGCTCTACAACCGGCTGGAATCCGGTGAGCTGGACCTGATCCTGGGGGCGTCCGCCATGGAGCCCGACGTCCGGATCAAGACCAACGAGCTGGGCTTCTGCGACACCCATTTCGGCATGATGTTCAAGCGGTCCAAGCGCCTTCCCCTGGCCCTCATGATGGAGAGCCTTCTGAACGAGGGCGTGGCGAAGGATCTGGAGGGGAACATGGGCATGTTCATCCAGAAAACCGGTGAGGCCGTGGCGAAGAAGCTGGAGAAGCGGGCCTGCTCCTGCTACGTCTGCCAGCGGATCGAGAACAACTTCATCCACATGCTGGAGACCGCCGCCATCCTGTGGCAGAGCGACTCCGCCTTCCATGAAAAGGCCAAGGCCGCGCCCTACTTCTGCGTGCCCCATTACGGCCGCTTCATCCGGGTGGCGAAGGACCGGCTCTCGAAGAAGGACTTCGCGGAGTTCTTCACCGCCATGAACGAGATCGAGACGAAGTACCTGGAGGACCTCCGGGGAGACGTCAGCTGGTTCTGCAAAAAGTTTGACTACCGCTATGAGAACGAGCCCTGGGGGAACGCCAAGGACGCGCCCGAGCGGGCCCGCCTGTTTCTCACCGGCAGTCTCCATGCCGAGGAGGAGGGCGTGAAGAAGCCGTCCGACGGCCTGACCTGATCCGGTCCATCCTGTCTGACACAGAGAAAGGAGAAATATCATGGAAGATTCTGTCAACTACGCGGAATATACCGTCACCAAAAAGGCGGAGGGGTCCAATCTCCGGAAGCGCATCCTCCTCATCGCCGCCTACCTTGTTTACATCGCCGTGGTGGTTCTCATCACCATCCTGACCCAGGGCGGCGGCGCCATGCTGGGGTTCCTCTTTTTCCTGCTCTTCGTCATCATCGTCTTCTTCAGCTGGAAGCTGGTGAAGGAGGACCGGAAGTACGAGTGCCTGAACGCCAAGCTGGTGATCTCCGAGCTGAACGAGGGCATCGGCTCCAAGCCGAAGGTCGTCTCCGAGGACCTCATCTCCGCCTACTCCCTCATCGCTCCGGCCAACGACGAGTACGCCGAGCAGTGGACGAAGGCCGACGAGATCAAGGATTTCCGCGGCGACACGAAGAGCCCCGATTCCTATTTCGCGCGTCTTGAGAAGGACGGAAAATCCACCGTCATCCTCTTCGAGACCACCAACAAGATGCTCAAGATCATGAAGTTCTACAATTCCAAGGGCACCGTGGTCACCGAGGTCCGCCGCTGAACCTGCGGAAAACCTCCGGCATAAGTCATCCCGCCGCTGCGTATGCTGTGGTATCCATTCTTCAGCGTGCGGAGCGGCTTCATGATCCGGTTCATCTTCCGGGGCGCGGTTCCCCTTTTGTGCCTGTTTTTCTTCCTGTCCTGTTCCCGCGCAGGCGGGGAGGGCGATCTTCTCTCCCGGTGCGCGGCCTCCGATGCTTCCTTCGTCGCCGTGTTTCCTCCCGCGTATGAGGGAGGCGAGGCGGTGCGGTGCGGCGGGAGCCGTTCCGGGGACACGGTGACCCTGACGGCGGAGAAGCCGGAGCGCCTGGCGGGAGTTCGCGTCGTTCTCACCCGGACCGGGGACGGCGGATACAGGGTCGAAATCGACGGTCCGGATTTTCCCGCGCCCGCTCCCGTGGATCCCCGGGCGGCCCGTTTTCTGACGGACGTCTTTGTTCTGCTGTACGGGGACGGCGGAGGAGGGGAGACGGGCTCCGTTGAAGCCGCGTCCCTCCTACTTCCGACGGCCGCCCGGAGCGGTGAGGAAACCGTGTTCCGGCGTCCCCTCGGGACTGTGACCTTCGGAGAGGACGGCGCGCCGGTCCGGGTGTCCTGCCGGGACATGGCGGGCCGGGAGAGGACCGTGGTTCTCGAGGAATACGCCTCTGCCGGTCCGTGATGATCATCTTTGTTTTGATGAAAGAGCAGCGTCATGAAGCATAAGAATACAGCCTATATCTCCCGGGACGCCCTTCTCTCAAACTACGCCTCCATCGAGCGGCTGGTTGGGGAGAACTGCCGGCCCGGACAGAAGAGACCCCGGATCGTCTGCGTGGTCAAGGCGGACGGGTACGGCCACGGCATCCATACGGTGGCGGGAGCCCTGGGGGACGCCGGATGCGATTTCTTCGCCGTGTCCTCCGAGGAGGAGGCCGTGGAGCTGAGGGAGATCGAGACCCGCAACGGGAGAAACCCCGATATTCTGATCCTCGGCCACATCATGCCGGAGAACGTGGGGGAGATGATCGCCCGGGACATCACCTGCGCCGTGGTCTCCCTGGACAACGCCCGGGAGCTCTCCGCCGCCGTGGACGCCCACAACCGCCGGGGCAGCAGGACCCGCACGGACGCTTTGAAGATCCACATCAAGCTGGACACCGGCATGAACCGGGTGGGCTTTCCAGCAGCGGAGGACCGGATGGAGGAGTCTGTGGGTCAGATCCTCGAGGTTGCAGAGGACCCGAACCTGCGGATCTGCGGCATCTTCACCCACTTCTCCTGCGCGGACGACGAGCTGATGGACGGGCGGATCCTGCCGGGCTACGAGGTCTTCGGCGGCTTCACCCGGCTCCAGCTGGACCGGTACCGGACCATGGTGAAGACCCTGGAGGACCGGGGCCTTGACGTGGGCGTCCGCCACTGCGCCAACTCCGCCGCGACCCTCTGCTGTCCCGAGGCGTATTTCGACGCGGTCCGGGCCGGGATCATCATCTACGGCCTCATGCCCAACGGGCGGCTGGAGGACCGGAGGGGGATCGCCGTACCCCGGTTCACGCCGGTCATGCGGTTCGATTCCTCCGTGGTCCATCTGCATCGGATGAACCCCGGCGACCGGGTCAGCTACGGAGCGGAGTTCACGGCGTCCCGGCCCATGCTGGTCGCCACAGTGGGAGCGGGCTACGCAGACGGCTTCGAGCGGGCCTACAAAGGCTGCTGCGTCCGCATCGGGAACCGCATGTACCGTCAGATCGGCCGGATCTGCATGGATCAGTTCATGGTGGACGTGACGCCCGTCGACGACGCCGACGCCAGGGACAACCCCGTGCAGGTGGGGGACGCCGTGACCCTCTTCGGAGGCGACGACGGTCAGATGACCGACACCCTGGCCCGCATGGCGGGGACCATCAACTACGAGGTGGTCTGCAAGGTCTCCAAGCGCGTCCCGCGGATCGTGGAGTAACAACAGCCGCCGTTCATTCATTGAAATCAGAGTAAAGAGCATATGATTTACAGGAACATTCTCGAAGCCATGGGCCATACGCCCCTCATCCGCCTGAACCGGCTCGCCCCGGAGAACGGCGCGGACATCCTCGTGAAATTCGAGGGCCTCAACGTGGGAGGATCCATCAAGACCCGGACCGCGTACAATATGATCTCCGAAGCGGAGCGCGCCGGACTTCTGTCCCCGGACTCCGTCATCGTGGAGCCCACCAGCGGGAATCAGGGCATCGGCCTCGCTCTTGTGGGCGCGGTGCGCGGATACCGGGTGGTCATCATCATGCCCGATTCCGTCAGCGAGGAGCGGAGAAAGCTGGTGGCCCAGTACGGCGCCGAGGTGGTCCTCATCCACGACGCGGGGGACATCGGCGCCTGCATCCGGACCTGCATCGCGGAGGCGGAGCGGATGCAGCGGGAGGATCCGAAGGTCTTCGTACCCCAGCAGTTCGAAAATCCCGCCAACCCGGAGGTGCACCGCATCGCAACGGCCCGGGAGATCCTCGAGGACATCGGACCGGACGCCCGGGTGGACGGCTTCTGCTCCGGCATCGGCACGGGCGGCACCGTCACCGGCGTGGGCGAGGTCCTGAAGGAGGCCAATCCCGCCGCCGTGGTCTGGGCCGTGGAGCCGGAAAACGCGGCGATCCTGTCCGGGGGAGCCATTGGGACCCACGTGCAGATGGGCATCGGCGACGGCCTGATCCCGAAGGTGCTGAACCGGGACGTCATCGACCGGGTCTGCGTCATCGGCGACGAGGAGGCCGTGGGAACCGCGAAGGCGCTGGCGTCGGAGGAGGGGATCCTCTGCGGTATTTCCAGCGGAACCAACGTGGCGGCGGCCATCCGCATGGCGAAGGAGCTGGGACCGGGCAAAACCGTGGTCACCATCCTGCCGGACACCGCCGAGCGCTATTTCTCCACGCCGCTGTTCGGCTGAGACAGTACATCGGACCGCGTTTATCGTATCATCCGCATCGGAAAGGAGAGCCGCCATGCCGGACCGTCACATCCTCCGCGTCGCCCTGCTGCAGCTGAGATCCGCTCCCGGAACGGGGGAGGAGAGGGCGCGGCTGAACGCGGAAAAGGCCGTCTCCGCCTGCAGGACCGCGAAGGAGAGAGGAGCGGACGTCGCGCTTCTGCCGGAGATGTACTCCATGGGATACGATCTCTATGCCCGGCCCGGGGAGGACTGGCTGGCCGAGGCTGTGACGAAGGATTCCTTCTATGTGAACGCCCTGCGGAACGCGGCCCGGGAGCTCGGCATGGCGGTGGGCGTCACCCTGCTCGAGGCCTTCGATCCCGCGCCCCGGAACACCCTTCTGCTTTATGACCGGCACGGGCGGGAGGTCCTGTCCTATTCCAAGGTTCACACCTGCGACTTCGGACCGGAGCGTCTCCTGACCCCCGGGGAGTCCTTTCCCGTCTGTGAGCTGGATACCGCCGCGGGACCGGTGCGGGTGGGTGCCATGATCTGCTACGACCGGGAATTCCCCGAGACCGCGCGGATCCTGATGCTGCACGGCGCGGAGCTGATCCTGGTCCCCAACGCCTGCCCGCTGGAGCAGAACCGGCTGGCCCAGTTGAGAGGACGGGCCTACGAGAACATGACGGCCATCGCCACCTGCAACTACCCCGAGGGAGAGCCGCCCCGGGCTCCGGACTGCAGCGGGCATTCGGTCCTGTTCGACGGCGTGGCCTATTACGAGGGCTTCCCCGGCTCCCGGGACACCTGCGTGCTGGAGGCGGACGAAGAGGAGGGCGTGTTCGTCGGGGAGCTGGATCTCGATATGCTCCGGGACTACCGCCGGAAGGAAAACCAGGCCGAAACCTTCCGCCGCCCGTCCCTCTACCGGGAGCTGTGCGAGGAGCACGAGCTGCCCGAGGAATTCCGCCGCCCGGGAAAACGATGAGCGGAGAAGATACTCACAAAAAAAGACACCGCTGAGAGGATCAGGACGGTGTCTTTTTTGTTGGGGTTAAGGGATACTTTAAGTGAGTATCCCTTAACCCGCGCTGAGAGGAAGGAAACGCTCCGCGTTTCCAGAAAAATCCGCTGTGCGCGGAGGCACCGGGGAGGGACACCATCTCTGGCCGAAGGTGCCCCTCCCCGGAGGGTCCCCCTTGGCCGGGGAGCATAACCTGTCCTCACGGTCCTATATACAAGCCAGATTGTTCAACCCAATCCTCGCGCGGTCTTTGATCGTATAACTGGAGGTCAAAAAGATTCAGTCGCGCATTGTCATGGGTCGCGATGGAGTAAAGACGAAACAGGGTGTTCGACTTCGCGGATTGACAGCTCAACCGTAAACCATTAATGAAACGTAGGTTTTAGCCCGCTGTCCAATGCGCGTTTCGATTGCTGTTTTCGAGGCTCCAGCGCGACTGCGTCGGCGCAGGAAACCGTGGAACTTGTTCCACGTATGTTTCAGCTACACAAACATAGTCCGCCGGAGTTGCGAGGCAACTCCTGGAGAATGCAGAGCATTCTCCGCGCGAGTACATGGGATGCGCGAATAGGCTTGTATGCAGATATGAGCGGTCAGGATTATGCTCTCCGGCCGGGGACCCTCCTGGGAGGGGGACGGCCAGAGTTCCTCTCCCCGGCGCCCGACCCGCGCAGGGTCATTCAATCGGAAACGCGGAGCGTTTCCTTCCTTACTTCGTGAAGTTCAGGATGAACTTCAACCTACTCCGCCGTACCGCAGGAATGCGGTCCGCGGCTGATACTGTCTGGATTGAAATGAAGTGTTGGGACTAAGGGATATTCCCATAAATATCCCATTAAGCCCTCACACCTCTGCCGTGAGGGTGGTTTCCGAGGCGTGGGTCACGATGACCCGGCCGTCCGGGAGAACGATTTCCTTCCTCGCCTCGCCGGAGGACTTCACCGTCAGGGTAAAGACGCCCTTCTTCACCGTCCAGCTCACCCAAACGGGGCCACATCCGGTGAAGACCGTGCCCGAGGCGTGGGTCCTGCCGTCGATGCGCGGGGCGATCCGGAGGGATTTGTCCGCCGCGGAAACCGTCCGCACGCCCAGCACCACCGCCGCGAATTCGTAGATGGCGACGGCTCCCCAGGCGTGGCATTCGCTCCTGGGCGCGTCCGGCGTCTCGGGGATCGTGGTGCAGTTCAGCTCCGGAAGCGCTCTCAGCCGGTTCAGCATGGTCTCGGACTCCGCATAAAGACCGACCCGCTCCAGCGCCCGGAACCAGAAGTAGGCGTAGGCAAAGGTGCATTTCGTGTCAAGACCCAGGGCGTTCTCCATGATCCGGCGGGCGCGTCCCTCAACCCGGTCGGCCAGGCCGGAGAGCACGCACCAGACCTGCATCTGCTGGCTGAAATACCGGTGCTTCGTCTCGTCGGCGTATAGACCGCGTTCCTCATCCCAGCAAAGGGCTTCCACGGCGTCGGCGGTCCGGTCCGCGCGGTTCCGGTATTCCAGCGCCGCCGAGGTCCGGCCTCCCGCCTCCGCCAGCTCCGCCGCCAGACGCAGGATCCAGACGTACATGGCGGAAACGATGGCCTTGTGGCAGTCGTCCCCGGTTTCGGGCTCGCCGGCAGAGCGTCCCCAGGTGGTGGCCCAGTCCACGAAGTCCCAGTACATGGTCCGCCGCAGAAGCCCGGTCTCGTCCAGGCATCCGGAGAACCACTCCAGCACCCCGTCCACAGCCCGGAGATTCTCCCGCACCAGGGCCCGGTCGCCGAAGCGCTTGTAATGCTCGGACACCATGAAGATGTAGTAGAAGGAGAAGGACGGGATGTACTGGGCCTCCACCGTGGGATAGCGGCTGGAGAGCAGACCGTCCGCCCGCTGGGACAGCCGGAAATCCCGGATCGCCTTCCGGGCCAGGGCGTCGTCATCCGTCAGCTGGTAGTTGAACAGCATCTGCAGGGACGTGTCCATGGCGTACTGGAGCTGCTCGTAATAGGGGCAGTCTTCGTAGGTCTCCTGCATGCACCGCATGAGGGTGGCCGCGGAGATCTTCCAGAGCCGGTTGTCCGCCTCCGTGCCGAAATCACAGTCCCGGGGAAGCTCCAGCGGATAGCCGGTCTCGGTGAACACGAAGGACGTCAGCCGCGCGTCTCCCTCCGTCTCGATCCGGATGATCCGGGCGCACCGGGGCCAGAAGGGTTCGAATACGGTGGTTCCGTCCGCCTCCAGCGTGTCGTATACGCCGCCGAAGGACAGGGAGCGGTCCAGACGGTCCTTTTTCTCGCCGCCGCTTCCGAAGGACTCTGCGTAGGTGATCCGGACGGAGCCGTGACCCTCGAAGGTGAAGCGCGGATAGCCGAAGGTCAGCTCATCGGCGATGAGAAAGCCGTCCCCGCCGTCGGCGAAGGGCACGTCCTTCTGATACAGCATGGGAATGGGACGCGGAATGACGAACATGGGGTTGACGATGCCCCAGGGATAGGGCTTTTCCCGGGGGGAGTCCACCCGCGCCGCGACCTTCGCTCCGACCCAGTCCGGTTCCCCGTTCTTCGCCTCCTCCTCGAAGACCGCCGCGGAGGCGAATCCCGTATGGCGGGCGAAGGAGGTCCGGGGAGAGGGCGCGGTTTCCCAGCTGTCGTCGGTGCGGACCACGGTCTCCCCGCAGTCCAGCTCCAGGGCCAGCAGCATGTTGCCGGAGCGGCGCACTCCGTAGACGGCGCAGGGCTTGGTCATGTCGGCGTTGTCCGCCAGCTGGAGCACCTCGCAGAACACCTCGTTGTCCCCTTCTCTGAGATAGGGGGCGGCGTCGAAGGTGTCGTAGTATTTTTCCTCCCCGGAGGAACGGCAGGGTCCGCAGGCGGCGCGCCGTCCGTTGATGAACAGCTTGTACCGGGCCTCGGCGGAGATGTTCAGGGGCGCGGAGGAAGGAGAGGATTCCAGGCGGAAGGCTTTCCGGAAGAGATAGATCCGGTTGTCCGAATACACGGCGTCCGGATGGGTGATCCACAGGGACTGGAACATGGGGCAGACCTCCTGACAGTATTTCTGATCCGCCCCCATTATACCACATCCCGCCGCCGATGGCAAGGGATTCCCCTATACCCGGGCCGTCATATGAAGCCGGAACTTCCTTTGCTTCTCCAGGGTCTCCACCCGGAATCCGGCGTCCTCGGCCAGCTTCCGGACTTCCTTCAGGGACCGGGCTCCCACGTCCCCGTGGCCGATCAGGTTGGCCAGGGGCATTTCGGTGTGGTTCATGAGCCAGAGGAGGGGCGCGGAGGCCGTGTAGTCCCGCAGGATCAGCCTTCCGCCGGGCCGGAGCACCTTCGCCGCGCTGCGGAAGAAGGCGGCGGGATCGGGATAATGGTGAAAGCTGTTGGCGCAGATCACCACGTCGAAGCCGGCGGGCGGGAAGGGCAGGTTTTCGCAGTCCCCCACCACAAACCGGGCGTTCGGCAGGTTCTTTGCCGCGGCGGTCTCGATCATTTTCGGGGTGATGTCCACGCCGGTGAAGCGCCGGTCCGGGTATTCCGCCGTCAGAAGCTCGATCATGGGGCCCGTGCCGCAGCCCGCATCCAGAAGGTCGGAAAAGGGCTCCTTCTTCAGCTCCTCCAGAATGGGCGGGTAGTCGTCCCTGCACATCTCGTAGATCCCGGCGTGTCCGCTGTCGTAGATCTCCGCCGCCCGGGTGAATTCCTTTATGGTCAGATCCTTGTACTGTTTGCTTGTCCGCATCATTGCCCTCCTGCAATATGGTTAGCTGAAACTAACCGCATTATAGCACAGCCGGAGCTCATTTGCAAGAGGGAGGGGCGCATTTGAGGAGAATGGAAAAAGGACCGTCCTCCTTTTGTGAGAACGGTCCCGCGCGGGGTCTGGATTACTCCCCTTTTTCCCCCTCCGATTTTTCCAGAGGGAAGGCGACGCGGATGGTGGTGCCGGCTCCGACTTCGCTGTCCAGGGTGAGCCGGGCGTGGTGGAGCATGGCCCCGTGCTTGACGATGGAGAGGCCGAGGCCTGTGCCGCCGATCTCCCGGGAATGGCTCTTGTCCACCCGGTAGAACCGCTCGAAGACCCGGCTCCGGTGGGCGTAGGGAATGCCGATTCCCGTATCCGACACCGTCAGAACGGTCTCCTCTCCCACCCGGGACACGTCCACGGTCACGGAGCCCTCCGGCTTGTTGTACTTGATGGCGTTGTCGCACAGGTTGTAGATCATCTCTCCCACCACCTGAGGAACGCCCCGGATGGTCAGAGGCTCACCCGTCAGCGTCAGGGAGATCTTGTTCTTGTCCGCGGCGGCGGTCAGGGTGTCCAGCACGTCACGGGCGCAGTTGTACAGGTTCACGTCGCTCCATTCGGTTTTGAAGCCGTCCTCGTCCAGCCGGGACAGGCGGATGATGTCGTCCACCAGCGCGATCATTCTCCGGGACTCCCGGAAGATGTCCCCGGCGAACTCCACGGTCTTGTCCGGCGGCGTCATGCCGTGCATCATCAGCTCCGCGAAGCCGGAAATGGAGGTGAGAGGCGTTTTCAGCTCGTGGGACACGTTGGCGGAGAACTCCCGGCGCAGACGCTCCCGCTGTTCCCGCTCGGTGACGTCCAGCGTCAGGATCACCGCGCCGGACAGTCTGGAGCCCGCCGTCACCGGATTGACGATGAGCTGTACGGTGCGCTCGCCGTCGTCCAGAAGGAGCTCCTGCCTCGTCCCGCCCAGAGCGGCGCGCACGGCATCGGCGGCTTCCGGCTTCGCCCGTTCCGTGAACGGCTCCCCGGCGGCGCATCCCGGCATGAGCTGGAGGGCGGCCTGATTCGCGCTCAGCACCGTGCCCTCCCGGTCCACCAGAAGAAAGCCCTCCTGCATGGAATCCGTCAGGGCGGAAAACTCCTTCTGGCGGCGGCTCAGCTCCTCCTCGCGCTCCCGGATGGTCAGGTTCTGCTCCTCGATGCGGCCCACCAGGGGAGCCAGCTCCGGGTAGGTCTTCGAGGCGTCCGGCTTGTCCAGATCGATGGAGTTGACGGGCTCGAGAATGGTGCTGGCCGCCCGGAACGCCAGAGTGCCCGAGAAGATCAGCACCAGCACCACCATCCACAGAACCGGGGACACGGTGACCAGCGCGTACCGCACGGCTCCCAGGGTCCGGGACAGCCGCAGGACGGAGCCGTCTCCGCACCGCACGGCGTAGTACACGGTTTCCTCTCCGGTGGATTCCGACTTCCGGATGCTGGAGCCCTCGCCCGACGCCACGGCTTCCGCCACCTCGGGCTTTTCGGCCTGGCTCCGGTCCGCGTGGGCGTCGTCGCTGTCAAAGAGGATGGACCCGTCCCGGGCGATCCAGGTGACGCGGTGGTCGTGCTCCAGAGTTTCGAGATACTCCTCCCCGGAGAGGGCGATGCCCTGGGCGGCGTAGACGGCTTCCCGCCTCAGGGCGGCGAGGGTCTCGTCCCGGGTCTGGGAATACTGCAGGCCGAAGAACACCAGCGCGCAGAGCAGGAGCACCGTCAGGCCCACAAGCAGGGTGCTCAGAAAGATTTTTCTGGTCATACGTCCTCCGCTTTCATCCGGTAGCCGATGCCGCGGATGGTTTCAATAAGCGCGCCGGCCTCGCCCAGCTTGGAGCGCAGGGTCCGGATGTGCACGTCCAGCGTCCGGTTCTCCGGCTCCGCCTCAAGGCCCCAGATCCGGTCCATGATGGCGGCGCGGGTCAGGGCGATCCCCCGGTTCTCGCAGAGATAGCACAAGAGGGTGAATTCCTTGTAGGTCAGGGTCACGTCCTCCCCGCCCACGCGGATCTCGTGCCGGTCCGGGCAGAGGAACAGGGGCCCGATGCGGTATTCCGTCTGAGCCGGCGCTCCCGAGGTGCGCCGGAGAAGGGCGCGGATCCGGGCGGCCAGCTCCATCATGCCGAAGGGCTTGGAGATGTAGTCATCCGCGCCGGCGTCCAGTCCCTCCACCCGGTCGTATTCCGTGTCCTTCGCGGTCAGCATGATGACCGGGATCCGGGCCGTGGCGGGAGTCGAGCGGATGCGCTTCAGCTCGGTGATCCCGTCTCCGCCCGGCAGCATGATGTCCAAAAGGACCAGCTCCGGTGCGCGGCGTTTCACGGCGGCACGGAAGGAATCCGGATCCCAGAAGCCCTCCGCTTCGAATCCCTGGGTGCCGAGGGCGTACACCACCAGCTTCCGGATGCTCTCGTCGTCTTCCAGAAGGTAGATCATAATTTCTCCCCGTTCTGTTCGTTTCCTCCCTCATCATAGCACAAAGTCCCCGCCGTGTAAAGAAGACGTCCCGAATTTAACGTACATTTTACCCTCCGCCTCCGTCTGATTTAACCGGAAGGGGGTATACTGACTCCGAAGAATCAAAATGGAGAAGAATGGGCCGGGTCCTGCGCGGGGACGCCGGCGAAAGGAAGGAAATTTATGCAGCTATCGTCAATCATCAGCCTGATCGGAGGCATCGCCCTGTTCCTCTTCGGCATGAGCCTCATGGGGGACGGGCTGAAAAAAGTGGCGGGCAACAAGCTGGAGCTGATCCTGTACCGCCTGTCCGACACACCCCTGAAGGGGGTTCTTCTGGGGACCGGCGTCACCGCGGTGATCCAGTCCTCCTGCGCCACCTCCGTCATGACGGTGGGATTCGTCAACTCCGGCATGATGAAGGTGCGGCAGGCGGTGAGCGTCATTCTCGGCGCGATCCTCGGCACCTCCATCACGGGCTGGATCATCTGCCTGAGCTACATCGGCAGCTCGGGCCTGGGAAGCATCCTGTCCACGGCAACCCTCACCTCCGTGGCGGCCGCCGCCGGGATCGGCCTGCGCATGGCGTCGAAGAAGCAGAGCCTGATCCACGCCGGTGACATCCTCATGGGATTCGCCGTCCTGATGTTCGGCATGAGCGCCATGAGCGGAGCGGTCAGCTCCCTGGGGGATTCGCCCTTCTTCCGGAACCTGCTGACCTCCCTGTCCAACCCGGTCCTCGGCATCCTCATCGGAACCGTGTTCACGGCGGTGCTCCAGTCCGCGTCGGCTGCGGTGGGTATTCTGCAGGCCCTGTCCGCCACGGGAGCCATGAGCTTTTCCGCGGCGCTTCCCCTTCTGATGGGCGTGGCGGTGGGCGCGTCGGCTCCGGTGCTGCTGTCCGCCGTGGGAGCCAATACGGAGGGCAGACGGGCGGCTCTGGTCTATCCCGTGTCCGCTCTGGTGAGCTCCCTGGCCTGCGCCGCGGTGTTCTATATCGCGGACGCCATCGTGGTCTTTCCCTTCCGGAACACCATCATGAATCCCTTTACCCTGGCGGCGGTGAACACGGCCCTGCGGCTGTCCATGACCCTGATCCTGGCGCCCTTCACGGACGTCATCGAGGCGGTGGTGACCCAGCTGGTGCCCGCGAAGACGAACCCGGAGGAGGATCCCGCCCTGCGGCTGGAGGAACGGTTCATCCATCACCCCTCCATCGCCGTGGAGCAGAGCCGCCTGACCATCGACAGCATGGCCCGGATCACCGAGGAGGAGCTGAGCGAGGCCATGGCGCTTCTGAAGGGCTATTCGGAGGAGGGCTTCAACGCCGTGAAGGAAAAGGAGTCCGCGGTGGACCGTTACGAGGACGCCCTGGGCACCTATCTGGTGAAGCTCACCGGACAGGAGCTGACGGACCGCCAGAACAAGGACGTCTCCACCTTCCTGCACACCATCTCCGACTTCGAGCGCATCTCCGACCACGGCCTCAACATCGCGGAGAGCGCCGCGGAGATCCGGCAAAAGGGCGTGGTGTTCTCGGCGGAGGCGGTTCATGAGCTGGACGTGGTCAGCAGAGCCGTGGAGGAGATCGTGTCCCTGACCTTCGGAGCCTTCACGGAGAACGACACGGAGCGCGCCACCCGGGTGGAGCCGCTGGAGGAGTGGATCGACACCCTCTGCGACGAGCTGAAGCTGAACCACGTGGAGCGGCTCCAGCACGGACAGTGCACCATCCTGCAGGGTTTCGTCTTCAACGACCTGCTGACGGATTTCGAGCGGATCTCTGACCACTGCTCCAACATCGCCGTGGCCATGATCGAGCTGGAGGCCGACCTCTTTGACACCCACGAATACCTGAGCCAGGTGAAGGAAAAGCGGTCCGCGGATTTCGAGCGGATCTACGAGGACTGCCGCGCCCGCTTCGCCCTGTGACGGAGCTGAGCCGAAAAAACGGTTGCGGACCGGGAGAAAATATGCTATAATGATAGAAGCGCGGCAGGATCCGCGGAAAGAACACGGCGGAAGCGGAGACTGCGGCATATGAGCGATACGGCGGCCCGCATCCGGGAGGCGATGATGAGCCTTCTGGAGCGGCACTCCATGGACGACATCACCGTCCGGATGATCTGCGGCGAGGCCGGGATCAGCAGACAGACCTTCTACAACTATTATTACTCCGCAGAGGAGGCGCTGGACGAGGCCTGGCGGATCGACTTCTTCCGGGCCGTGGAGGGACGCGATACCTGGCGGGACTGGGCCGAGGGCTTCCGGAGAACGCTGGAGCTTCTCTCAGGCCGTCGGAGAGCCGTCCTCCACGTGTACCGGTCCTCGCGGCGGACGGAGCTGATGCGGATCATCCGGAAGCACGCCAAGCCCCTTGTGAAGCGGGGGATCGCGGACTGCGTCGCCCTGAAGAACGCGGACGTGACGGAGCGGGACCGGAAGTTCCTTTTGGACTATACCATGAGCGCGCTGACGGGGATCGTGAAGCGGTTCATCGAGGGAGGCCTGAAGGAGGATCCCGCGTATCTGGCGGAAATGACCGACGCCGTCATGCGGTATTACATCCGGCAGTCCCTGGAGCTTCTGAGGGAGATCCGGCAGGGAGTCCGGGAACGCGGTCTGGAAAGAGGGAAACGGGAATGACCCGTTTCTTTTTTGTCTACCGAAAACCCCCGGATTGTCCGGGGGGTTCAGAGAAGGCAATGCCTATAAGTCTTGAACAAAAAAACTCCTTTTGATAGAATAGACGTGCGGCTACCAACTGCACGAAAAATCAAAAGGAGGCCAGACAAGATGAATGGCACACATAGTTTATCACATACGAAATGAAATTGCAAGTACCAAGTGGTTTTTGCA
>Ga0256405_10004668_pt1 | contig 25193 bp, 29 predicted proteins | sample RumenRJG_02DNA_FD_189096 | JGI IMG/M metagenome (GOLD analysis project Ga0256405, IMG submission 189096) | Bovine rumen microbial communities from Lethbridge, Alberta, Canada - RJG_02 | ecosystem: Host-associated > Mammals > Digestive system > Stomach > Rumen | place: Canada: Alberta... | reverse complement strand
TATGAAAGCTGTAAGCGACTTTATGGGTGGCATTACGGGCTCCATGAGCGACATGAACGACGTTGTTAATATCGTCGGCGAGTCGGCTAAGAAGATTACTGAAATCGTCAGCATGATAGATTCCATCGCCCAGCAGACAAACCTCCTCTAACTTAACCAAGTATCGAGGCGGCCCGCGCGGGTGAGGCAGGACGAGGCTTCGCGGTCGTAGCGGATGAAATCGGAAAGCTTGCGAATGACTCCTCTAACGCGGCAAAGGAAATTGCGGGAATCATCGAGGAAATTACAGGCGAGATCACGAATCTTTCAGCGAAGTCTCAGTCGAATATGGATTCTATCGGTGAGAGCTCTACGGTAGTCGCTAAGGCTGAGGATTCATTCAACCAGATATTTGAAGGACTTAACGCTACAGCTAAGCTGATGAATGAAATGATTTCCGATATGAGCAGTGTAGACAGCATAGCTTCAAGCGTAGCCGCTATTTCAGAAGAGCAGAGCGCTTCGACGACCCAGGTTACCGAAACCATAGATACCCTTACCGGTGAGGCAGCAGACATCGCCTCCGAGAGCGGCGCTGTCAGCGAAAGCGCCGAAAGCGTATCGAAGTCAGCGTCCGAAATTAACGAATCACTTACAAAATTTAAGATCTGAATGTAATAAAAGGGAATATATTTTTTTTATATATTGTCCTCAAGCAGATTGGCAACCGTGACATCAAAAACCTTTGCAAAGTAAAGCAGTTCGTAATCCGGAACAACCCTTTCACCGGATTCTATCCGGCTGATAGCCTTTTGCGTCAGGTTTAATCCAATCAGCTGCAGTTTAGCCGCTAACTGTTCTTGTGAGAGCTTAGATAATTCTCTAAGCTCTTTTATTTTGTTTCCGCAAATATTGCATTTCCCGTTAGTACTCTTATATATCTTCATACAACACTCCTTACTTATCCCAATAATGACTAAATTCATCTTGACAATATCATGAATGAAGATATATAATTATCCCAAAGATGACTAAATGGAGGCTGAAATGTGTAAGAAAGCCGAAGATGAGGTTAGCTTTATATATTTTATATAAAAGAAGGGATTACAGACCGGTGGAAGAGTTACAATACCCATTCGATAGCCAATGCATTCTGCAGAAAAAGAAAAGCATAAAGCGCAAGCTTCTTGCTGATGGGACAGTTAAGATTAATAAGAAGATAGCCATACTTGGCGGTTCTACCACTAATGATATCCGACAAATACTCGAGCTATTCTTGCTTGATAATGGTATAGCGCCAACTTTTTATGAATCTGAATATGCGCAATACTGGGAAGATGCGATGTTCGGTAGTCCGGAGCTGATAGAATTTCAGCCAGATATTATTTTTATTCATACCAGTAATCGTAATATTAAGGAATACCCAACGGTAAGGATGTCTAAGGAAGAGATTGGCGATCTCTTAGAGACTACCTATCAGCACTTCGAGGAAATGTGGGATAGGATCCGTGAAATGTACCATTGTGTGATAATCCAGAACAACTTTGAGCCTCTATTTTATAGACTTATGGGAAATAAGGACGTTTCGGATGTCCATGGCCGCCTTAACTTTATCAACCGATTGAATCAAAAATTCTATACCTATGCTGAAACGCACGATAATTTCTTTATCAATGACATTAACTTCCTTGCGTCGGCTTATGGCTTAGAGAAATGGTCCAACCCATTTTATTGGCACATGTACAAGTATTGCCTTGAGGTTCCGGCGATTCCTGAGTTTGCCTATAACCTTGCTAATATCATTAAATCTATCTATGGCAAAAATAAAAAGGCATATGTACTTGATCTTGATAACACACTGTGGGGTGGCATTGTTGGGGATGATGGGCCTGAGCATATCGAAATAGGACAGGAAACGTCTGTTGGACAGATGTATTCCGAGTTTCAGAGCTATTTGAAAGCCCATAAGGACCTAGGCGTTCTTTTGACGGTGGATTCTAAGAACGATGAGGAAAATGCTTTAGCTGGCTTGCAAAGGCCTGACAGTATATTGAAACCTGAGGATTTTACAACCATAAAGGCAAACTGGGAGCCAAAGGATCGCAATTTCTGTGAAATTGCAGAAGAACTAAATATCGGCAAGGACAGTATGATATTTGTTGACGATAACCCGGCTGAGCGCGAAATTGTTCGTGCACAGGTGCCGGGAACTACTGTACCAGAAGTGTCGGAACCGGAGCATTACATACAGGTTCTTGACCGTTGCGGATATTTTGAGGTTACGAATCTCTCTGATGATGACCTCAACAGAAACGATATGTATAAGGCAAACATCGAGCGTAAGAAGCAGGCAGAGAAATTCTCAGATTATAAGGATTATCTCAAGTCACTTGAGATGAAAGCGGAGATTAAGCCGTTTGTCCCTTTGTATATGTCTCGCATTGCACAGCTTACCAATAAGAGCAATCAATTTAATCTGACGACAAAACGTTGTAGTCTTTCTGATATAGAAAATTTTGCTGCAGATCGGAATTACATAACGCTTTACGGGAAGCTTGAGGACAAATTTGGGGATAATGGTGTCGTTAGCGTTGTCTTAGGGCATATTCAGAAAGACGATCCAAAGAGTTTTGATATTGACCTTTGGCTTATGAGCTGCCGTGTTCTTAAGCGGGATATGGAATTTGCTATGATGGACGAACTGGTGAAACAATGCCGACAACGGAATATTTCAACCATCTATGGATATTACTATCCGACCGCTAAGAATAAGATGGTGAAAGACTTCTATCATCTGCAGGGATTCACAAAGATTTCTGAAGATGAGACATGTAATACCGCGTGGAAATTCCTGATTCCTACGGAATACAAAAATAAAAACGAAGTAATAAATGTGGAGGATGCATTATGACTAGAGAAGAAGCTTATGACAAACTGAACAGTGTATTTCAGGACGTTTTCGATGATGAATCAATTACGGTAAATGATGAAACAACGTCAGATGATATCGAAGATTGGGATTCTTTGGAGCATATCAACCTTGTAGTCGCTGTAGAGCAGGCATTTGACATAAAATTTTCTATGGGAGAGACTACGAAGTTAAACAATGTAGGCGAAATGGTTGATATCATACTACAGAGGACCGAACAATGAGAATTCATCATATAGGGTACTTGGTGAAAAACATAGATAAGAGCCGGAAAGAATTTGAAAAATTAGGTTTTTCTGTAGAAAGCCAAGCTAAGCATGATGGTATACGTTCTGCTTATATAGAGTTCTTAACTAATGGTGACTATAGAATAGAATTGATAGAACCAGATAAGAACTCGGATTTACAGGGGGTGATGAAAAGATTTAAAAATGTTGGTTATCATATATGTTTTGAAGTTGATAACTTTGATGAAACAGTTAAAAATTACCAATTGGGGGGGTACTTACTTATACAAGAACCTGCCTTAGCTCCATGTATAAATAATAAAAGAGTTTGCTTTCTTGTAGGAGCTAATACAGGGTTAATTGAAATTCTGGAAAAATAATTTTTTACGGAGAGCTGTTATGACCTTATTTTCTGTTAAGTTTGTTATTTTCTTTGCTATAAGCTTAATATTATACTATGTTCTTCCTAAGAAATGGCAGAACATAATGCTTGCTATATTCAGCTATTTTTTTATTTATGAAATCGGCGGTGAGAAAAGCATATTTTTTCTTAGCTTTTCAATAGTTATAACATACATTAGTGCATTGACGATTGAGAAGGAACAGCGGATATCACTGAAGAAATTTTACTTTATAAGTACATTGACAGTTAACTTCATGATTCTTCTCTGCTTTAAGTATTTAAATTTTTTCATTGGCATAGGTAACACTATTTTCAATGTAACGAAATCTGGATATGCGTGGGAAAAGGTGAACTTTATAGCACCATTAGGAATTACGTTTTACACCTTGCAAATTGTGGGATATCTTTCTGATGTTTATATGCAGATATATCCTGCGGAAAGAAACTTTTTAAAATACTTAACCTATTCATCGTTTTATCCGCAAATAATGAGTGGACCGATAAACAAGTTTGCAGATGTTGGTGGTCAATATTCAGATGCAAGGAAATTTGAATATAAGAATTTTACGTTTGGACTTCAAAGAATAGCCTGGGGCTTATTCAAGAAGTTTGTCATTTCGGAACGGCTGGTTAGAGTTGTAAACACGGTATATGGTGATTTTAGGACATATGAGGGAGCATATATCTTTGTAGCTACTCTTTTGTTCGGATTACAATTGTATACGGACTTCTCCGGCTCTATGGATATATTTTTGGGAATAGCTGATTGTTATGGTATCAGACTTCAAGAAAATTTCAAAACCCCGTTTTTCTCGAAAACAGTCCCGGAATTTTGGAGAAGGTGGCATATCACACTTGGAGCTTGGTTTAAAGATTACGTATTTTACCCGATGCTAAAATCACCATTATTCATAGATATAGGAACGAAGGCTCGAGAAAAATATGGCAAAAAAAGAGGAAAGAAGATTCCTGTATTCATTGCACTTACAATACTGTGGTTCTTAACTGGATTCTGGCATGGTGGCTTATGGAAATATATATTCGGTTCTGGGTTGATACCATGCTTTTACACAATAATAGGACAATTGTTTGAGGACCACTTTAGATATTTCAAGGCCAAACATAATATTGATGATCAGAATCATAGTTATGTGCTTTTTCAAAGGATAAGAACTTATATCCTTTGGTGTTCCGGCTTGATTTTCTTCCGCGCAAACAGTTTTATTGATGGTCTGAGGCTATGTAAACATATGCTGAAGCCTAACTTTGAACTGTTCACCATGGAGGGAATAACCTCACTGGGACTCGATATTCACGACGTTAATATTACTGTCTATGCCCTGCTCATCCTTTATGCGGTTGAGAAGAAACAGGAACATGAGCCGGTTCGTGAATTTATAGCACAGCAAAATATTTTTTATCGTTGGATAGTATACTTGGCTTTGATATTTAGCATCATTATTTTCGGAATGTATGGCAGCGAATTTAACGCTGTTGACTTTATTTATGCAGGATTCTGATATGAGAAAAATAGTAAAACCGATAGCTTTTATACTAATATGTTTGTTAGCCTTCGGCGAACTTAATAATATTTTTCTTCCAAAATATTATTATACGAACAGCACATGGCCAACAACGTCTACAATTGACGGATTCTATAAAATGGATAAAAATACGGTAGATGTCATCTATTTAGGATCGAGCGTATGTGTTAATGAATTTTCGCCACAGGAAATATATAATAAGTATGGCATAAGATCATTTAATCTAGGAAGTGAACAACAGGATATAATGGCTAGTTATTTCTGGCTGTGTGAAGCGCTTAGATTTCAAAAACCTCAGGTTGTAGTTCTTGATACAAAATTTCTTTTCGCAGAGCGCCATAGCCCGGATATGCCTGAGGGGCTGTTACGAAAATGCATGGATCCAATGAAATGGTCATATGTGAAGAGAAACGCAATAAATGAAATATGCACTCTGTATCCCGACCAATCAAAGCTTTCATATTACCTTACAAACTTCCGCTTCCATACGCGATGGAAGGAATCGACAAAACAGGACATAAATCCGACAATGGTTAACCACTGTGAACTGAAAGGATATAGCCCATCTACGGATAATGGGCCTGAGTCATTTATACCTTATGTTCATAAGGACAATAAGGTTGAGGTTCAAATGTCAGATGTTGAGAAGCAATACTTAGATAGAATCGCTGAACTCTGTAATGAGAATAACATGAGACTGATTCTTACAACTATCCCGGCATATGAAGACTGGACGAATGCGGACAGGCAGTCGTTGTGGGACGGGATGACAAATGTAATGGACAAATATTGCGATGAGCACAGAAATGCTTCGTATATCAATCTCATGGAAAAAGATGTTTACACGGTTATAAATCCTGAATTACCTAAAGAAGATATTTTTGAACATGGAAATCTGTGGGGCTCTATAAAACTTTCAGATTACTTGGGTAATGTGCTGAAACAGGATTATAAAGTTAAAAGCATTAATGATCCGCAATACGAGGAGACAAAATCATTTTATCAGAGCGTAATCGATTGTGCCAATAATGGACAAGGATACTATGACTTCTTAACGGGTACTGTGGCGCAGTAAATATTTATCTTGACAATTCATAATTCCGAGTCCTTATGGATTGGCTTTTAGCCAATCCTAGTTGTAGCCAACTTTCCCACGGCTTTGCCGCTTGCCTCTCGCTACGACAGTAGGCACCGCACTACGTGCGAAGCCAGACACGTAAATTGAGGGGATAATCCCACCATCCCGTGTCTGACAATTTATGTATGCTCTTTCAGAGCATACTAGTCGTAGCCAACTTTCCCACGGCTTCGCCGCAGGCCCCTCTCTACGACAACGCCTGACTCGGGATGTAACTTTACCAAGATTTATAATTGCTAAGATAGCCGGCATAAATAGACATTTATTCTTGCCGAATAACAAAAAAGGTAGTATAATTGAAAATGGAATAGGAGGTAAGGATAATGATTAGTAATGAGTCTGTTGTGTATAGTGATGGCAGCATTAAAGTCCCGGAAAATATAAGGGATTATTTGGGTATTGTTTCTGGCAGTAAGGTATTATTCCTAAAGGATGAAGATGGAAGAATATACCTTCAAATGGAAAAGCCGTCAGCCAGAAGCGTTTTTGAGAATTATAAGGGAAAGATTGACATAGATGAAGAAAGTATTACGGAACTAAGGGGAGTAGTGTAACCATAATTACCCTCTTGTAAGTTATACTATAAAATGTTAAAATTAATGTAGCTTTAAGAATACCAAAAGGAGAAGGTTAATGATTGATTTTAACGCAAAAAAGGGTTTTATATGCGATATGGATGGTGTCATCTACCACGGAAATAAGATTCTTCCGGGAGTCCGCGAGTTTATAGAGTGGCTCCAGAAGAGCGGTAAGGGATATTTATTCCTTACAAATAACAGTGGAAGCACGCCTCTTGAGCTCCACCAGAAGCTAGAGAGAATGGGACTCGACGTTCCGGCCGAGCATTTCTATACGAGCGCCCTTGCGACGGCGGCCTTTATCAAGGAGCAGTCACCGGGATGCTCCGCATTTGTAATAGGCGAAGCGGGCTTATTAAATGCCCTCTATGACGCCGGAATTACGATGAATGATGTGAACCCTGACTATGTAATCGTAGGAGAGGGTAAGGCATATTCCCTCGATACGCTTACGACAGCTACTAACCTTGTAATGAACGGAGCCAAGCTTATCGGCGCGAACTCCGATGTATCAGGTCCTATTGAAAATGGAATAGCGCCTGCATGCCGTGCTCTTACTGCGCCGATTGAAATGGCGACAGGGAAAAGGGCCTACTTCTGCGGCAAGCCTAACCCTCTTATGATGAGAACCGGCCTTAAGCTCCTTAACTGTCATTCGGCAGAGGCGGTAATGATAGGCGACCGCATGGATACCGATGTCATTTCCGGCATGGAGTCCGGCATGTCAACTGTCCTTGTCCTCTCCGGAATCAGTACCCGTGAGACACTTAAGGAATACGCTTACCGTCCGTCGGTGGTACTTGACGGAGTCGGCGATATCGTGAAGATGGCAAACGGAGATAAAGAAAGCACAACGGTGAAGTAAATCAGATAAAAGGCAGCTTGGGGAACCCTAAGCTGCCTTATCTTTTTTCTTTCCATATGTCCTTTCCGGATTGGAAAGCAGCTAACGCATCCACTTTTCTTTCAAACAAGTCTTTAAGCTTTGGTATTCTTGCATGGCGCTCATAAATGTCTTCATCATATATGCTAAAATCGGAATTTAATTTGTTTAAATCAAGTATTTCTCTGTTGTGTACATATTGCAGCAGCTTACGCTCGAGCTCGATAAAAGAATGTGTTTTAATTTTATCTAAATGCACGTTCTGCAGTTCTTCATAGGTCAGATTATAAAACATGGAATTACCGGAGTCATAAATAGGCGCAAACCCCTTTAGCTCCAATGTATCCGGGTCCCTTACAACCGCAATATTATTCATATGCCTGTCGATATTGGTAATCAAAAAATCCGATATAATTTCGTAATCCATGAAATTATTAAAATATGCCTCACTCATGCCAAGGCCCATGCACACCTCCTTAAGTGGGTAATAATAAGACTCGTTTTGTTTTAATTTAACCGTCTGCAATAATTCCCAGGCCGATATGCTTTCGAGATTCTCACTGCAGAAATCATAGCTGAGGCACCCAAGGCCCTCCCTTCCTTCAGAAAGAGTGAGCTTGCCAAGACTATACTTTGTATAATTATCAAAACGTTGTTTCTCATGTAAATCTGTCGCGAAAATTTCATTAAGGCTCTGCTGGTAAGAATTTCCGTAGTTGCCCTTTATTAAATATCTGCGGCCCGACTTATCTATGCACCATTTTTTTTGTAATTCCCCCTGCGATGTCGCTGAACTAAATTTTGTTCTGTCTCGAAGATCAACAATATAATCATTATTAATAGTTATCTCACCAAATGAGTCAACAAAGTCATTAGTGAAGAGGTTAACCTCTTCCCATGTTAAATGCTCTTCACGAGGGCATATCCAGTAACAATCAGAAAGGCTTAGAGCAAGGTTATTTACGAGCGCGCTTGCAGTAGACGAATAACCAAGCTTATTAAGGGCAGACTTTGCTCCATGGCGGGTCTTAGGAATCGCCCTGTCTCTCCACCACTCATGGAATTTCATATTATTCATCTGCCCGCCGAGGGGAAAATGAGCCATGTTCTCTACACTTCGTCTGACCTTGCCGACGTTTCCGCTATCGTCGATTTCCATAAGGCAGACAGGTATATTTTTGTGCATTAAAAAATATTCCGCCATAATTACTCCCAATCAATCCAGGTAATATTTTCTTTTACATCCAGCTCGCAATCTCGTTTAAATTTTTCTGTTATCTTATAGTAACCTTCAAAAAGATCGTTAAGGTATAATCCGAGATTTTTTTCGTTAACACCGGAGATATTGACATCAAGAGGAATATCGGTTCCCTTCGAATCACTGAATATTTTTCTCTCTTTATCAAAATAATAGACAATACTATTTCCGGATGCAATTTTTATTCTATTATCAGAATTTCCCGGTATTGACTTGTCAAGGAGCTTCACAAAATAAGGAGCCGGCTTTGCCTCGCCCTGTTCCCACTTTCTAAGAGTGCTGAGGGGTATACCGAACCTTTCTGCGAAATCCTTCTGAGTCATGCCACTATCCAGTCTGATTTCCTTAACAAACCGCATATGAAACCTCCATTAACGTATAACCTTATTGGATATCTATGCCAATTATATATCCATATCGGATACTTGTCAAGCAAAATTTATACTTATGAGACCGATATTATAATAGGTGCTTTACGATAATATCGTAAAGCGTCTGATTCTCTGTCGCAGGTTCGATATGGGCGGTGGTGACAACAAGGAGAGGAGCCTCGCCCTCTTTAGGAAAGCAGAAGCCGAACTGCCCATAGAGACCATAGAAGAAAAAGCCGCCATGATTGTCGTGCCATAGCTGCATGCCGTACCCCTGCGAAATGAGTGGAAATTTTGCGGTATCGGCTGTAGCTGAGAGCTTTGTGGTAGCTCTCACAACGTACCGGGAAGGAATTAATTCTCTCTCGATGCCATCAACGCAGACAGTCCTTCCATTATTTGCGTATAAATAGAGAAGCCTCATCAGGTCACGGCTTGTGGCGAAAAGTCCGGATCCTCCTATAGAGGTTCCGAAAGGGTCGGACAGAATGTAAGCATCTTCGGAAAAGCCAATATATTTTAATATGCGCTCTCTTAGAAAATCCATTAATTTCTCACCTGTAATTTTCTCTACCAGAGCCGCAAGCGTATGCGATGCGCCGGTGTCATAGTCAAAATGCGTTCCGGGTTCCTTATCGGGAGCGACTTTAAAGAAGCTTTCCACCCAGTTTTCAGTACATGAATCCTTCTTATATGTGGTTCTTGTGTGGCAGCTTCTCATCATGAGGCAATAATGGGGGTCTGACCCTTATTACATAATTACGCATAAAATCCTAAATATTTTCACGCCCAAGTATTGACATATCAGGTTTCTTGGACTATAATATCCACGAACTGTTGACAAACATAAAACCGGAGGGATTCATATGTCTAAAGGATACCTGATAAAAACAAGTGTGGTTGAGTCTACACTGGATTCACTTGATAAGATCACTGTCAAGTACAGAAATTACCTCTCAGAGCTTACTAAGACTATAGATAACTTCGATAGCTCAAGGTGCATAGAAGGAAAGACAGCAGAAGCCATGATGGCTGTTATGGAAGGAGTTTGCCTTCCGACAGTACAGAGCCTTTATAACGAGTTCAGGCAAAATATGCTTAATCTGGCTGGTTACTATAGCAGCTTAAAAGACATAGATAATTCAGACAGGGGCTACTTTGATTCTGAAACATTAGAGAATGTCATCTCCGGTTGTAGAAAGATGAGCTCAGATTTTACCTTGGATGTTGCTAATCCAATCAGAGGAGAGCTTTCGAGTATAAGCGATATTATAGCTTTGTCTGCACCAAGAGAAGATGTCATAACGGACTCTCTCGATTCGATGAGAAAAATAGCTACTAAACTCAACAACGACCTTATAGATTTAGAGACAGTAATGGCGCGTAAAACTCAATATGGTGCTGTAAAAGAACTGAATGGAAAATTACGGACTAACTTATCGAAGGGTGCGTTAGAGGGCTACGGATTGTTACTTACGCAAGAGCTTACAATCGAGTTTAATAAAAGCCTTGTCGAAGCAATTTCAGCTGCTAAAATATATTTAGAGCCATTTATGACAAACCATGCTATAAATACCGTAAAATGTAATATATATGCTATTCAGATTCTCTATCATTTCATTACAGGCGGAATTACAGGAGCCCAAAATGAGCTTTATCATATTATCCCAAAGCTTTCAAACTGGGATATCATATATGTGGAAGAGATTATGAGACAGTTCTCGATACTATCTAATAATATTAACAGCAGCTATATTGGTGAGAACTTTAAACATAACTACAGCTACGTTATAGTACATAAAGCTGCATTATTTAGTAGCACTGGGTATATCGAAAACCAATCTGATGATGAATGGTCTTATGTAAAGTTCGGTAACAGCAAAATATCAAATATGAGCTATTCCGGATGCGAAATAATCGCTGCTTATAATGCTCTTGTCTCCTTAGGAGCCGATATTCATCCAAGCGACCTGGCCTCTATGATAACCTACTTCGAAAAGCAGGGACCATTGCTAAAAGGCGAATTTGGCTCATCGCCGGCTGCCGATTATCAATTCTTTAAAGATAAGGGCTATAAGGTAAATATGATTATTGCCAATACCGATGATGCAATTGATAAATATAGTATCGATTCATTCGGTGAAAAGTATGATACTTACGTAGTCACAGCATATAATGACAAAAGTTCTGTAAGTAATGAAATACATACAGTAAATATAAGTGTCACTACTGATAAAGCAGGGAAAAGGACATATTATATTCATAATGCCCGCATACCATATGCTGTCTCTGATGGATATTTATCACTATCTGACGCAATTAAGAACATTGACCCAAGTGGCAACCAAAAAGGTAAGAGTATTTCTGTTATTGGAGTGAAAAGTAAATGAGCAAGCATAGTATACTTAATATGATTATAATCCTTTTTTGTTCTGCTTTAATTTCATCATGCGCTCATATAATGGGATATAATGGTGATAGAGAAAACGCCTCTAATATATATTATCTAAAAGATATAGGAGAAGCTGACAAGATTAATGTAAATGCAGATAGCCCAAATTATCAGTTCTATTGGAAAGAATCCAATGGTAACATATATGGATATAGTGAAGATGGAAGAACTATAGAAATAGAAGAGGGCTCAAAAGAAGCTTTACGGCAAAGCATGAATATAACTTATAAGGATATGAATATTTATTTTTCACATGAATCTGGTAGCTGTAAATATTTCTGGTTATCTGATAAAGATAGTTATTCATACGAGATAGAATGCCTTGACAATGATAAATATGCCAAAAGTGATATTTATGCGTCTCACACATGTGTAGAAAATAATGATATTTATAGTGTGATGACGGTTACTGCAAATTATGGAAACCCTAGCTTAAGGAACTATGGCCTCACAAGATTATCGCAGATTTTTGTTGGTAGAGACATTTTGCTCAGACTAAACCCAACTGATGGTAGTAATGAGATTGTTTATGATACAATCGATAATAATTCAAGAATTGTCGGCTTTATAGGAACTACAGTATTTGTCTTACAGAACAATGTTATTTACGAGGTGGATATACGTGAGAAAAGCTTTCCTGAGAGGGATATGTCAAAAGAAGATTACAGGGTTTTCACTACTATATCACCGAAAACTGGCGAAGATAATTTTGTATCGATAAATTTTGACTGGGAAGGAAATACGCTCTATATCATTGATGATTCGATTTATAATCATCCATCGATATACTCGTATACCTTTTCTGAAAACACAGATGAATAATGTTAAGGAGTAAGTTGTAATGGAAGCATTGAATAACGCACCGGATAAAATTGCATTAAATAACACAACATTTTCCCGTTATTTAATGAGACTCGAGGACATATGCGAAAATATGTCGGGAACAAAGTGTACTGTGTCAGAGGATGAAATGAAATCCGCCCCATTTGAGAACATTGTTATACGCGCTAAGACATTCAACAAAAATTTTACGGATTATGCCTGTTCTATGCTCAATATAAATAAGGCTTTCCGGGAAGCCGCTTCAATGATGGCAGACGAAGATTCGAACTTAGCAAGTGATATTAAACATAAAAACATTTGATTAAAGGAGGATTGTATGGGAAGAATTGCAGATGCTGCTGCGCTAGAGAATGTAATCAGTAATATTGAAGAAAAGATAGGCAGATTAGAAAGGGCTTCGCATCATATCGAAATCATAGTAAATCAGGCTAAAACTAATGCTAATAAGAAAATGGCAATACTTGAATGTTAAGGCAAATGGAGTGGAAATAAATATGACAAATATATGTATAGCCATTCTGAATGTCAAATAGCAATAAATAGATACTTTAATAAGACAGGTGATGCTCGAAAAAGGATTGCTCAAAAGATTACTGAACTAGAAATTGAACTAGCTGCTTGCCGTGCCGCACTTGCATCGCTGTAGACTAATGGGGCTGGCATGACAAATCCTCTTTTGACGAGAATCTGGCTTAAGCTCCTTAGCTGCCATTCGGCAGAGGTGGCAATGATAGGCGACCGCATGGATACCGATGTCATTTCCGGCATGGAGTCCGGCATGTCAACTGTCCTCGTCCTCTCCGGAATCAGTACCCGTGAGACACTTAAGGAATACGCTTACCGCCCGTCGGTTGTGCTTGACGGAGTCGGCGATATCGTGAAGATTGCAAACGGAGATAAGGAAAGCGCAACAGTGAAGTGAATCAGATAAAAGGCAGCCCGGGGAATCCGGGCTGCCTTTATTATAGCCTATTTCCAGACCATGTTTACCTTGCGCTTGTTGTCAACACAGTCTTCTAAGTATAGGTTGATTAGAGTCTGATATGGAATTCCGGTTTCTTCTGACTCGTTTTTGAAGTAGTCGACAACATATGACGCGAGGTTAATAGTAATTTGTTTTTTCAGTTTCTTAGAATATGGGTTAGGCTTTGGGCTTAACTTTGCAATGTCATATTCCTCTAACATAGACATCCGCCTCCTTCTTAGTGGCTTTTCTTGCTGAAATAATTCTTACAACGGCATCAGATTCCCTATAACAGTGGCAAACAATACAAATATTAGCTGTATCACTCATGCCGATAAGGAGAAATCTATCCTCTGTATCGGAGTGCTCTGGATCATCGAACAAAATTGCGTAATCATCAAAGAACACCGTTCTTGCTTCTTCGAACGATATGCCATGTTTCTTGATGTTAATCTTGTTCTTATTATCATCCCATTCGAAAGATAACATACAATAATACTCCTAAATATAATTATAATATAATTATACCGCAATACCGCCATTTTGTCAACATCTTATCTATTGATAAAATAAAGGGGGTCTGACCCTTATTACAATGAGATCGATATTATAATAGGTGCTTTACGATAATATCGTAAAGCGTCTGATTCTCTGTCGCAGGTTCGATATGGGCGGTGGTTGCGACAAGGAGAGGAGACTCGCCCTTTATCGGGAAGCAGAAGCCGAACTGCCCATATAGACCGTAGAAGAAAAAGCCACCATGGTTATTGTGCCATAGCTGCATGCCGTACCCTTGCGAAATAAGTGGGAATTTTGCGGTATCGGATGTAGCCTGCCTCTTTGGCAGAAATACTATCCAATACATCCATCATCCGCATCCTTTTTCAATTATGCAGTCACTTTATTCATCTTATCCTTAACTCTCTTTACATCCTCAACCGGAAGCTGTAAAAATGATGCGACTGCCTCCGCTGAATTGCCACTCCTTAGGGCTTGAGAAATTATCTGTTCTCTTTCTTCTGCTCTTCCTTTTTTCTTGCCTTCTTCCATTCCTTCTTTTCTAACCTCGGCATTCGATTCATCAATCAGTTCTTGCATAATATCACACATGGTTTCTATTCCTCCTTCGTCGTTTTTATAGTGTTTCTTAGTCTCCGAAGTTATCGGGAACTTTGGATTGTAAGTACTATCATCTGTAAATATTTCCATCAACTCCGACACATCTGAGCCATCCCTTACTTTAGCGTTTACATAGACTTCATAAAAGCCATTATCCACAAGTTTTCTTGTTTCACGTACTACTCGGTCTACATGGTACAATGAAAAATTATCATCGAAGACATCAAAACGTGAGATATAGACAATACACACATTCGGTATATCCTTAAACATTGTGCCTTTTACAGTCAAATTTGTTGTCAGGACCGCTCCATTATATCTCACACGCCTCTGATGGTCGTCATTATCTGACTTCTGCACCTCAATATCAATCTGAGTTCCATTCCCGATTACGCACTTGGTGTCGAGTATTACTGACCTTCCCCGCAGATTATTTCCGGTCCACTGAGGAGTGGCCTCAATCACTGTCAGGTTCTTGTCTTCAAGAATAGCCCTGAGAATTTCCTCACAAAAATCCTTATTCTCTGCCATCTTCCTGAACATGACATCATCAATTGGGTTCAGCCTCTTGGCTGCTTCCCAATACTTTAAGGAACGTTTATGCTCCCGCTTTTCATGGTTGTTATCCATGTAATCCCCTTTCTTAGTTAGAATTATACCACACGAAAAAAAACAGGTCAACAGGCATGAAAAAGCCTTGTTATCTGCTAAGCATGGTGTATATTATTGATAAGTGACACAATTTGTCAGCATTTGGAAGTGCTGACTGTCTCTGAATAATATATGTGCCTTGACGTATGGCACCGTGAAATAGTATAAAACAATTAAGGGGATTTGTCAATAACAAAAGGGAAAATTAACAGGAACAATTATAACTAATAAATGACAATAATATGAAAAATATAACCAATTATTATAAAATAACATATAAAAATAACATATAAAAATAACAAGAGGTCTGCGTCATCTAAATCTAAGAAAGCCCTCAACGGTTATAATAAAAGGACGTAACGGTTACAAAGGAGATATACGAAGACAGGAAATTCAACAACATCGCCGAGGTTTGGCTTGGTGGCAAGAACCCGGACGGCTCTTATTTCGGAGACCACTATAAGTGGAGAGTAATGCGTTCAAATGGCGTGCCTGAGGATAAGATTACCGGCGATGCCGACCCATATGAGAAATTCGTGGAATTCACGAAGTCACTTGAGATGGCTATCGGGAACCCTATGTACCACTGGTGCAACCTTGAATTAAAGAAGTACTTCGGCATAACTGAGCCCCTTACCATGAAGAATGTGAAAGAGGTCTGGGATAAGACGAGCGATATGCTTCAAAATGATCCTAACTGCTCTGTCCGCGGTCTCATAAAGCAGTCAAATGTAAAATATATCGGTACAACCGATGACCCTGTCGACAGTCTCCTCTGGCATGAGAAAATCCGCGCCGACAAGACGATAGACTTCATGGTCCGCCCATCATTCAGACCTGATAAGGCCGTAAATATAGGGAAAGACGGCTTTACCGATTATATGGCAAGGCTCGCCGCTTCAGTCGGTAAGGATAAATTAGCATCGATTGATGATGTAACCGAGGCCCTTAGTGAGCGTCTTGTATTCTTTAAGAATCACGGCTGTGTCGCGAGCGATCACGGTATAGATTACGTTGTCGCTAATTTCGCGGACAAGGCTACGGTCGACGCTATTTATAAGAAGGCTATGGCCGGAGAAAAATTAACGGCAGACGAGGTGGAAAAATATCAGACATATATTTAGCTCTTCCTTGCGAAAAAATATAAGGCATTAAATATCGTAATGGAAATTCATTATTCATGCAAGAGAAATGTAAATGAGCGCATGTTTAAGATAGAAGGACCTGATACGGGCTTTGATGTAATTGCCCGGAATTCCTGCGGCAGCGCCCTCTCTGATTTCTTCTCAGAGCTTGATAAAAATGATGAGCTCCCTAAGACGATTGTATTTTCACTTGACCACAATGACTTTAACTTAATCGCCACAATCATTGGAGCCTTCCAGTCAGATGAGTGTCCCGGTAAAATGCAGATGGGCGCGGCATGGTGGTTCCTTGATACGAGAGATGGCATGGAGGAGCAGATGAGGTCATTTGCTAACCTCTCGCTCCTTGGCAATTTTGTCGGAATGTTAACTGATTCACGCTCATTCCTATCGTACACAAGGCACGATTATTTCAGACGTATTTTCTGCAACCTTATCGGTAACTGGGTAGAAAATGGGGAATATCCTGATGATGAGGAAGCTCTTAAGAAAATCGTTGAAGGCGTGTCATATAACAACGCAATTAATTATTTTGGGATAAACTAACTTAATACGGAGAAGGTATCATGAATAAATTAAATTATAAAACACTCGAGGAAGTCGGATACAAGGGCTATATTTTAAAAAATGCCCCGGTTAAGGTTTTACAGTTTGGCGAAGGAAATTTCCTTCGCGCCTTTGTCGATTATTGGTTTGATATGGCAAATGAGAAGGTCGGCTGGAACGGCAAGGTTGCTGTAGTTCAGCCTATAAGTCAGGGCCTCACGGAAGTAATTAATTCCCAGGAGGGCTTATATACCCTCTACCTTCGCGGCAGCGAAAATGGTGAGAAGGTTGATAAGAAGCGTGTCATTTCCGTAATAGATAGGTGCTATAATCCTTATGAGGACTGGGAAGATGTTAAAAGAATCGCCGCAAGCGATGATCTTGAATATATAGCGAGCAATACGACCGAAGCGGGAATTGTCTATGACGGAGCCTGCAAAAAGGATGACTGTCCGCCTGCCAGCTTCCCTGCTAAATTAACTGCCCTTTTATATGAGAGATTTAAGGCAGGTAAAAAGGGAATTACTGTATTATCATGCGAATTAATTGATAATAACGGTAAGGAATTAAAAAAATGCGTGGAAAAGCATATAGATGACTGGGGCCTTGGCGACGACTTCAAGGACTGGATTGAGAAAGAAAATCTTTTTTGCTCTACCCTTGTAGACCGTATAGTTCCGGGCCGTGTGAGAGACGCTGAGCTCGCTAAGAAAATGACAGAGGAAAACGGTTATGAGGATGCTCTCATAGATGTCGCCGAGTCAGAGACCATAGAGTCAGCAAGTGACAGACTTATTGACTTTGTAATCGAAGTCGCGAGCGGCAGGAAGACGAAGACGGAAGAAAACGGCTTCCGCGAAATATCTATATTCAAGGACGGGGTAGTGCTTTAATGCGAAAAAATCTTGATAACGAAAATATAGACACATCCGTATATCTTGAGAGCTTTAAAAAGCATGGCGGGAATTCTCTCGCCGTGCTATTAGGTTTTTATAAGGGCAGATATTTTAATTTTTTATTATCTGCCTTATTTTACGTTATAAAACACAGCCCTGTCTGGATTTTGCCTATAGCGACTGCGAATATTATTAATTATGTTACAGAGGGGAGAAGTGACGCAGTCCATTTAATTATAGTGAATGCTACAGTTCTCGCTGTCCTCTTAATAATTAATATTCCCGCGAATTATTTACATGTACATTTAAGGAGTAAAAATGTCCGCTCCGTTGAGGCGGGCTTAAGGAGTACCCTGGTTCACAAGATTCAGTCCCTATCCGTTATGTATACTAAGGATATAGAGTCGGGACGATTACAGTCGAAAATAATAAGGGATGTCGAGGCTATCGAAACTCTTTCCGATCAGCTCTTCGTAAGCCTTTTGAATATAATAATCAATATTGTCGTGGCTCTGACCGTTAACGTGTCACGTTCTGTTACTGTATTTATTTTCTTTCTTCTAATGTTTCCGCTTGCTGCCTTTCTCGTAATTACATTTAAAAAGCCGATAAAAAAACACAATCAGAAATTCCGTAAGCAGATGGAGGAGACGAGCGCTGAGGTTATGGAAATGGTTGAGCTTGTTCCTGTAACGAGAGCTCATGCGCTTGAAAATGAAGAGATAAAGAAAATGGACGATCGTGTAAAGCGGGTCGCGAATGAAGGCTACGCTCTTGATATTATTCAGGCGAACTTCGGTGCCGTAAGCTGGGTTTGTTTCCAGCTTTTTCAGGTGGTCTGCCTTATTTTCACGGCCATGCTCGCTGTAAATGGAAAAATAGCGACAGGTGATGTGGTTCTCTACCAGTCTTATTTTACAAATATTGTAGGCCAGGTATCAAGTCTTCTAAATCTCCTTCCTACTATAAGCAAGGGTCTTGAATCGGTAAACAGCATCGGTGAAATTTTGATGGTCGATGATATAGAGGATGAATCGGGGAAGGAAGCCGTTAGCGAATTAAAGGGTCAGTATGATTTTTGTGATGTTCACTATAATTATCCCGGAAATGAGGGAGATGTTATTAAGGGACTCGAGCTCCACGTAAAGCCCCATGAGAGTGTCGCATTTGTAGGTGAATCCGGCGCGGGTAAATCCACCATGGTAAATCTTATTGTCGGCTTCTGCATGCCTACAAAAGGAAAATTATTAATAGACGGCAAGGATATAAATGAAATTAACCTTCACGATTACAGAGAATTTCTCGCGGTTGTTCCCCAGGATACAATTTTATTTTCAGGCACCATAAAGGAAAATATTTTATACGGAACAAGCGGAATTACCGATGAACGGCTTAATGAGGTCTGCGATGAGGCAGGACTTCGCCCCGTGCTTGATAAATTACCGGATGGCCTTGACACTATGGTAGGTGAAAGGGGCGCTAAGCTTTCGGGCGGCCAGAGGCAACGTATTTCAATAGCCCGTGCCCTTATAAGAAAGCCTAAGGTAATGATCTTAGACGAGGCGACGAGCGCCCTTGATGCCATGAGTGAGCGGGAGGTTACAAACGCTATCGATTCAGTAGCTAAGAACTGCACTACATTTATAGTTGCCCACAAGCTCGCGACTGTGAGAAACGCTGACCTGATAGTTGTAATGCGAGATGGCAGGGCGGTTGAAACAGGAACCTACGATGAATTAATGAGCAATAAAAACGGATTTTTTTATCAGATGAGGGAGAACGCTTAGATGCAGACCGAAATTTCACTGAGTGATATTTATATAGAAAACAGAACCTATACAGGGAACCTTTCCGCGAATATGCCCGATGAGAATGGAGAAAGGTTAGGTACCTTCAGAACCTATACAGTCCGCCTCACGGGTGACAGGGTGACCTTCAGAAACTGTACATTTATTAATACGGCAGGCCCGGGCGAGTTTGAACCGAGGAAAGACCATACGGCTTATTTTAAGAACTGCTACTTTGAGGGTGGGGTGGATTTTATTTTCGGTGGCGCAACAGCCTACTTCTATGACTGTGAAATGAAGAGCGTGGAGCCCGGGTATATTTTCGCGCCGTCTACGCCCGAGCACGTCAAGACAGGCTTTGTGGTACGAAACTGCAGCTTTACCCGCTCGGATAATGTTCCCGATGAAAGCGTTTACATAGCCCGACCATGGCGTGAGCACGCGAGACTAACCATAGAAAACTGCTCTATGGATAAGCATATAAATCCGGCGTATTTTCACAGCTTCCGAGACCCGGAGAGTGAAAAGGATGTGAGGTTTACAATAATAAATTAAAGCAAAAAAAGGGAGCGGGCTTTGCCCTGTCTCCCTTATTTTACGCTGTCTCTCATCTGGCCGGGTGTCATATTATAGGTTTTCTTGAAGACTCTTCTGAAGGAGTTCGCATTATTATAGCCGACCTTCAGGAAAATATCCGAGACATTTATATCGGGATTCTCTCTGATGAGGTCATAGCTCTTCTTCATTCTTATACTTTCAAGATAGCTTGAGAAGTTCACGCCAATTTTTTCTTTAAATAGGTGTGAGAAATACGACTCGGACAGGCCGAATGTGTCGCCTATCTTGGCAAGGCCAAGCGACGGGTCGGCGTAATTTTCATCTATATAGGCCTTGATATCCTTTATGATGTCGCCTTCATCCTTTGCGGTAAAAGCGCAGTCGCAGAGACTTAGTGCAAGATCCTCGCATGTCGCAAGCGTCAGCTTCTCGGCGAACATCCCGTCGACCTTCTTTAACTTCTCCGCGTTCTCATCATTTTCCTTGATGGAATTACGGGCTCTCAGAAGGCTGTTCCTGATATCGGAACAGAGGAACTTCATGAGATTATTCGAGAGGGACCGCTTCTCGGTGTTCTCATCCTTAATCATATCGAAAATCTGGTCCACCTGCTCACGCTCTCCGTGGGATACGCAGGAGATAAGTCTCGCCGAGAGCTCGGTCGGATAATAATATACGTCCGACTTCTTCGTCATCATCGTATACGGCAGGAAAATGTAGTTCTTCGTCGTGTAATCGGTGGCCTCAAGGGCGTGCTCGTAGCTTGTTGGTTTTCCCTGACAGTAATAAATTAAAAGAAATTACGGAAGCCTATAAAGCTCATATAAGATTCGCCGCCCACCTCAGATGCTCTGTCGTGGGAACTGAGACGGGAATTCCTAACACTGACAATTCATTTACGGAAGAGGCAAGGAGTGCTAAGAACCTATCGGAATTTATCAAGAATCTCACTCCGGTCGTAAGATACGCTGAGAGCATGGGCGTGCTTTTCGCGATAGAGCCTGTATGGAAGCACACGGTTTATTCGCCGGAACGGGCAAGGGCGGTGCTTGATAACATCGGCTCACCTAATCTTCGAATTATATTTGACCCTGTTAATTTAATTGATCCGAGGCATCCGTCAGAACGCGATGATATAATTGACAGGACGATAGAACTTTTGGGAAAGGACATAGCCGTTATCCATTTAAAGGATTATTTGATGGAAAACGGGGAGATGAAGTGCATGGCCTGCGGTCTTGGCGAGATGGATTACACTAAGGTAATAAGGTTTGCCGAGGAACGCAAACCATTTATCCAGGCGACGCTTGAAAATACAAAGCCTGATAACGCTGAAGCTGCAAGAAAATACGTAGAAGAAATCGCTTCGCGTTACAGTTATATGGGAAAATAATTATTTAACATAGATACTAGGGGAGCTTACTCAAGACTGAAGAAACAGATAAGAAATTATCGGGATATCTTAAGTTCTTAATGGAGCATTCGACACCCGATTTTCCTTATTGGGAAAAAGAGAAAATCGCAAGCGGTAAAAAGTCGAAGTGGAACTATACGGGCGGCTGTGTAATCGCGGCGATTCTTTCTATGTATAAGAGCACGCAAGATAAGTCATACCTTGATTTTGCCGACTCATTTATAGGCTACTACGTAAATGATGACGGAACAATCAAGACCTACGATCCCGGTGAAAATAACCTTGATAATATTAACGCCGGGAAAAATCTCTTTACCTTATATGATTTAACCGGAAAAGAAAAATACCGCAGGGCCATGGATACCATAAGGGGACAGCTTGACCATATGCCGAGAACCGAGGCGGGGAATTTCTGGCACAAGGAAATATATCCCTACCAGGTATGGCTCGATGGCTTATATATGGCCCAGCCCTATTATATGGAATATGAGAGACGGTATCGTAAAAATGAAGGCGCGAAGGATATAATAAATCAGTTTAAAAATGTCCGGAAATTCATGCAAAGGCCTTACATATCACAGAGCCGGAAAGGTATATTTCACATGGATGTAAGAGCGATTGATTTATTTACAAGGAGCGCGAGCTTTGAGATAGAAAATAATACGCCATATTTTTCTGACGGAAAATATAAGGCTTCAGGGAATTACGGTTAAGAACTCGCCGTCCTGGACCATCCACCCATATTATTGTGATAATGTGAGAATTACGGATATTTCAATAGAAAATCCTTACGATTCACCGAATACTGACGGAATCGATCCGGAAAGCTCATCTCTTGTGGCAATAACGGGAGTTCATATTTCTGTCGGTGATGATTGCGTAGCGGTTAAGTCCGGCAAGAAATATATGGCCGAAAAGCATTATAAGAGAGCGGCGAATGTGATTATTAAGAACTGCTTCTTCGAAAACGGTCATGGAGCGGTTACGGCGGGAAGCGAAATATCCTGTGGTTTGTCCGGACTTAAAGTAAAGAATTGCCTCTTTAAAAATACCGACCGCGGCCTAAGAATAAAAACGAGGCGGGGAAGAGGCATGCTTTCAGTGATGAGCGGGATAGAATTTTCCGATGTAGAGATGCAGGGCGTTCGCATGCCATTTACGATAAATATGTTTTACTTCTGCGACCCTGACGGGCATACATCTTACGTCCAGAACAGGGAATACATGAAGCCTGACGAGGGAACACCGCAGATAAAGGATATTACCGTTAAAAATGTGAACTGCGCTCTGGCTGACGCGGCTTTCTTTACCTGTGCGGCTCTTCCTGAGAGCCCGGTAGAGAAAATACGCATGGAAAATGTAACCGTAAATTTCAGACCGCCGGAAGGAAGGAAAGCGGCAGTGCCTGTTATGATGGATAATTTCCCTCCTGTGAGCGGGAAAAGCATCTACCTTGAAAACGTAAATGGATTTACCTGTGAAAATGTAATTATTAAGGGAAGCTCCGATAAGGAGCCTGAATTAATAAATGTTGTAAATAAAGATTTATATACAGTGAGGTATGAAAATGAGTGATAATTTCGACCTTATCTCGATGGGGGAGATAATGCTCCGCCTGTCACCACCGATAAATGAAAGGCTCGCGAGCTGCACGACGCTTGTCAAGCGGGCCGGCGGTTCCGAGTTGAACGTAGCCGCGGGCGTAGCTGAATTGGGACTTAAGAGCGCTGTAATTACAAAGCTTCCAAGTGACGATATCGGGTCATTTATAAGAAGCTCTATGAGAAACGCTAAGGTAGATGACAGCCTTGTTATTGATGATAATTCGGGACTCGGAAGAACCGGTATTTATTATTATGAATACGGCGCTACCCCGAGAAAGCCTAAGGTAGTTTATGACAGACGGCACGCTTCATTTAACACGATAAGCGAAAATGAAATTAATCCTGCTATATTTACCAAAACGAGATTATTTCATACGAGCGGAATTACGCTTGCTCTTTCTAAAAATAACAGGGATACGGCGATAGAAGCCGTCAAGAAATTTAAAAGCGGCGGGGCTAAGATAAGCTTTGATGTAAATTACCGCGCTAATCTCTGGAGTGAAGAGGAAGCGAAGAAGACGATAGAGGAAATTCTTCCTTATATTGATATTTTATTTATTTCAGAAGAGACGAGCCGGAGGATGATGGGTAAGAGCGGTGAACTTGATGAGATAATGAAGTCTTATACGAAGGATTATCCTATATCTTATGTCTGCACAACAAGAAGAACTGTTAAGAGCCCTAAGTGTCACGACTTTACGTCAATTATTTATGACGCGAGGGAGGGGAAGGTACTTAGCGAAGCGCCTTATAGCGATATAGATGTCATTGACAGAATTGGGTCCGGTGACGCTTATGTATCGGGAGCATTATACGGATTCCTTAAATATGGAACCGGTGAAAAGGCGCTTAAGTTTGGCAACGCTATGGGAACTCTTAAGAATACGGTTCTGGGAGACATAACAGAGACATCACTTCCTGAGATCACTAAGATAATAAATGATCATGATGGAAATGGTGACGGAAGTGAGCTTTCAAGGTAGAAAAGGAGGAAAATATGGAACTAAGAACAGCGTGCTCACCTGAGGACGTAAAGCATTACACAACAGAAAGACTCAGAAAAGAATTTTTCGTTGAGAAAATATTTTTGGAGGACGATATTAAGTTAGTTTACAGCCATATCGACAGAATTATTTTTGGCGGCGCTATGCCTGTAAATAAGGAATTAAAATTAACTGCCGGTGATGAGCTTAGAGCTGAATATTTCTTACAGAGGCGTGAGCTTGGAATTATTAATATAGGCGGAGCGGGAATTATTTCAGCTGACGGAAAGGAATATAAAATAGGGCCTCGCGACGGCATGTATATAGGCAAGGGGACTCGTGATATTATATTTAAGAGCGAGGATAAAAATAATCCCGCGAAGTTCTATATGGCGAGCGCTCCTGCCCATATGACTTATCCGACCGTCCGCATTCTTAAGGACGCTAAGGCTGAATCTGACAGCGATATAGAGATTCTTCCCGTAAATAAAAAGGAATTAGGTACGCTTGAGGAGTCTAACCATCGTACAATAAATAAATATATACTTCCGGGTCAGGTTGAATCCTGCCAGCTTGAAATGGGATTAACTCATCTTGAACCGGGCAGCATCTGGAACACAATGCCTTGCCACACCCACGACAGAAGGATGGAGGTTTATCTCTATTTTGACCTCTCAGAAAATGATTATGTCCTTCATTTAATGGGTGAGCCTAAGGAAACAAGACACATAATTATGAGAAATGAGCAGGCTGTCATAAGTCCCAGCTGGTCTATTCACGCGGGGGCAGGCACAAAGAACTACACATTTATCTGGGCAATGGTCGGAGAAAATCAGGATTTCGACGACATGGATGATATAGAAAATAAGGAGTTGCTTTAATGCGGGACAGGTCATAAGACCTGTCATATCATGTTGACTT
>Ga0256405_10004667_pt1 | contig 25196 bp, 32 predicted proteins | sample RumenRJG_02DNA_FD_189096 | JGI IMG/M metagenome (GOLD analysis project Ga0256405, IMG submission 189096) | Bovine rumen microbial communities from Lethbridge, Alberta, Canada - RJG_02 | ecosystem: Host-associated > Mammals > Digestive system > Stomach > Rumen | place: Canada: Alberta... | reverse complement strand
ATCTGCTCAACTATTTCTGGTCTTTGCATCTTTACACATTTCTATTTCACACCGCAAAGATAAATAGTTTTTTCGAACTTAACAAACTTTTGAGAGAAAAAAGTGGTGATCGAGGGGGGATGGAAAGGTTACACTGTGCTGGCACGGTGTGACTTTTTCTTCTGGGGCGAAAATTATCTTCTAAAATTTGGAGGATATTCAAATAATCGCTACCTTTGCAGTATAAATTACATAATAGTCATGGACGAAAAGAATAAGGATATCAAATCGAATCACGACTTTGGTTATCCTCATACCCTTGAGGAATTGGAGACTGCCTTGGACAATGCAGATGCTCAGCGCAACGATCCATCGAAATGGATATCCTCTGTAGAATTTCATACTCGCCTTGAAAACAAATATCCATGGCTAAGATAAAATGGAACGACTTCTATTTGTTTCATAAGTCTTCCTCGGCAGCTTTCAAGTAATTCTCACTTTCTTCTTCCATCTTGGGATATTGAACCGTCTTGGCACCATGATTTTGTAACCAGATGTGGTTTAGAGTAAACGCCAGCGATTCCAAGGTCTCCTCACGCTTCGATGATTTCAACTCACATTCCCATACGGTGATGCAATGCCAACCCATTTCAGCCAGCTTACGCTGTTCCTCCTTATCGCGCTCTTTGTTTCTACGAATCTTAGCCACCCAGAAATCACTATTGGTTGTTGGTATCTTGCAACAAGCAGAACTCTCCATTGTACTCGAATCCACATTGTGCCCATGCCAAAAGCATCCGTTGATAAAGATGCAAGTGCGATACTTGCGAAGCACCAAGTCTGGATGCCCAGGCAGCCGTTTGTGATTTAAGCGATATCGGAATCCCCTACTCCACAGTCCACGCCGCACAATCATTTCCGGCTTCGTATCCTTCGAGCGGATAGCAGCCATATTCTTGTGTCGTTGTTCTGTGGTGAGTTTATCCATATTACTTCAATGCATCTAGAAGTTCGTCTATTGAGCAACAAACCTTATTGAACAACTTGTACATCAGTTCCGGCTCTTGTTTCTCTAGAATATAGGCAATCGTCAGCTTGCCACGTCCAGCGAACCATCCAGCCTCTGTATGAGCACTACGTCCACAAGGCAACACGAGAACACACGTATCGCAAGCCTCCATCGCCTCAATATCGTTCTTGAATTGCTTAACAGCCTTGGGATGCATCAGATGATCCCTATATTCCTCAGGCGACCATTCCATAAAGTGAGGATCCACATTACCCCACTTGAATCCGGGGTCACCCGAAGGAGGATTGCGGAAGTCATAGACATCGTGTCCTGCCTCCCGAAGCTTCATCACCACCTCAGGATAATACACATTCCGCCAACTACTTGCAACATATATTTTTCGTTTCATCTTTCAATCCAACAACTCTTTAACTTTAGACAGGAATTTATAATCTTCTAACGAGAAATACTTATCATCCAAATAGGCGTATATCTGTTCATCAATTGCTTTGGCATTACTATCTTGATATCCCTTCTCGTCATCATATAGTGCAATATTTAGTGAATGACAGCCTATCAATAATCTAAACTCGCTGCCTGTAATGACATCAGGAATATCCGCTACCAGATACTCTTTTCCATCATATACAATAGTATTAACCTTTATCATTACCAATTATACTTTTGTAAGATAACTGGTTGCAAAGATAGTTATTTTTATGCATATGCCCAAGTTTTTTACCTAACATTGTTTCCAACACTAACAATATGAGGAGAGTGTTTAAACTCTTTCGCTTCTCTTACTATAGCTGAGAAAACAGAATCGTCTTTTATTACCTGTTTTATTCTGAAGAACCAGTATTCATCTCCATTAGGATGAAATCCAAGAGTCCTAAGGAACGCCTGATTGCATCTTTCAGCTTTGCCAGTGACAAGTTCAAATAATTCTTTATGATTACCTCTGTGTAATAGTAACCATTTTATTGGTCTTGTCAATTGCCCATATTGTATAGCTCCAGGTCTATTTCCTCCTCTTATGTAATATATGTTCTCCTTTTTTATCGTATTGAAATCCGAATCGCTTTTAACATATCCGATTAATGCAATATCCATATTAGAACAAGGTGACAAGGACATAGAGAAGCATTGTCTAATCGACAAGGCAATGTAATAAGCTAAACGAGGCGGTACAGCATTCCCTACCATTTTATATCCATCCGCGACTTTATCATACACGAACTTAAAGCTATCAGGGAATGTTTGTATTCTCGCGCACTCTCTTACACTTAGCCTTCTATATAAGTTCTCTTTTCCTTCAACAAACTTTCTCTCGTTGGAAGAAACATATACCATTTTGGGAGCTTGAGGATGAAGTGGTTCATTCTTTGCTTGGGCTTGAATAGTAAAAGATAGTTCGTCCCACCCTCTGACTCTGTTTCTTGCCATGAACTTACTATCATACGGACCTGTATAGTAGTCATGATTAGGTATGACATTGTTCTCTACATTTACCCGTTCATTATAATAAGGTGTAGGAGGATACTTTAAGTCACCAATAGCCCTTGATAATGTAACTGGCAATGAATCCAGTTTGGTAGGGAACAAATATTCCACATTCAAATCATTTCGTGTACCAACAATTATAACTCTTTGTCGCTCTTGTGGTATCTGGAAATCGGCAGCGTTCATCAATTCATATTTGACGACATAGCCAGCATTACGAAATAGATTAAGAAACTCATTAAATGCTTCAAAATGCCTTGGCGTAACCATTCCTGGCACATTCTCCATAACAAAAAACTTAGGCTTCTTATCCTTAACTATTCGTATATAGTCATAGACCAACTTGCCTCTTTCATCTTCAATTCCAAGGCATTTCCCTCCAAGGCTCCATGATTGGCATGGAGGTCCACCAATAATACCGTCACTATCAGGAATGTCGTTGGTATTAATTTCCCTTATATCTAAGGTACATAGTTGTGTATTGGGATGATTTATTTGATATGTAGCACGAATTGAGGAATCGTATTCATTCGCCCAGACCACATCAAACCCAGCCTTTTCAAAGCCAAGGTCAAGTCCTCCACAACCAGAGAACAAAGACACAACTTTCATTATATATTCAATCTGTTATAGGTACATTATGCTTGATTAGTGTTGCACGTATCTGAGATGCCAAATGAAATGCAAGATTTACAGGTACAGCATTTCCTATCATCTTATAGCCATAGTTAACATCATCATAAACGAAATGGAAATCATCTGGGAATGTCTGGACTCTTGCAACCTCTCTAACAGTCATTCTACGATAAAGATGTTCAGAACCTATGACAAATCTTCTCGTATTTGGAGCAATAAGTTCCATTTTCGGAGCCTGTGGGTGTAATTGGCATTGTCGTCCACTCGCCTGAACAGTAAATCCCTGTTCATCCCAACCTCTAACCCTATTTCTCGACATAAATATCGAAGAATAGCCACTAACATAGTATTCATGATTATCCACAAGACAGGCATTCCCGTTAGAATGATTATGTTCTAACGCAGGGATTGCCGTCTCCTGTAAATCCCAGATTGCATCTCGAAGTGTACGTCTGGGTACGACAGGAGCAGGGTATTCAAAATCATTTATACCTAAATCCCTTCTGAAACCAACAAAGAAAATACGATCTCTGTCTTCTGGAACCTCATAGTCTTTAGCATTCAGCATCTTAAGCTGTACGTTGTATCCATGTTCGCCAGCGTTTTTAAAAGACTCCAGAAAAACGGATACTGCCTGGGCATGTCTGGGTGCAAGCATACCAGACACGTTTTCTGCCACGAAGAATAATGGTTGAGCTGTTTCTAAAATTCTAATATATTCTAAGAACAGTTGTCCTCTAGGATCATTAAAACCTCGTTTTGCTCCACCCTCGCTCCATGATTGACAAGGTGGTCCACCTATGATTCCATCCACATTAAGAGGAAACACACCAGCCTCAATTGTTCTAATGTCTCCTTCAATTAGATTAACATTAGGAAAGTTATATCTGAATGTCGGACAAATCTTTGCATCAAACTCATTCGCAACAGCTGTAACGAAACCTGCTCTGTGAAAGCCTAAATCAAGTCCACCAGCACCACTAAATAAACTAATTACTGCCATGCTTTTTATCGAAATAAATGTTGGGTGAATAGAATGGGAGGATTGCCTAATAACTGAATATCGAACTTCAATGAAAGGACTATTGGTTTATCTGCATTATGAATCCTAAACGAGATTTCCCATCCTCCATCCATGATCATATCCAAGGTTGTATCTTCACGACCTTTCATTGGAGCAAATTCCACGATTCTTGTAGGAAAGTTGATTTTTGCCGTTTTGTATCTCGACTTTTCCTTATTAACAGTTTTGTTTAATTCATTGTCGATATTAAAAGCCTTTACTATTACTAAGTTATGACTATCATCTTTGATAATCTTATAAAAGGCATGTTTGCCAATAAGGTATTTGATGAGCTTCTCTGGAATTCCTTCATTGTCGTTATATATTCTCATCATCTCCTTCCTAAATGCAGATAATAACGGTTTGTAAACAAGACTGATTTTCTCATCTCCCAAAGAGTCGAAATTTAGTCCTGCCCTCTTTTTATCCTTTAAGTATTCAAAGACCGGTTGTATTTCTTTCCAATATGTATTTGAGCAAGGACAACCGACCCATTCTTTTCCAAAATCAAGAATATGGCTTAGCCGGGAGTGCTTCACAGCATCATTATTGTTTTTGGCAGAAAAACCGATTTCCCATGAAGGGTTAATTCTGCTGAAAACGACATCTCTAACATCGCCGTCTCTACCTTCATCGTCACTTTGCAGCATAATTGACAAAACATCATTCTTGCTCTTCTGAGCATATAGTCCAGGCTCAATTTTCAGCATAGTATCAATTGTATTCATTGCTGCTAAATCAAAGCCTTTCCTTTTGGCATCATCCATCTCATGATAGAATCCTCTGGCTATAGACATTGCAGAGTCCTCTACGAGTTTGACACTTTTGCCAATAGATTGCAAATACCTATAATATTGATAAGCCAATGAATATTCAAACGCCTTTCCGTTCTTTACCTGTTCTCCTTGCGGCATAATTCCAAATCGTTCTTTCAAGCACCAAAAAGCCCCTGCGTTATCCGAAGAAGCGCAGGGGTGCCATGCTTGTGACATAAGCGACTGGAAACGCTGCAGAATGAAGCATAACGAATCCCCCACGCTGTTCGTGCGAGGTCATTATCCCTTTCTGCTTCTGCGTTATTTAGTTTTCCAGTTCTATGTCACCAGAAGTGAAATGAATCTCGAATTATGGTTTTATCAGTTACTCTTTATTGCCTTATCCTTATACTTTTGTTCTGACAAGCACCTAAAGTCAGATGGATTAATTCTTATTTCAAACCACATACAAAAAAACGTGGTGCTTAACATCTGCCTGTTCGATGTTCTGGCCTACCACAGCCATAGAGATAAACAGACAGAGTAAACACCAACGCTGGAGCATATAGATACACCGTAAAGTGTGCCTGAGGCAATAATGCCTCGCAGCACACTACGGAGATGCTAATACACACCCCGTGGAGTCACCTCTACAATGTTTTTGATCTCTTGTCGATGTGGTAGTTCGAACATCCAAAAACAAAGCGTCAGTAACGCCTTTCAATATGTAGTGCTCCACCCAGCGGTTCCATCCTCCTCAGAGGACATCACAGCCACCATGGGCAGATAGCATTTGCAAAGATAGCGATAAAAATCTATTCTTCCAAACTTTTGAGAGAAAAAGTGGCGATAAGAAAGTGGGAGAATGATGTTTTAGGGGTGTATTTTACTCAGAGGGTTCAGATTCTCTATTTCATTAAAAAATGGGCAAAAAAGCAAATTTTTTAGCGAGGAAATCAAAAAAGGTACATGTTTTTTGGGGTTTTGGGCGTATTTTTCGAAAAAAATACGAGAAATACTTGTGTAATAGGATTCATGGTGTTAACTTTGTAACAGAAATTTGAGATTTGTAAGAATAATGGACAAGAAAGTAACACTAATCATGTCGCCAGGTTCTCTCTGCTGGGCTTCCTTTCTTAAAATGGGAGCCCTGCGGGAGAACTCTCCAACCTCCATCTTGTAATTTACGAGAAGATATTTGTTTGCCGTGACTATTGGTCAGGCATATTATTAAGTAAATTATTGACGCATATGAAAAGTAATAAATTAAAAGGAAACGAAAGTTTCCTAGCCCTCGTATTGTCTGACAAAAGACCTGATTTTAGAGACATTCTTGTAAATTTAGGACCTCATCTAAAGGGAATGGATAATAGTAAAAATCCGGAAAAATGGAACCATCTGGAATTTGATTTTGAACATATCCATAAAGTAGATGTTTATATTAGATTTGCCCCTATCTTCGAAAAGGAATGTCTTATGGTAAAGAAGAAAGATTTTGCCAGACACCTGGCCATGCATAGCAATTTGGCCGATAATGAAAACTATGAGACCAGGGTTGAAACAATATATCACGGTCTTAAATATTATAAAAAATTATACCAGTCATTTTCTGTCGGAATTTAACTAAACTAATTATTTGATGACAATGGATTATACGTCATTTGATATAGCTCGTCAGTCGGTCGTCAACAATTCGATGACCGATGACGAAAAGCTTTTAGAGGAACAACGTATTACGTTAGAAACAAAGTTGGCACCCATGCAACCGTTGTTCAAGATGTTTAATGTGCCGTGTTTCTATAGATGTGAGATAGTAGGTGCCTGTGGCAAGGCGAAGAGTGGTAAGACCTTCTACCTGTCTATGCTTATGGCTTGTGCAATGAAAAACGAGGTGCTTGCCCTTGAACGCCTTACCGAAGCCCCCTTAAAGGTGTTGTGGATTGATACAGAGCAGAGTCAGCAATCTACCCAGGAGATTCTGAAAGACCGTATCGTTCCTCTGGCTGAGCTGGATCCTCAGACCATTAATCTCAACGAGACTTTCTATGCTTTCAACCTGCGTGGTCTTGGCTTCGATAAACGTGGTGACATGGTAAGTTTAGCAATAAAAACCATTCAGCCCGACATCTGCATCATTGACGGTATTAAAGACCTGATGACCGACATCAACGATGCTGTACAGGCTACAATCATCATGGAGAAGCTGATGGCGCTTGCCAAGAAGTATAAATGTTGCATTGTCTGTGTGCTTCATCTGAACAAGAGCGAACAGGACCGCAACATGCGTGGTTCCATTGGTACTGAGCTGACCAACAAGGCCTTCGAAGTGTTCCAGTGCGAGGTGGTCAAGGACGGCGAAATATTCAAGGTCTGCCACACCTTCAGTCGTAAACAAAAAATGAAGCGTAACTTCTACTACCACATCGACGAAAAGGGACAGCCTGTGATGTTGGCAAACTATAAGGAAACACCTCGTGATTACAACGGTCGATGGATGAGTGTCGGTGACAGCGAGGATGGCAACAGTGGGGTTGATTTGAAAAAACTTTTCATCAATGCCATGGAAGGACATACGCAACGACCTTTCAGTGAAGTAATGGCTGTGGCGCTGAAGAAGTGTGGCGTAGCAGATGCCAAGACTTACTACCAGTATCTGGATGAAGCTATCGCCAAGGACATAGTCCGCAAGATGGAGCATCCCGAAACGCACGTCACGTGGATTGAATTGATTGAGAATACGATGATTTATTAATTTTAATTATTTAATTTAATTAATTAGCCCCTTTATAGGGGCTTAATTTAAATTTAATTTTTAATTTTAAATAACAACCTGAAACCCGCGCGAACCGATGAAGTGGAACGAGGTCTTTTGCCACACCTTCAAGGAACTAGAGAAAACCATCGCCCCTATGGTCAAGCACCAGGTAGACATGATGCTGCCTTCCATGCCGATGGTAGAGGCTTGTCGAGCCGATGACTTCGACTTTTTCCAGCCCTTCATCGAGGCGGGCATGTTGACGGTCGAGCAGATGCATCGTGCAGCCCAGCGCTATCACCTCGGCAAGACCAAGAGCGGCGAGCCTATCTACTGGATGATAACCGAAATGCTGGACCCGCTGGATGCACACATCGGCAACGGCTGGATATCGGACGCACTCAAGAAGCGAGAGCCCATGCTCAACCACTGGCGACCTACGCACTGTCTCTTCGGACTGCACCTGCTGCTGAATCATGAGGGCGATTCCATTGCTATCGTTGAGAGCGAACAGTCGGCGGTGATATTGAGCGAACTCTTCCCCGAGACCCTCTGGATGGCCTACGCCACGATGCCTCATCTCATGCCTGACCTACTGGCTCCGCTGCAGAGTTGTCGCGTCACGTTCTATCCTCGTACCGATGCCACCACGTCGAACTATCTCTTCTTCCTCGACTATGCCAAGCTGGTCAGCAAGCGCTACAACATCGACATCAAGGTCGATAAAACCTTGGAGAACCACGCCACCGAAGATCAGAAAGAGCGGGGCATTGACCTGATTGACTTTATCCTGGAAAATAAACAATAACCATCAAATAATTAACGATAAACTAAATTTCAAACCTTTATGATTAACTTTTATGACCCTAAACGTTCCATTAGTAAACTGCAACTGGCCCTTTGTGCTGGGGTATGTCCACGAGTCTTCGCCTACTACCTGGAGTCTCGCAGGGAGATTCTCGAAGCGATGGGCGTCAGCGTGATTGCGAAGAAGCTGCCGCCCGAGGCCGTCAAGTATGTCTGCGAGGACTACTGCATCGACCTGCCACCCCACCTTCAGGACCAGAAAGCACTGGCCAAGGCTCCCAAATACCTGCAAAAAGCCATTTTTTCGAATTTTTAGAAAAAAAAGTTCGGCCAAAAGGCCCGTATCCTGCAAATGAACTTTCAAAATGTAGTACCTTTGTATCGTCAAAAGATATAGGCTATGTAGGCTGAACATATACGAGATGTACGACAAACATATAGGCAATGTTTGATGAACATATACGAGATGTTTGATGCAAAAACCTAGTATCTGCGACACAGAGAATAATTAATCAACCATTAAACCATTTAAAGTTATGAGTCAGAAATTCATTAAGAAGAAGGTTACCAGCCCCAAGTCTCTGGGCTATGGTAAGTATTATGCCAAGGCGGTGTATGGCACCAAGCACATCACCACCAAGCAGTTGGCAGAGTTTATTCAGATGCAGGCCAGTGTGAAGAAGAGTGACTGCATCGCCGTGCTGGACGAGTTGGGAGGTGCCCTGCAGCACTTCATCGGTCTGGGCGAGAAAGTGAAGATCGAAGGCATCGGCATCTTCAAGTGTGGCATCCGCAACCAGCGTGGCGGATTCGAGGACCCCGAGAAGCTGACCGCCTCGACACTGAGCCCCAGGATTCTGTTCTCGCCTGAATATACCACCACGAAGTCGAACGGTGTCACCCGTTCTGCCTTCAATATGCTGGAGCAGGTATCATTCGAAGAGGCCAAGGATTATGAGGCGCCGAAAGCGGCTGAGACTCCAGCTCAGCCTTAATTGAAGAAGGAAGAGGTAAGCGCTCGACCTTTGGTCGCTTTGTACCTTTAGGTCAAAGACGGAAGAGGTGTGAGTGAGTCAGGGGCAGTGCTATGGTCACCCCGGCGAGGACCTCTCGCAACAAGTCCACAATACGGCCATGAGGCCTGCCTGGTCGCTCACCCTCTTTTTAATTAAATCAGTCATTATGAAGAAAGAAACCATTAAACAGATCATTCAAATCGTAGTCACCATCCTGACTGCCATCAGTTCCACATTATTTGTACAATCATGCGTAAAATCTCCCTCATCATCATCCATTGCTCCGCAACACGCAGCAATCAGTGTTTCACCGTCGAAGACCTCCGGGCGTGTCATAACGCCCAGTTTCATGGCAAGGGCATCGGCTACCACTACTACATCACCCGTGATGGCCAGCTCTACCAGACCCGCAGTGAAGCAGAAATCGGCATGCATGCCCGCCGCTACAACGCCCACAGCATCGGCATCTGCTATGAAGGTGGCTTAGACGAAAAGGGGCGCCCGGCCGACACGCGAACCCCAGCGCAAAAGGCCGCCTTGGTAGCCCTGCTGCGCAGCCTCAAGGTCGATTACCCCGACGCCAAGATTCTGGGTCACCGCGAGCTGCCCAATGTCCACAAGGATTGCCCCTGTTTCCTGCCGAGCAAGGAGTATGAATCTCTCTAATTCAAAAACCTCAGCGCCCTCCCCCGCTGAGGTTTTTTCTGCGAAAATTTGGAAGATAAGCAGAAATATGCTATCTTTGCCAACATGAAGAAACTACTGTTATTACTGACATTGATTATTGTATCGCCTCATATAGGTATGAATATGGGGGCTAACAATACGATTGCAAACATCTGCAGTGTGATTAAGAAAGGTATGCGTTTCCTGTTCATCGGTGACTCTATTACTGATGGTGGTTGGGGACGTAGCGGAGGCAACATGATGCCCACGGAGCAACGGAATAAGAAGGACTTGAACCATATTTACGGACATAGCTACATGATGCTATGTGCAGCCAGAATTCAGAGCGACTACCCAGAGCTGGAGACTCAGTTCTTCAATCGTGGCATATCAGGCAATACGCTGCTAGACCTGCAGGGACGCTGGCAAGCAGACTGTCTCGACCTCAACCCTGATATGGTTACGCTACTGGTCGGAACGAACGATGTTGACAAATTTCTGAGTGGAAAGGCCACGCTCGACATGAAGCAGTGGGAGAAGGATTATCGTCAGCTACTCGACCAACTTCGTTCTGCAAATCCGGATGTAAAGATTGCGCTCGGAACGCCCTTTGTAGCACAGGTCGGGCGGATTGGCTCGCAGGATAATTATCAGCAGCGTAAAGCCCTTATAGCGGAATGTGCCACCGTTGTTCGCCGTATAGCATCAGACTATCATGCCACGCTACTTGATTACGAAAAGCTGTTCAACGAACTTACCGCGAAAAATGCCTCCTACTGGATTTGGGACGGTATTCACCCAACGGCAGCAGGTCATCAGAAGATGGCCGATTTGTGGCTAAGTGCAATCAAGTAATTTTTATTCTTTTATCCCATAAAGTTTGGAAGATAAACAGAAAAGCGCTATCTTTGCAGGCAGAAATAATAAAAGGATGTTATGCTAGTACTTCAAGACTGTATTCATAAGTTGTCAGACTTCAAGAAGATGTTTGCTAAGAAGTATGGAATAACTAGACTCGGAATTTTCGGTTCTGTTGCAAGAAACGAACACACTGAGGATAGTGATATCGATATTGTAGTGGAGGTTAAAAAGCCTACACTTCAATTGATGTACGAGTTGAAAGAAGCTTTGAAGCAACTCTTTGGCTGCGAGGTTGATCTAGTAAGACTTCGCGACTCCCTGCGTCCTCTTTTCAAATCCAATATTAATCGTGATGTGATTTATGTCTGATAATCAGTTAACCATACATGACCGACTTGACGCCATCTTAGAGTCTATCAATCTTATTCAAGAATGGAGTCGTGGACGTGAAACAGTTCATGATTTTATGGTTTCTTCTACAGGTGTGATGGCATTCAATGCTTGTGTAATGCGCTTTCAGGTTATTGGAGAACATGTTGGAAAGCTCTTGAAGAATACTGATAATCCTTTGTCTGCTTATCCTAATATTCCATGGAATGCCATTTACGGCATGCGAAATTTAATTTCCCATGAATACGCGAATATCGATGAAGATATTATTGTATCAGCAATCAACGAAGATCTTCCACCATTAAAATCTGCAATAGAAGGTCTACTTAAGAATTATAGCTGAGATGTGAATACATAGAGTCTGTCAGACTATTAATAATATAAGAAAGCCCGCCAGGCTTCCTTTTTTATATCCTACCCTTTCCTGCTAGTCTAAGCCAAGAAGGTAGCATCGGAAATATCCATTCATATTGTACAGTTATTCTATGTTCTCTGCAGCGCGACGAATGCGTTCAGACAAATCGATGAGTGCACCTTTCAATAGGTATCGCTCTTCGAGAGTGAATTCTGTTGGCTTCTTATTACCATCAATGCCGTTCAATTTATGATACAGCCATGAGCCTGATTTTCCAAAGTATTCTATAGAGATGTCTCCCCAGGATATAAGCATCAGAATGTCGGCCAACTGGGCCTTCAACTTGCCTTGCTGCATAATTTCATCAGTAGTACGTGGATCTTCACTCCAACCGCCAAAGAAGCGGTCAATTTCTGAGGCTACACGTTCCTGACGAACGCCATCTGTCTCATTGACACTCTCAATCGAATTATCCATATCTGTATATATAATTTTTGATTACGGTAGCAAAATTAAGGATATTATTGCAGAAAAACAAGTTTTTTTTGCTTTCTGTTATACCGCCACGAGTTCTTTGCCCATCATATGAATCGCATCCTTGATCTGTTGCAAGCGTTCCTCACTAGGTTTCTTAATGCCATAGATGTACTTTGCTAGCAAGCTTTTGTTAATGCCAATATATCGAGCCATTTCCGACACATTCAGTTGTGGGAAACGTCTGAAAATCCTACCTATCTCATTCTCAGGATTAGGTTCCGCGGTTTCATAGAAACTCGAAATATGCACATCCTCATCCAGTTTCTCCCAACGAATATCATCACCAAACCTGCCAATGCGGAAATCCATTCTCTCCTCAGTAGAAGCATCCTTTAATATAGGAAAAGCCTCTAGCGGTCTGCTCAATTCTTCGCCTTGGTCAGTCTTCAAATAAATACGGTTTTCATCAAACCAAACCTTCTCTATCTTTGTCATAATCAGTCCTCCTTATTTTCTGATATTCACATTGCAAAATTAGGGATAAATTTTTATCCCTCCAAACTTTTTCCCATTTATTTTAAAGAAATAATGTTTTTAGACGAAAATTTGGAAGATAAACAAAAAAACACTATCTTTGCACTCGAGTAAGGAAAGAGATAATGAATACAATTGAAATAAACAATACTGGTATTAAGATAGATGTTTCTGTTTTCCTATTTAAGGAAGACGATGTTTTTCATGCCTATTGCCCTGAGTTAGACTTGGTTGGCTATGACTATACTGAAGAAGGAGCCAAGAAGAGTTTTGAATGGGTTTTGAGAGACTATCTCGAATATACCGTAGAGAATGGAACCCTTGAACAAGATTTGCTAAGTCACGGCTGGAGAAAGTCAAAGTCTGGTAAGGTGTCAGAACCAACACCAACATCTTTGCTTAGACGCAGCCAATTGAAAAAAGTACTTGGTAAACGAGAATTCAGCAAATATTCCATTCCTGTATTGTTATGAATAGACAGAAGCTATCAAACATATCCCTTGCCGATTTTCGTCGTTATTTGTTTGAACAAGGATGTACTCGTGTGGAGCAAGGAACAAAAGGTCGAGGAGGTCATGAGAAATGGGTTAAACCAGGACTTTTACGTCCAATAACTTTGCAGACTCATGTTGATCCTGTACCAGAATTAATAATTCGCAATTCCTTATCCAATCTTGGAAAGACAAAGAAAGATTTTTTTGATTGGTATTTCAAATAAGACCCGAAGCCTAGCCATAATAAATCCGTTATTCCATCGCTTCAGGCTACTGATTCCCACGAATCTGCTGCATGATTTCATCGGTAGTACGGGGATCGTCACTCCAACCACCAAAGAAGCGGTCAATTTCTGAGGCTACACGTTCCTGACGAACGCTATCTGTCTCATTGACACTCTCAATCGAATTACCCATATCTGTATATATAATTTTTGATCACGGTAGCAAAGTTAACTAAAAATCGGCAAACTTCCAAATTTTTGCCGTTTTTTAGTTTCGTGTTTAGTTATTATTAGCAGATGGAGCATTCAAAATCCACCTTCCAGCATTTTTGACTTATCCAGAAGCTCATTTTCTCTTGTTAATGTTTTGAGGCGAAAATTTGGCAGATAAACAAAAAAGTACTATCTTTGCAGACATGAAGAAAAAACGCGAGACTGCAATGCTATTCGTACAGAATCTTTCCGTACACGGAGGTCAACCGGTTCCGGCTGATGAGCGTGGCATGGACGCACTAATCGATGAGAAATACGACAAATGAAGCCTGACATACTGTGATGATATAAGGAAGCCCGCCAGGCTTCCTTTTTTATTATCCCTACCCTCTCCTTCCCCTTCACAAGGCTTGTGAAATTACATTTTACTCCTTTTTCTTTTTTCATTCGGAAAAAAGTTGTATCTTTGCGGTATCAATAATTAAGACTAATGAAGAATATTTTGATTAGCAAGGGTATCGATGATATTACAAGCCCTATGGTCTATGCATATTACATGGATATTCCAGATTCACTGGTATATCAGGTAACGAAGATGTTTCCTGATTGGACAGTGGAGTATACATTGTAAAAAATTAACTATTATGGCAAGTTGGAATAAAGAGACATTACCAAGGGAGAATGGTGAACTTGTACAGATGCAAGTTCCTGAAATAGTTTCTGCAAGTAGGAGTACAGATATTCCTGCTTTTTATGCTGATTGGTTCTTTCATAGGTTGAATATCGGCTATTCGGCATGGACGAATCCATTCAATGGTGTTAAAGGCTATGTGTCGTTTGAGAATACGCGCTTTATTGTTTTTTGGTCAAAAGACCCATCTCCACTTCTTGCCCATTTAGACGAATTGAAAGAAAAACGAATAGGATGCTACATCCAATACACATTGAATGATTACGTCAAAGAAGGTTTTGAGAAGGGTGTGAAACCCTTGGAATATCGAATCGACACTTTCAAACGATTGGTTGATAAGTTAGGTTTAGGAAGCGTTATCTGGCGATTTGACCCTCTAATGCTCACTGATACGATTGATATTCATACGCTTCTTGAGAAAATAGACAATATAGGTAATCAATTAAAAGGTTATACTGAGAAACTCGTATTTAGCTATGCAGACATAGCCTTATACAGGAAGGTAAAGTCGAATCTTGAGAAGAACGGCATTAATAGTAGAGACTGGACAGAACACGAAATGCGCGAATTGGCAGATGGGTTGGCCAAACTGAATCAATCATGGGGGTACACCTTGGCAACGTGTGGCGAAAAGATTGACCTTAAACCCTATGGCATCGAGCATAACCATTGCATTGATGATGCATTGATTATTAAGCTGGCATATCATGATAAAGCTCTCATGGACTTTCTGAAAGTTAAGATACATCCTATTCCAAGTCCTTCTATCTTTGGAGACACAGAGCCACTGCCACCTGATGCGATTATTCTTCCCAATAACACGTATGCTACTCGTGGCGATAACAGGGACAAAGGACAAAGAGAATTCTGCGGATGCATGAAAAGTAAAGACATAGGTGAGTACAACACCTGTGTACATCTTTGTGAATACTGCTATGCGAACACGAGTAAAGAGGTTGCTGTTGCTAATTGGAAATGTCACAAGAAAAACCCATTTAGTGAAACAATAACGGGCAAATAATATGAGTATAAACGAAGTAATAAACGATTATCCCAATTGCCTATATTATAATGAGCAATGGCACAAGTTGGCCCAAAAAGGCGATACCGACAGCATAGTCAACATTGGAACGGATTTTGCTCGCAGCGAGATGATGCAACAGGCTGTTACATGCTGGAAATATATAATAGATTCTGGCAAAGGAACTGCTGAAGCATACTCAAATCTTGGAGTATCTTACTATTATGGAAATGGGGTTGCTCAAAATTATGATAAGGCCGTCCTTTACTATCAAAAAGCGGCAGCAATGGGGCATCCTTTTGGATTGTTCAATTTAGCGGTTGCATATGAAAATGGTAATGGTATCGAGAAAAACATGGATGTAGCCGTTAGTTATTATAAAATGGCAGCAGAAAAACATCTAAATATGGCTATAGATGCGCTTATCAGATTGGGCGTGTATAGTGAGACACAAGGATTAGCTTTCTATCAACGCAGTCGGGTGGACAACGGTTTCGCACCTGATAACATAAATGATATAGATAACGAGGACTTGCCATTTTAACATTATGATTTGAACAGGAATAAGATAATAATGGCTTTATGAGCTACATAAATGATATACAAAAGATAAGTGACCTGACTATAAATGATATCATCAAGGTCTCCTTACGTTATGTTCCTGATCCATTCAAGTCATGTCCTTGGGCGTATAGGGATAGCAAGGGGCGAACGTTGGAACATGGTACGGCTGTTCTCGAAACAGAAGAACAGTGCTGTGCATACATGGCCGCCTATGGTCCGATGCATCGCCACAAGCTAATTCGCGCCTTAGATGAGAATGAATTCCCATACAAAAACCTGAACAATGGCGTAGAGATTTATGATTGGGGATGTGGCCAGGGTATTGGTACTGTTGCTATCATTGAAAAACTACGGCAGTTTGGCTGGTTGCCAAAGCTGAAGAAAGTCACCTTAGAGGAACCTTCGAATGTGGCAAGACAACGAGCTGTATTACATGTCAGACAGGCATTAGGAGAACAAAATACTGAGATTACTGACATTCCTTATTATCTTCCTTCAGATTATGGCGACAACAGCAATTCCATCACGGAAATTGATGTTCATGAGCCTTGTGCTATACATATATTCTCGAATATTTTGGATATTGAAGCTGTAAGCCTGAAGGGTGTTTCAAAGATGATTACCTCTTCCGGTGCTCAGCATATAGCCCTGTGTATAGGTCCGGCAAATCTAAATGAAAGCCGAATCAATACCTTCAGCTATTATTTCAAAAAGGAAGGTCTGCGGGTGTTTACAGAATTCCGTGATACGAACTTTGGTCACCATCCCAATGGAAGGGCGTATGGTTGTCTAATTAAGAGTTTTACCTATAGCCTGATACATAACAGTGACATTCTGCATAAATACAGCTACTTTGCTCCTATTCAGCTATTTGCGGCTTATTCAGATGTCAACTTGCAGGGGTCTTCATTGCAAAGCGCTTTTGAGGTTCTGGCTCCATTTGATATGACAGCACATAAAAACCTTTGCCCGGTCTATGCCCTTGTTAGCAATCTTATCTCACGTGGTTGTCCTACATTGGCCAGCCAAAAGGTCTTGGATGCCACCGGTTCGAGGGATAAAGCAAAGAGCCTTAATGCAGTTGCTCGTATTCAGAAGACCTTCATAGAGGCAATGATTTCCGATCGCATGGATTTGAAGAAGGATACTTTGAATATTCTTGTGATTGAAGATGACACGTCAGTGGCAAAGATTGCCATCAACGATTTTGTTGAGTTATACCATCATATCGTTGCCATGACGCAGGATTATTCGGATATGACCCTTCCCCTAATTAACATATATGGTAAGAGGGAGGCTAAGACACAAACAACTTATGATGCTATCATTGATGTGTCTATCGACCAATTATGTAATCCTGAAGAAGTGGTATTCTCTAAATATAAGGCCAACAACGACTGCTACTTTATTGTTCGCTCTTCAAAGTCAGTATATGCGGAGAGATTCCTCTATACAACTGAGAGAATCAAGTATAAACCTCTCGTTGAAAAGGACACACAAGGAAATTATCACAATATTGAGGATGTTTGTGGCCACCTGCGCTATTTCCTGAACCTGATTTTCAGAAAAGAAGATTTCAGACCTGGCCAGCTTCCCATCCTTAGTCGGGCATTACAGCTAAAGAGTGTCATCGGACTGTTGCCAACAGGTGGTGGTAAATCCCTTACCTATCAGCTGGCTGCCATACTACAACCTGGTGTTACCTTGGTTGTTGATCCGTTAAGAGGTCTTATGAAAGACCAATATGATGGTTTGCTAAAGACTGGTATCGATTGTATCTCATACATTAATAGTGACATCACGAAGGACAGAGAAGAAAGAGAACGAAGGGAAAATGCACTTACTGGTTCTCAGATACAGATTATGTTCTTATCGCCTGAGCGACTAAGCATACACCGATTCAGAGAGGTCTTGCGTTCAATGCGCGAATCTGACGTTTTCTTTGCTTATGGTGTTATCGATGAAGTTCACTGCGTTTCTGAGTGGGGCCATGACTTCAGACTTGCTTATCTGCATCTGGGACGGAACCTTTTCAACTACGTTCTACCCAAAGAAGTCGAAGGCGAAGATAATCACATATCCCTGTTTGGACTGACGGCAACTGCATCGTTTGACGTCCTCGCTGATGTGGAAAGAGAACTATCGGGAAGTAATTCGTATTCATTGGAAGACGATGCCACAGTCAGATATGAAAACACCAATCGACTTGAACTCCAGTATTATATCTATCCTGTGGATGCTTCGGCTGCTGATAAAGCCCGAAAAGTTGATGAAATTAAAGAGGATTTGGTTCTTAATGCCATTAATGATGCAACGGAGAAGATACAAGAGATTCAAAACGATGATAGCATCAGTGAGATTAAGAAACGATTCCTTGAAAGAGAGAATATCTCTGATGAAGGGAAAATCGCAGAAGTCAATTCTACTGACTTGTACACAGATGTTAATGAGGATTGGTATACTGCAAGGCATACAGATGTTGCCGGAATTGTGTTCTGCTTGCGGGCCAACAAGGATGGTAAACCTGACGTAAAACTGAGTGTTCCTACTGTAGCCAATACCTTAAGAGAACACAATATCAATCGTATTTCGACATACAAAGGAGGCGATGATACGTCATGTCAAGATGATTTCCTTGCAGGCGAGACAAATCTAATGGTTGCGACAAAAGCCTTTGGAATGGGTATTGACAAGCCTAACGTTCGTTTAACAGTGCACCTGAATTACCCTGGATCTTTGGAATCATTTGTTCAAGAAGCCGGACGAGCCGGACGTGACAAAAAGATGGCTCTAGCAACCATCATGTATTCGCCTAAAACCTATCCTGTCATAAATGCCAGGACTCGTCAGTGGAGCCATTTCTCAGCAGACTATACAAATAACAAGTTCTTCTATGACAGCAACTTCCTTGGTGAAGAGTTTGAGTTGTACGTGATGGAACTCTTGATGAATGGTCTGAATATCCGTATCAGCAATGAAGAGATTGCTGGTATTGAGACTCTGAAATATGGAAATAGTAAAGGTATTCTTCAATACATCAACAGATATGCCAAAGGAACGACCCTTACATATTATGTATCATACGAAGAAAATGAGCATGTTCTCGACGAATATAATACATATTTAAAAGAAAGGCAAATGCCTCTGTTCAGTACATGGAATGCCAAGAACGCAAAGAATGACAGAGGATTCAGCTATATTCGGGACTATGGTTCGGCTGAATACAAAGATGCAATTCAAAAGGCTATCTACAGAATGTGCATTATAGGCTTGATAGATGACTTTACAGAGGACTACGCCCAAAAGACTTTCCGCATTACGACAATATGTCAGGACGAATCGCACTATTATGATTACCTCAGTCAATACTATCGAAAATATTACTCCGAGGATAGGGTTGACATCATGATTAATGAAGTCAAGCAGATGGCGGTCAATGATGGTGTCATCATGGCATGCTTAAAGCACCTTACCTCTTTTATATATAGGAGTATCGCAGATAAGAGGGCCAGGGGTATCTTGGATATGGAGCAATTCTGTAATATGGCTATCAGCTCAGGCAAGGACTGGAAAGAAACGAATGAAGAGCTGAAGGACTTTATTTATTACTATTTCAATTCTAAATATGCAAGAGAAGGCTTCGTCACATATGATTCAAGTGTGCGCCAGGAAATACCATTCTCACTCAAAGATGACACCAATTACGATATTCACAGTGAAAGTGAAATATCAGATTTCAATCTTGTGAGAAAGTATATGAGGGTGGTTGATCCTGATATTGTCAACAATGATTCCCAAAAAGACAATATCAAGCACTTGCAAGGTGCTGTACGTCTCATCAGACGTGCTATCGCAGAAATGAACCCTGTGCTGAACCTCTTGAATATATTCTGCATCCTGTTCCTTGGTCAACATGAGAATGAGATGCTGGAGCAAGAACTATATGACGACTACAAAGCAGTCATGAGATTGTATGCATCCCAAGGGAAACTTGGCCTTCTCAATGAATATACTGATTTGTTATTGCAGCATACAGCCATACTTCCAGAAGACAAGGTGTATATAGAGAAAATGCAGCTTGCCATTCAACTGGAAGATCATGTTGCAGAACTCAATAGAATTAATCAAATATACAAAGAAATATGATCGACGAGAAAATCAACAACTCACTCAGAGAGTTAGAGCAAGGACTTAAAAGCATGGAGTCCGCACGCAAACAAGTGGAAAAGACAGTCAATTCCTACGATGGTCTTAATTCAACTACCGCTGAGTATGTCAGTAAACTCGGCACTATTACGACTAAGATTCAGGAACTTGTTGATACCATCGGCAAGGATTATTCTCAGAAAGTAAAGGCGTTTGAAAAAGACCGTGAAACAGTCATTAACGCTTCAACTGCTGCAACTGAGAAACTTTCCAATGCATCAGAAGAGTTTAAAGACTCATTAGTTGATATCCAAACAAAACTGAAGTACAGCTTAATCGTTAATGCTGTATCGCTTGTTGCTATTTCTATAATTATATTACTGCTCATGAGATAAGACACAAATATTTTTCCCAGAAGCTTTTCAACTCAATTTGAATTTTAAATTAGTGGTGTCCGATAAAAAAATATAAGTATATGGCGACAAGAAAGGAAGTGTTTGCTCCACAGGACACAATTGTTGATTTACCACAATTAGTTATCAAAACTGTGGAAAAGCTAAAGAAAGGACAAAAAGTCAACATTGGTAGACTGACAGCCAAGGAAATGAATGGTGTCGGACTATGTTATTGGTACGGTCACCATATTGACCTCAACTATGAAGAAACTGTCAAATGGTATAAAGCATCAGCAGCCAAAAGATGTAGTAAGGCTGAGTTCAATTTGTATATCTGCTACAAAAAAGGAACTGGGGTCGGAAAGGATATGATTGAGGCATTATCATGGTTGAAAAAAGCAGCTAGACATAATGATGCCACAGCTCAGGTTTTCCTTGGTGAATATTATTACAATGGTATATACGTGAAAAAGAATCGTTGCTACGCTGAACGATGGTTTAAAAAAGCCTTAGAGAATGCATATAAAAATGAAGTAGCAGTCGTTCTTAATGATATTGGGGTGAAATATTATTGTGGAGAATATGGATTTCAAAAAGACAAAGCGATGGCAATAAAGTGTTTCGAGAAAGCGGGTGAGTTAGGACTCTCTTTGTCTATAGGATGGCTAATTATCATATATATTGAAGATGGGAATACAGAGCGTGTTGAATATTGGAAGAAGAAATATAGAAAATGTATCAAGAAATATAGATTTATTACGGCAATAGTTAACCAGAAATGTAATGAATTTAAGCAATAAAAAATCATTGGTTAATAGGATGTCTCATATAGACGTTGAAAAATTACGCTCATTCAGTATGAACCGATGGCCCAAAGACATGGGTGAAACTCATGGCGTGGAGCATTGGGATAGAGTCGCAAGATTTGGGCGAATGCTTTATCAAGAAGGTGCGGATATGGATGTTATACAGGCTTTTGCATATCTTCATGATTCAGAGAGGAAGGATAATGCTGTGGATATTGAGCATGGAAAAAGAGCTTCTTTGCTGATAGATAGAATCCGTGAAACAGAGTTGAAAGCTTTGAACGAGGAGCAGATTGCTAAACTGAAACGGGCTTGTGAGCTGCACACTATAAAACATCGAACTGGTGATATCACTATAGATACTTGCTTCGATGCTGATAGAATGGATTTACTCAGGGTTGGCATTACACCAAAGCCAGAACGAATGGCTACTAAGCGTGGCGCAGAATTGGTTAGTGACCCATATTACGAGGTATATTATAGAGAGCTAAATGAAAAAAGTAAATAAGAAAAGAATGTGGATAGCTCTCACTGTCATTGTACTCCTTGTTGGGGTAAAGTGTTGTTGGGTGAAGTGCGCAACGAGTGAGCATGGTTCTTTCGAGGGAGAGAAGGAAGAGATAATACATCGGGCGAACTATCTTATCAGTAAAGTGGCTACCAGTCCTCAGAAATTGATGGATGAGATGCCGAGTGGCATAGGAGAACAGTTTCAAGGGGAATGGGCTTTGTATACTTGTTCGATGACTGCTGCAGCCTTGGCGAATATCGCTCAAATCTACCCAGAGAACAAAGAGCTCTCCATAAAATACATCAACCAAATAATCGATATCGCGAAGTCGCAAGAGATTCGTGAGTACGACAGGGCGCGATGGAATGAGAATCCGTTGGGGAGCTTGAACGGGAACCTGAGTCATGTGTCTTATCTGAGTCATTTGGCATGGATGATTGGGAACTACAAGAAGATCGGTGGCGACGATAAGTATGATGAGCTGTATGATTCACTTTGTGAGGCCATGAACCGCAGGATGCTGCAAAGACCTTCGTTGTGCTTGCCAACTTATCCTGAAGAATACATCTACGTTCCTGATATGCTTGTGGCTATTGTTGCACTTGAAGACTATGCGAAATTGAAGCATGGAACGTATCAATCGACTGTAGACAAATGGTTGCATAAAGCAAAGACTGAATGGATTGATAAGGAAACGGGGCTATTAGCTTCATTTCTGAATGAGAAAGACGATAGTGTAGAGATTGTATATCCTATCAAAGGATCGTATTCGGCTTTGAACTGCTATTATCTTTCTTTGGTAGACCGTGAGTTTGCCAAAGAGCAGTATGAGTGCCTGAAAAAGAACTTCAAACGGACTTTCCCATTCAATGGTATCAGCGAGTATCATGATAGGTCGTGCTGGTTGGGAATGGATATTGATGCGGGCCCAATCATCATGAATCTGAGTCCTTCAGGAACAGCCTTTGCCATTGGTTGTGCCACAAGTCTTGGCGATATGGAGTTCAGAAGCCAACTGCTGAAGACGGGAGAGATAGCAGGCAGCACGGTAACTTGGTTTGGAAGTAGCCACTATCTTTTGGCTAACCTGGCTTTGGTGGGTGAAGCGATAGTATTGGCTATGAGAACAACAGTTCAAAAATAAATAATGCTCGCAAGCCTTGCGAAGATTTGTAAAATTGGGATTTGTTTGCTAACTTTGCAAACGGAACAAAAAACAATATAGAAGATGGCAGAAGATATACTTCCTTTTTTTGACAGAGAGATAAAGGACCAGATGCAGGGCATCATCAAGGTGGTGGGTGTTGGTGGTGGCGGATGTAACGCCGTGCGCAACATGTATCTGGACAAGGTGGGTGGTGTGACGTATGCGGTGATGAATACGGACAGCCAGTCGCTGTCTCGTTCGCCAGTGCCTTACAAGATTCAGTTGGGTGCTGGCCTTGGAGCAGGTGGTAATCCTGAGCAGGGAAAACGCGAGTGCGAGGAGAGCTTTGAGGATATCAGGAAGCTGTTGAGCGATGGCACGAAGATGGTGTTCGTGACAGCGGGCATGGGTGGTGGCACTGGTACTGGTGCTGCTCCACTGGTGGCTGGCATAGCCAAGGAGATGGGACTGCTGACAGTGGGTGTGGTGACGATTCCATTCTACTTCGAGAAGAAAAAGAAGATAATCAAGGCGCTGAAGGGTGTGGACGAGATGCGCAAGAACGTGGATGCGCTGCTGATAGTGAACAACGAAAGGCTGTGCGACATCTATTCGGACTCGGAATTGTCAGTGAAGGAGGCTTTCAAACGGGCTGACAACATATTGATGGATGCGGTGAAGGGTATCTCGGAACTGATTACACTACCCAGTGATGGGGGTATCAAGAGTGACTTCAAAGACGTTGAGACGACGATGAAGGACGGTGGCGGTGCCATCATGGCGATGGGCAGGGCCAGTGGTGATCATCGTGTAGAGAAGGCTATCCTGAATGCCCTGGACTCCCCCCTACTCTATGGCAACGATATTGGCAAGGCGAAGCGCATACTGTTTAACATCTATTCCAGCGAGGAGCATTCTATCTTTGTGCGTGAACTGCAGGAGATAGACGAGTTCTTTGACCAGCTAGACCCGAATATCGATGTGATATGGGGTACGGCAACGGACGACTCGCTGGGCGAGGACGCGAAGGTGACGATACTGGCAACGGGTCTGGAGGACGACCTGCGTAGTGAGGTGCAGAAGGATGCCCACAGCAACGAGGACGACTTCTACGAGGACTTGATACCCAAGCTGTATAAGCCTGCGAAGAAGGAGCCATCCACGATGAAGGAGGTGTTGGCGAAAGAACAGGAACTGAGTTTCGAAGTGGAGAAGGCCCCTGAGCCGGAACCTGCGCCTAAACCTGAGCCTGTAGTGGTGGAAGAGCCCAAAGAGCAGACCATTATTGAGAAATGGAAGATTTGGCTGGGCAAGTTGGCAAAGAATGTAGCTGAATGACAGAGGTGATGCAGCATAGTCCGGAAGAGATAGCTGAGCAGGTCAGACAATTGGCTGAACAGCTGAAAATGGCAGGTAGAAAAGACTTGCTATTGAGGGCTATTGGTGCACCTCTGTTGGAAGAACTGCGCATAGAGGCGGCAAGGGCTAAGCTGAGCAGATTGCAGATAACGAAGGACTACCGATTCTTCTTGGTGGACTATAACAATAAAGAGGTGGAGTTGCAGCCCGTTCATAAGGCGGTGTATCTGTTGTTCCTAGCTCATCCTGAGGGTATAGAATTCAAGAAGCTGGGGAATTATCGTGAGGAACTGACAAAATACTACATGGCAACGGCAAAGCTGATGGACAAAGAGAAAATCATAGAAGGCGTGGACCACCTAGTGAATCCGCTGGACAATGCCATCAATGAGAAGTGCTCGCGCATCAAGAAGGTATTTCTGGACATGATGGATGAATATGCAGCCAGCTATTACATTATCAGTGGACACACGCAGAAGCGCTTTGAGGGGTCCAACCGTATTTGGTATGAACGCCTGAAGGTGATTACCCTGCCCAGAGAGTTGGTGATATAATATAAAAATGCAGGAATGATGCACGTTTGCATTTTTTAAATAGGAGATGCTTGGGTATCTCCTTTTTTCTTCATACCTTTGCAGGTCAGTATGCAACCAAATTTACAACAGATTATATGAACAAGAAACTCAAGAAGGTGCTCGTACTCGGATCGGGTGCCCTGAAAATCGGACAGGCAGGCGAGTTTGACTACTCGGGCTCGCAGGCGCTGAAAGCATTGCGCGAGGAGGGTATCTCCTCGGTGTTAGTAAACCCCAACATTGC
>Ga0256405_10004664_pt1 | contig 25211 bp, 23 predicted proteins | sample RumenRJG_02DNA_FD_189096 | JGI IMG/M metagenome (GOLD analysis project Ga0256405, IMG submission 189096) | Bovine rumen microbial communities from Lethbridge, Alberta, Canada - RJG_02 | ecosystem: Host-associated > Mammals > Digestive system > Stomach > Rumen | place: Canada: Alberta... | reverse complement strand
AAAGAACAAATAAACCGAATCTAATAAACTTTAAGCTAACAAACCAAATAAACTACATTTTCAAACTATTTCATATAATCTGCTTGATTTTTATATAGTTAGCTTTTAATTTATTAAATTACATGGTAGGTAATTACAAGCATTAACTCTGACACCTTCTACTTCAAAGGTTAAATGTAGATGCACTGCAGTCGAACTACCAGTAGATCCCATTTGACCAATTGTTTGTCCTCTGGATACATTTTGACCAACTTCAACATAAGGTGCAGAATTCATATGCATGTAGAAAGTTCTAATACCATTTTGGTGGTTAATAATACAATAATTACCCATATCATATCGATATCCAACTTGATCAACAATTCCAGAATCCACTGCATAAATTGGCGCATATACTTCATATCTATTCGTAAAGTCCGTACCTGTATGTCCAAAGTAGCAACCATAATGACAAGTTATATAAGGATTGTCAACTGGCCAAATATAATTTCCAGTACCAACCATATTTGCTATCTTAGTACCTACTAGAATTACACCACGTTTAGGTTGTTTAATAACGTTTTCAGATATTAAAGTACCAGATTGTAGAACACCATTTATCCACTTTTCTTCATATAATACATTCTTTATACCAGCTTCTTCTTGAATTTGAACTTCATAAGTTCCAACTTCTAAAGATTCATCTTCAATATATTCTGGAGTTTCAGGTAAGACAAATTGTTGAGAAAGATTTTCTTTTGTTACTTCAATAGTTATTGGTGAAGTGTAATATGTAACATTTAATTCCATTCCTGGAGTTACAACTTGATTTTCAGAAGATAATATTCCTGGATTCAACATCACTATTTGTCTTGGAGACATATCACCAAAGTTGTATCCTACACCTTGTAAGGTATCACCTTCCTTAACAGTATAGTATTCTCTTGTGCTATTGTGACCATAACATAAAAACTGATAAATATCTTCAGCATTAGTGAAAATTAAATCAGGAGAAACAATAGCTTCTTCTCTAGTAATAACTTCATACATTGTTGCTTTTGTCTCAACGCTTCCAAGTTCTGTAGGTGAAGCAATCACTTCGCCATTTCTAAGTCTTTGTAAGGTTTCATCAGAAACAAAGTTTCTAAAGAAAGCTTGCAAAGCACTAGAAAAATCTTCATAGTTTTTTACATATATAATTTCATATACACCTGAACTAGTAGAAAACTCTACAGCAGTAGTTTTTACACCAAGAAGATTATTATCTACTAGATAATCCATAATCTTATCATCAACATTTTCAAAATTTGCATAAGATGTTTCTTTTGCTATATAAACATCATTTCCAAAACCAAGTTCAGTATTTGGAAAATCATCTTTATAGTCTTCGTATTTTTCACTTATTATTTTTTTTAAATAATCTAAATCTGTAACGATAGCTATGAGTCTACCATTTGAATAAATCTTGTTGTAGACTTTTTCTTTATTATCATAAGAAAGAATCTCTTGACTAACAAGAGATGAATTATTCTTAATATCAGCATCAATATGCGTATCTGTATTGAGATATCTTGGTAAGAATACAACAATAAAAATCGCAAATGCTAAAGAAATAATAGTAGTTACAATTTTCTTCAACTATAATTCCTCCACAGAATTCTTTATTCCATAGAAAGCATTTATTTCACTTTCGAAAGCTAACTTAATCTTTCCTGTAGGACCATTTCTATGCTTAGCTATTAATAGTTCGACATCTTCGCGTTCGCTATTGTCATATTCATCACGATTATAATAAGCATCACGATATAAGAATAATACTAAGTCAGCATCTTGCTCCAAGGCACCAGATTCTCTTAAATCTGATAACATTGGTCTTTTATCTTGTCTAGATTCAACATTTCGAGATAATTGAGAAACGGCAATTACAGGAACATTTAATTCTCTAGCCATCGCCTTTAAACGACGTGAGATTTCAGATACTTCTTGTTGTCTTGAATCTGATTTACCTGTTGCTTGAATTAATTGGATATAGTCTACAACAATCATGTATAAATCATTTTCTTGAGCTAATTTACGTGCTTTAGCATACATTTCTGATACTTTAATACCTGGAGTATCATCTATATAAAAATTTTGTCTTTTTAGTTGTTGAGCAGCTTCATTAATTCTTGACCACTCTTCATCATTTAATCTACCAGTTCTTATCTTCTGTATTTCAACTTTAGATTTTGCTGAAAGGATTCTCATTGCAACCTGTTCAGCAGGCATTTCTATTGAAAAAATAGCAATCGAACCTGGAGTAACTGATGCTGAATTAATCGCAACATTTAAGGCTAATGCTGTTTTACCCATTGATGGTCTAGCTGCAACAATAATTAAATCACCTTTTTGAAAACCTGCAGTTAGATGATCTAAATCTGAATATAGTGTTCTAACACCAGTAATATCAGAACCTGCTTCTTGAATTGCCTCTATGTGTTTTAAATAATCATCAAATACTTGAGAACCAACTTTAAAATCAGCGCTTGTTTTTGATCTGGTGACATCAGTAACCTTTCTTTCAACGTTTTCAAGCATCATATCAACATCAATGCTTGTATCATAAGCATCATTAGAAATCTCTTCACCTACTTTAATAACTTTTCTTGCAATTGATTTATTTCTAATAATCGAAATATATTCTTTAGTATTACTTGCAGAAATTGTCGCATTAGCAAGCTGCATTAAGTATTCTAAACCACCAACCTTATCATAAATACCAAAATCTTTTAATTTAGTTGATAAAGAAACAGTATCTACCTTTTCCTTATTTTCATACATTGCAGACATTATATTGTATATAGATTGATGCTTTTCTAAATAAAAATCATCAGCAGTTACACCTGCATCTACAGTCTCTCTCATTGCATCAGGATAAAGCATTATATTACCTAATAATGATTCTTCTGCTTCAATTGAATAAGGCATCGATTTATTACTCATAATTATTCCTCAACTAATCTAACTTTAATATTTCCAATAACGTCTTTATATAATTCAACTTTTATATCAAATGTACCTAAAGTATTAAGTGGTTCACTATCTTTAATTTTTCTTTTATCAATAACTATTCCTTGCTTCTTTAAAGCTTCTTCAATTTGTTTTGTTGAAACTGAACCAGATACTCTTCCTTCTTTTGATTTAACAGGAAAAATCAAAGTTTTAGTTTCTAATTCTTCTTTAAGCTTTAATGCTTCTTGACGATTTTGTTCATCAAGTTTTTTAGCATCTTCTTTTTGCTTAGCTAATACTTTTTTAGAACCTTCAGATTCAAGTACTGCTAAACCTCTAGCAATCAAAAAGTTTCTACCATAACCATCTGCAACATCTTTTATTTCACCTTTTTTTCCTAATTTAGCTACATCAGCTAGCAGTATTACTCTCATTTTCACCTCCTGCAAAGTATTCATCTAATACTTTTAATAATTCAGCTTCAAGTTTGGCTACACTAATTCCTGTAGCTTGCAAACCAGCAGCAGTCATATGACCACCACCATGCATTTGTTCCATGATAACTTGAACGTTAACTCTACCTTTAGATCTTGCAGATATTACTACTTCATCTTTATCGGTATTACAGATTACAAAAGCAGCTTCAACACCCTTAGCTTTAACCATTACATCACAAGCTTGAGATGCCAAGGTTCTTGAAAATACTCCTTCATTTACACTTGAAATGACAATATCCTTTTTATATAGCTTTGCATTATTAATGATATTGCTTCTTTGTACAACGTTGTTGTATGGTTCTTGAGCCATTTCATCACACAACATTGGATTAGCTCCATATCTTCTTAATTGTTTTGCAACATCAAATGTTCTCGAACCAGTTCTCATTCTAAAGTGATCAGTATCAATTATTAATCCTAAATACATGATATTTGCTTCTTCAGGACTTATTTCAATACTCTTACCAAAATATGGTAATAATTCACTTGTGATTTCACAAGCAGAAGAAGCAGCTGCTTCAATATACAACATAATTGGCGTTACATCTAAATCAGCTTTACGACGATGATGATCTAGAATTATAATGCGCTTAGCTTGTTTTAAGATATTTGAACAATTAGATTGGCTAGCCATATGATGGTCAACCATAATTACTAGACTATTATCATTTAAAATATCCATCGCATCAGATTCACCTATAAAGTGGTGCTTTGCTTCAAGTACTTTAGAATACTTAGACATTACTTCATAAATCATAGGTTCAATACCACCTGATTTACATACTACATATGTTGGTTTCCCTAAACTTTGAGAGATATTAGACATAATTAGTGCTGAAGCAACACAATCCGCATCCATATCTTTATGTCCAGCAATAATGATATTGCTTGATTTACTAATTAAATCTTTAATGCTGTTTGCAGTAACTCTAACTTTAGTTTTAGATTGTTTTTCTCTAGCTTCTGAAGTTCCTCCATAAAACATTGCATCTTCGCCAACTTTTCTAACTACAACCTGATCTCCACCTCTAGTTTGTGCTAGTTCCAATAAAGAGCTTACACTTTCATCTAACTCTTCATAGTTATCACTACCTTTAGCAAAAGCCATTGATAATGTAACATCAGTATTTCCTTCCTTAGAAAGATTTCTAACTTTATTTAAAATAGAAAAACGATCTTCTCTAATCTTTTCAAAAATAGCTTCATTCATGATTAGTAAAAGCGTATTATTCTTTAATGTTTTATATGTCACACCAAAGTTCTTAAAATATTCTATAACCGGAACTTTAATATTTGAATTTATATATGATAAATCGTCTTCTGACATTGTAAGTTCATCATAGTTATCATAACTCAATAAACCAAGCACCAAAGCATCATCATTTAATCTTTTGTTTAAATCATATTCATTAGTAATATTCTTAAAAGTTAATACAGGTTTTTTATCAATCTTGTTGACAGAGAATTTTTCATCATTGATTATTACTGTTTGCGTGTTTGCTTCATTTTCTAACATATCTTGTAATTCAGGTAACCAGTTTAATAACTTTTCACCTAAATGATTGAAATTACGACTTTCAAAGAAGTTAGACATATAGGTAATTTCGTAATTCTCATCATAAGTTAGAATACCTACATCTCCATGGTTTAATACTTCTTTATATGCTGAATCAACGCCTTGCTCAATTTCTTTGTTACTTTGTGAGTTAATTGAATCTAAAGAAAAATAAACAACACCAAAAGCAATAGCAAAAGCTGCAGCAATAAAAGATGGAATTGTGATATTTTGTTTAAAAACTAAAGCAAGCACTGCTAGAGCAGCAATTACTTCAACAAATGTCACAATTGAAATTACATTAATCAATGTTCGTTTTTTCATGATTTCACCTGCACTTTTCTTTCTAAATAAGTTCTAAGTGGACCTGAGCCATATAAGAATCCTAGAACAACTAAAATAATAAATATAGGTGGGAATAATACTGCCAGTAAAACAACAAAAGATCCCATATTTTTACGTAAAACACCTACACAATACAAAACTGTAAATAAATAGCCATAATATATTAAAATCATTCCAGCAATAACAGCTATTGTCACTATGACATAATATATTATTTCATTTTCTATTTTATTTAATATAAATAATGAAAACAATGCCAACATACAAATATATGACAATGTCTTACTAGGTTTCATGTCTAATAAATTAGTATTACCTAAATCTTTAATCTTAAAGCGTTTTAATAGACTTACAGCTAATAAATGGATTAAAAAGCCTTCCATAACGCCTATTAATATGGTTGAAACGATATAAATCACAATAATAATCTTTGTGAAATCTAGACCAGCTGATGTGAAAAATGACGCATAATCAAAGCCAATCATAGAACCACTGCTTCCTAAAGCAACTTTAAATTCCTCTATCATTTGGCTAAGTGGGAAGCCTAGTAAAGGATAGACTATAAAAGTAGCGATCATTTCTCCTACTACATAGACCAATATTGCGATAAATAATAGCGCTCTTTTATCCAAGCCCCTATTTATGCCATAACTATAAGCTAAAGCTGTAATAATCCCTACAGGGACATAAATAAGGTATGTGAATTGGAAATTACCTAGTAAAAAGCTAATAATGGCCATGCCAACAGACAAAATAACTCCATCATTAAAACTATGCATCGCACAATACATAATAATTACTACTGGCATAATTAAAACAATGAATTCTGTAAACCAGTAAGCACTCATTCTATCAATCAGTATTAAAGCGCCAACAATCGCAAGCATCATAGCGCCTTGTGTAAGTTTTTTTGTCTGATTCATATATAAATATATTATAAAATATACCTGCAGCAATGTGCAGGTATTTGATTAATCAGCAATATAAGGTAATAGAGCCATTTGACGTGCTCTTTTGATAGCTGTAGCAAGCATTCTTTGGTATTTTGAGCTTGTACCAGTTACACGTCTAGGAGTAATCTTTCCATTTGGAGAGATAAACTTCTTTAATAACTCAACATCTTTATAATCAATATATTCGATTTTATTCTTTGTGAAATAACAAACCTTCTTATATCCAACTCTTTGTTTTCTAAAAGCCATAATCTTTTCCTTTCTTAATATCAATAAAATGGTAAATCATCGCTAGAGATATCAAGTGATGGTGTACTTGAAAAATCATCATCCATTTGATCATCATAGCTAGGTTCTACACTTGGAGTAAATGTTTGATTGCTGTTATATGAACTAGTTTGACTAGTAGATCCAGATCTATTAGAAATGATCTGTACATTATCTGCAACTACTTCAGTTACATATACTTTGCCATTTTGTCCATCATAGTTTCTAGTTTGAATTCTACCTTCAACGGAAACAATTGTTCCTTTTGAAGCATAGTTTCCTAGAAAATCAGCAGCTTGTCTCCAAGCAATACAGTTAATGAAATCAGCAGTCTGTCCTCCTTGTTGAGATTGAAAACGTCTATCAATTGCAACAGTAAAACTACATACTGATGTATTAGAATTTGTTTTTCTAACTTCAACATCTTTTGTTAGTCTTCCAACTAACACCACGTGATTAACATTAATCATTATTTCTTTCCTTTTTTCTCGTCTTCTGAGATAGTCATTAATCTAACGATATCATTATTGATACCCATTAAACGCTTGAACTCATTTAAACCATCAACATCTACTGTGTAAGTAACTACTACATAGTAACCTTTTGACATATGATCGATTTCATAAGCAAATTCTTTCATACCCCAATCATCAACGTTGTCAATAGTGCCGCCATGTGAAGTGATAATGCCATGCATCTGTTCAACTAAAGCAGCTCTAGCAGCATCGTCAAGATTAGACTTGATGATATACATAGTCTCATATTGTTTCATATTTTACCTCCTTTTGGACTAAACGGTCTATTTCTAGACAAGGAATAGTATTTCTATTCGCTTGATTATTATACATATATTTATAAAATTAAGCAAATTTTCACCTATTTTACTAAAAACTAAGCATTTCATTACCCTCACATGGACATACATATATAAAAGCATCATCTTTATCTAAATAATCATTAACTGTATCAAATGCGACTCTAGGGTTATTATTATGCATAGATAGATGAGCTAATAAAAAGTTTTTTGTGCCATATTTATATAATTCATTAATTGTTTTAGCACATTCTATATTTGATAAATGACCATATTTAGATAGTATTCTATCTTGTAGAAACTTGGGATATGGTCCATTTTTAAGCATATCTATATCGTGATTTGCTTCAATAATAACAACATCACTATGCATTAGTTCTTTAATAATTCCATCATTCATTTTGCCACAATCTGTAAGATATCCTAGTTTTCTATCTTTATATTCAAAGATAAAACCACATGTCTTTACAAAATCATGAGGAATCAAAAACATCTTAACTTTAAAACCTTCAAATAAATCAATGCTTTTACCAATATCTAGTGTTATTCTATCTGCTTTAACATTTTTAATGTAATACATAACTGTTTCGTTGGTATAAACTTTACAGTTAGTGTTATTGCATATAGCAAGACTATTCTTAATATGATCGCCATGTCCATGGCTTACAAATATAGCATCTATATCTTCTAGAGACCTATTGTTTACTCTTAAGGATTCTTTAACTTTTTTATAACCAATGCCCATATCTATAAGAAACTTATATTCTGACATTTCAATATAAAAACAATTACCTGTAGAACCTGAGCCAATAGGAACAATATTTATTTTATCCATACACATATCATAACAAATTAGCTATTTCATTTATAATAAAGTTATGGCATTAGATGGCATTACCTTATCAAAGGTTAAACAAGATTTAGATAATTATCTGCCTATTAGAATCAATCGTATTTCTTTGATTAGTAAGACAGAACTTGTTTTTAATGTACACGCAAAAGAAATCAGGACAAATCTAGTAATGTCTTTTCATTCAAACAATAATCATATTTGTTTATCTGATCGTAATTACACAACATATAATGATCCATCAACCTTTATCATGGTTTTAAGAAAACATCTATTAAATGGAATAATCTACAAAATAGATCAACATGATTATGATCGCTATTTAATTATGCATATTCACTCAAGAAATGAGCTCTATGATGAAAAACAATACAAATTATCTGTAGAACTTATGGGTAAATATGCCAATCTTATACTAATTGATGAAAATAATAAAATAATTGATGCCTTAAAAAAGATTCCACCTTATGAGAATACTAGAAGAATTATTCTGCCTGGAGCTAGTTTTACTCTTCCTGACAAACAAAATAAACTAGATCCTTTTAATACAAATGATATTGATTTTAATGAATCTTTAGTAAATCAACTACAAGGTTTTTCTAAACAATTAGAAAACGAAATTAGATATCGAATGGAAAATGATTCCTTTGAAAACATCATGAAACTTATCAAGGAATCAAATAGTCTTTATCTTAGTAAAAATAAAGATCAATATGTATTTCATGTGATTCCTTTAAATCATTTAAACCTCAACTTTACAAAGTGGGATATTCAAAAAGGTTTTGATGAAGTTTATTATGAGAATGATGAAAAAGAAAGAATTAAAAATATTTCTGATGATTTATTTAAAGTTGTAAAAAGACAAATAAAACACTACCAAACAAAAATATCTAAATTACAAAATAGTTATAATGATGCCTTAAACTTAGATGATGATAAAGAAAATGGTGATCTACTATATATGTATGAAAACTTAAATGAAAAAGGTTTAAACAGTATTGAAATAAATGACTACAACAATAAAACAAAAACTATTAAATTAGATCCAAAATTATCTATAAAAGATAATGCGAATAAATACTATTCAACTTATCAAAAGAAAAGAAAAGGTAAAATTCATATTGAGCAACAAATTGAAATAGCTAATAATGAACTTCAATATTTTCAATCTTTAAATGAACAATTAACATTCGCTAATTATCTTGATGCCTTAGATATTAAAGAAGAATTAAACAATCATGGATATCTAAAAAGAACTAACAATAAAAATAAAAGAAAAAAGAAAGTAAACTTATATCAAATTAGGATTGATGATTATGTAATCACTTTTGGTAAGAACAATATACAAAATAATTATCTAACATTTGATTATGCCCATAGTAATGATACATGGTTTCATGCGAAGGATTATCATGGATCTCATGTGGTAGTAAATAGTGATAAACCAAATGAAAAGATAATAAGACTATGTGCCAATATTGCCGCATATTACTCTTCTGGAAGATATTCTTCATCAGTCCCTGTTGATTATTGCCTAATTAGAAATGTAAAGAAAATAAAAGGCTTTAAGCCTGGTTTTGTATCATTTAAAAACTATAAAACTATCTATATTGATCCAGAAGAAATCAATGATCTAGATATTATCAACATCTAAATACTTTTTTAATTGTTTAATCTCAAATGGCTTTAATAAACGATATTCACCACTTTTTAAATTTCCTAACGATATATTTGCTTCCTTAATTCTTTTTAAATCCAAAACTTTATAACCTAAAGTCATAAACATCTTTCTTATTTGTCTGTTTTTTCCTTCATGGATGCTAACTTGTAAGAAAGAAGTATTTTTGTTTTGATTATTTCTCAATAATTTAATGCTTGCAGGTGCAGTTAAATATCCATCAATTCTTACACCAGCTTCTAATTTCTTAATTTCTTCTTTATTAATTAAGCCACTAATTTTAACTTCATAAACCTTCTCTATCTTACTACTTGGATGAATTAGCTTTTGCATTAATTGTCCATCATTACTTAGTAATATTAATCCTGATGAATCATAATCTAATCTACCTAGTGGATAAATACGATACTTACTATCGATCAAATCTACCACTGTAACTCTTCCTTTATCATCACTTGCAGAAGATATTACGTTTTTTGGTTTATTCAGCATATAAACAAGTTTTTCCTCTTTTATTAGTGGCTTATTATTAACTAGTATTTCATCATTAAAAGATGCTTTAACACCTAAAGTTTTTACTATTACACCATTAACTTTTACTTTGCCTTCTAGAATTAATTGTTCAGCTTTTCTTCTTGAACAGATCCCGCTATCGGCAATAATCTTCTGAAGTCTTTCCATAATTTTTTCCTTTTGTTATATAAAATGTAGTAAATAGTAATTCCAGTAATACCTAATAAACTCGTAAACAAGATAGCCATCACTATAAAATTTATACGATGATTATCATAACCCATATTCTCATAAGATAAATCTTCAGTATTATCTCTTAAATCATATTCATTAACACTTGGCATTGATAAAACTAAATATGAACCTTGTTCATCTATCATAAATTGAATATAGTTTTCTGATTGTGTAGTACGACATTTGATAATATCGTCATTATCAGTAATATGATATACAGAATAAACATGATTATTTTTCTTATCATTTAAATCAATTTGAACAATTGCAGGTCCAATTAATTTAATATCTTCGTAATTAAATCTAAAAGAAATATCTAAACCTTCTACAGCTTCAAAACCATAACCTGATGCAAAATCGGATATTTTCTTCTTATCTATAGCATTAATATCATTAATTACCACATAATAAGTATCACCTACAAAATTAAATACCTGTTTATCTTGTAAAGATAAATCTAAACCAGAAATACTCACATTATATCTTTCAGTTTTATCATTTATAACATAGTTACGATTATTAATTTGTTTTAAGTTATAATCAATATTTCTAATTTGTGAGAAATTTAATGGATACTTGATTAATTCTAAATGTTCCTTAACATTTTCATAATCATTGTTTTCTATAGCTTCCTCAAGTTTTAAACGATGTTCATACAAACTCTCATTAAAACTAATTTGCTTATTTAAAGATAGACCACAATAATTGATACTTATATCTTGATTATCACTAACTGTATTATCATAAGCTGATATCATTTCACTATTTATTCGAACATCTTTATAACTTGAATCATCATAATAAACTCTTAAGTATGCATCTTCAAAATCTATATATTGATATAGTTCGATATTGCTAGTAAAATCATTTTTTAATTCTATTCTTTCAATCTTTTTATATTGAGCAAGTCCATCAATATAACCTGTTAATTCATGAGAATCTTTTTTTGCTTTAATTATTAAATCATCTTGAAAACTAGGAACTTGTAAAGTATATTCAGAATAATCTTTGTATAATCCCTCGTTAAAGTCATAATGTTTATCTATTAATTCATATTCATGTATCTTTTCTTGATTAAGAATATATGTAAATGCATCTTTACTTACATAAGCAATAGATTCTTTAAAAGAATATAAGTAGTCATCTAAATTACTTGAATCAATTTGGATCTTATATGAATTCTCATTTTCTTCAAGTATTACATAAGCTAATTCATTGATATTATCTAAAGAAAACTGACGATTATTTAATAAAGGATCACGATAGAAAGTAACTCTGTTTTTATTTTTAATGATGCCAATAGCTAAAGAGTTATAATCTTTATTGCCGTTTTTTAAATCTAATTCTCTATAGGTTGCTGCACATTTTTGTCCATAATAAGGATCAATTGAATATGTTGTGTTGATGCCAGCTAATTTATTACCAAAAAAAGTACCCGCATATGAACTACGACGATAATTAGAATATAAAGAATTAATTATATATTTACTATGACTATAAATAGATGAGGCAATATCTTCGTATTTATTGTTTTCAGTATCATTTTGATTTTCATATGCTGCAACAGAATATAGATTATTGCTGATAAAAGAGTTTAAAGACTTTCCATATGATGATTCATTTATTGCGCTACTTATAAGCATTAAAGCATTACTACCATACATATATTGATTCACAAAAAACTCAGAAATATTGTTATATAGTTGTGATCTATTAACTTCATCAGCAGCACCATCATAATTGTAATCAGTATAATGATTAAGATAATTATTTATACCTAAGACATTATAAAAATAATCCTCTATTTCACTCACTTTATAATTACTTAAACTATGATGAGGCAAATACTCATAGTAATTGTAATATGCATCTGAATTAATCGCGTTCTTTCTTATATCATTTTTATAATCATCAATCATGATTTTAAAATCATCGTAAAAGTAGTGTCCATCATAACTATAATAATCTTTGTTGTCTATTAAATAATCTAGTTTATTATCTATGTTTAAAGAAAATGAATAATAATCATACTCCATTTGTGTTTTTATATTATGATATAGATTACCATCTTTATTAGTATACGAACTAATTCTAGTATTTAGGCTTTCATATGGATGTAATATAACATTATCTATACTTGTATATGCTTTTTCATTTGATAAAAGATAATATACCCTATCACCTTTACTATTTGTATATAAATATGCACCATCTACCCCTAGACATGCATTTAGTAAATCTTGTGAGTTTCTATCAACAGAATAATAATCGATAGTTAAATCACATGCTTTAGAACCTTTAAACTCTACAATTCCATATTCCATATGAATAACTGAATCATTATTACTTAATACTAGATTTTCATATTCATCAAGATTATCTTCATAAAAAGAATACGCACTAGAATATGATTCAAATCTTTCTTCAAAATCACTATTTGCATCATAAACAATATAAAAGTCATCTTGAGCATATATTCTTTGGCTCAAGTTCATTAATAATAAGACACAAACAAAAAGTTTTTGAAATATCTTCACGAATAAATTTTACAACAAAAAAAGGCTGTTTGGCCTTAGTAGTTTATTGTTTCCGCAAGTCTAAAGACAAGTATTTCAAATAATTCTCCTGTATAACCCGAAATACATGTTTGTAAAGTTAGGGTTTTATCATTAGTTGTAAGCTTTTTACCAGTATCGTATAACTTTTCTGATTCAATAGCTTTAATATAATTTGCATAGTATTCTGAATCTCTTGTACCAGAATAATCATCATAATTATAATCAGTACGCCAATATTGAAAATCATTAAAGAATTTATCTTGTCTTGCATCAAATTCATAAACATAAACTAGTTCATATTTTCTTATTTCATTTTCTAAAATCATAGTTACTGTTTGATTTGCGTTATAGTTCTTCTTTTCCATTAGCTGCTCTAAAGGAGTAAAAGCTTTCTTTCTTGTTTCATCATTCCAAACAGAGAAATGATGTCCATAAATAATGACATTTTGATCATCAATATTATTTCTATAGTCCATAAACACTGAACCACCATTGTCGTTATAATCATATTCACCTGTTTTCCAATATGTCCAAATGTAAACATCATTGCCTGTATAACCAGCAGGATTTGTTACTAATCTGCCATCCTCTGTATAGAATTGATACATATCTCCATTTTCTTTATATACAGATTTAGCTTGTACAAAAGAAACATTAATTAAACCTGAATCAAAGAATAGATCTCCTACATAATCACTATTAATCTTGTGATTATCATCCCATAATTTACGATATTCAGGATAATCATCATCGTTATTAATAATAACTGGACCTGGACCAGGATTAACGCTTGGTGTATTAGAAGCGTTGGTATAAAACATATAACCAAAAAGACTCGCTAACACTAGAGTTACCGCAGTTAAGGTTATAATCAATGTTTTCTTATTTGAATTATTCATAATGCCTTTCTTTATCTTACAGCAAGTGATAAGACAGATATCACAAGCATCAAAATAATTATAATAACTGTCACAATTTTTCTAAACATTTTACTTCTTCCTATAAGAATCTAATATATTTGTATCAAAAGAATAAGTTTTCTTTGATCTTTTTGCATAACGATATAATGCGTTTTGGATTAATTCATCGCATTCTTTAGAAAAATCGATTCCAACTTCTTTCCACAAATAGAAAGCTAGAGAACCAGGGATAGTATTTATTTCATTACAATAAACCTTACCTGTTTTTCTATCAATCATGAAGTCAATTCTAACACAGCCATAAGAATTTAATGCTCTGAATGCTTTAGCGGCAGTTTCTTCGATAGTTTTCTTTTGAGTTTTAGTTAAATCTGCAGGAACTTTTCTAACTGTAGAAGCCATTCCTTTTGAAGCAGATTTTGCGCCTACTTTAGCACCTAACTTCTTAGAACCACTATTTGGTTGATATTTCTTATCAAAATCTAAGAAACCATTAGTTACTTCTTCAATAGCACTTAATTTAACTGAATCATTAGTGCCCAAAACAGAAATATTAACTTCTTTTAAATCTTCTATCATTTTTTCAACAATAACTTTAAAATCATATTTCAAACATTCTAGTACTTTTTCTTTAAATTCTTTTTGAGTTTTTATAACTTCAATACCAATAGAACTACCTAAGTTAGCTGGTTTAGCTATCAAAGGGAAACCTAGTTTTTTAGCTGAATTTAAATATGAATTATAGTTATCTTCAAAATCACTATTATATACAACAAAATAATCAACCATAGGTATTCCTTCAGCCTTAAAAACATCCTTCATTGCAGCCTTATCTTGGCCTAAAGAAGCACCTAATGGATCACATGATGTATATGGCAAATCTAACATTTGTAAAAAACCTGCAAGTGTACCATCTTCAACATTTGTACCATGCACTACAGGAAAAGCAACATCAATATTTATTTCTTTTGCGAATAAACCTTTAATAGTACGACATTTAACTGTAGTTCCATCTTTGTATATTGTGACCTTTTTTAAAGAACTTTCTGGATTATTAATAAAATCTGCATAGTTGCTTAAATCAAAAAGCTTTTCACCTGTATAAAATTCATTATCCTTAGAGATATATATTGGTAAAACATCATACTTTTCTCTATCCAAAGCATGTATAGCTTGATTAGCACTAATACAACTTATTTCATGTTCTGTTGATTTTCCACCAAAAAACACTGCTACATTTATTTTCATAACATCACTATTCTATCACTTTTATACGTTGAACGCATCTGGTAAATCATTTTCAAGTAGAATTGTATCTTTAGTAGAAAAATTATGATAAACATAATCAAATGCTTGTTTAACATTATCAAATACAATAACTTTACTTAAATCAAAACCAACTTCTACTAAACCATCATATATAGGCTTTGATTGTTTTTCACCAATTAACAACACATAATCTACTTTATCTAACATATATCTACCAAATTCTTTATTTATTTCTTCTTGTTTCTCACCTAAATCAATCATACCTGGAGTAACTATTATCCTCTTTCCAGACATCATCGATAAAACATCAAGAGCCATTTTTGAGCCTACAGGATTAGAATTAAATGCATCATCAATGAAAGTATATTCATTTATTTTTTTAACTTGTAGACGATGTTCAACTTGTTTAACATTTTTAACATTTTTAACAATCTTTTTGATATCAATTCCCATCTCTATAGCTATAGCAATACCAAAGAGAATATTACAAATATTATGTTTACCTAATAAATCAGTAGTAAACTTATAATCTTTTTCATCAATATTTACAGTAAACTTTGAACCAGTTTTTGAATACGAAATATCTTTAGCATGATAATCAGCATCTTCACTATCAATTCCTACCGTAACAATCTTACATGTATTATTAATTTTATAATTTCTAATATACTCATTATCAATATTAATAAAACCAATTCCATCACTAGGAAGCATTTCTATTTCTTGCATCTTTTCATTGATAATATTATCAAGTGATTTAAAAGTATTTAAATGTTGAGGACCAATAGATGTAACTACACCATATTGAGGCTTAACAAAATCCATTAGATAACTAATTTCACCAACTTTATCCGCACCCATCTCACACACAAAAACCTCATGTATTGGTTTCAACATTCCTCTGATTGTTCTAGTGATACCCATAGGTGTGTTATAAGAAGCAGGTGTTATTAAAGTAAATTTATCTTCTGAAATAATATCATTAATAATGTTTTTGGTAGATGTCTTTCCATAAGAACCAGTAATGCCTATTTTTAATACTTTGTCGTTATTTTTTAAAATAGTTCTTGCTTGATTCTCGTAATATTTCTTAATTAAATATTCAACTGGATAAGTTATTAGTGCCAATAAATATATAAACAAATAAGGCATTATAATACATAAAACACCAATAATGTCTGCCTTAAATAAATTCATAGCGAGTTTTATTAGCAAGAGCATTAGAATAAACATTACTACAATTTGTCTTTTTACTCTTGGTGTTAAAACTAAATCTTTAATATATGTCTTCTTGTTTTCTCTATCAAATAGATAAATACTAAAAGCAATTGTAACTAATAAGGCTAATAAATCACCATGTCTTTTAAATAAAGTACATAAGCTTATAACAACTATTGCATAGATAAATCCAGGATATATTTTTAAATTGTTTTTATTGAATAACCATTTTGAATAACGATATAATTCATAGCGATTTTGTTGAAACATATGCAATGCATGTTTACAATAAACAAAAGATAGTAATAAAAATACTACAAAATAAAAAACTGTAACAAAAATAAAAGAATACTTAGACATTTTGTTCTCCTAAAAAAGCATCTAAAACTAAATTAAACCTTTGAGCTTGATGGATATATGCATAATGATCATCGTTTTCAAATATTACTAATGCAGCATCCTTCATTAATTCTTCCATCATTTTTCCTTTATATACAGGTGTAGCTTCATCGTTCTCACCAAATACTAATAATGTTTCACATTCAATATCTTTAAGCATATCTTTGACATCATCATTAACGACCTTTACAAAAGTTGCACGCATCACACCTGAAGAATTACGATAATCTTCACTACCTACATTTTTTGTTAATTGCTCACGATAATTATCAAATATCTTTAAACTTAAAATCTTCTTACCTAATTTATAAGAATATGTTTTTAAATACCACATCAATCCATGTTTATCTCTTATACCAGCAGCGCCAGTAAGTACCATTTTCTCTACAGGATATCTATATGCATAATGAATCGCAATACGACAACCAAATGAATGAGCTATAAATATTGGTTTTTCAACTTTTTGTGAAACTAAAAACTTATGTAAGAATTCACAATAGTCTACACAACCCCATGGTTCATTAGGATCATCAGATTTACCAAATCCTGGAAAATCAATATTGTATACATTAAAACGACTTTTTAGGTGTTGTCCAATAAAAGCCATCATTTCACTATTCTGTCCCCAACCATGAAGTAGTACTACACTCTTTTTAGACTTAGAGCCATACCTTTCATAGTAAAGATTTATACCATCTATATTAATAGTGCTCATGTTTCAATTATACTCTTTTTATTATTCTTTTTCTTAGGTAGTTTTTTCATCTTTTTATTAGTATAAATTCTAAATACCACACCATCATTCATATTCTCTCCAGTAACAGTATAACCATAAGTATCTGTAACTTTTTTAACAATAGATAAACCTAATCCAAACTTACCTTTATTGCCTTTTTCATATGGCTTAAATAATTTATCTAAACGTTCTTTTTCGATATTCTCTCCATCATTAATAACTTCTAATAAATTATCTTTCAAATTAATTTGAACTTTACTTTTAGCATAACGTAAAGAGTTATCTAATAAATTTTCAACGACAACACGCCATGGTTCTTCACTTCCGTGAAAATAAACATTTTCATTTATATCAGTGATAATTTCTACATCACTTCTTAATAATTGACAAGCTAAGATAGCTTTTTGGATAACTGGTGACATTTCTAAATTTAAATAATTGTCATCACTATCTATTAAGTAACCCATCTTATTATAAGTAATCAATGAGTATACTTTCTTTTCTAATCTATCAGCATTTTCAATGATTACATCAACACTTTTTTCTAAAGTATCATATGGATAAACACCATCTTTGATTGATTCTGAATATGATTTAATCGTGGCAATCGGTGTTTTTAAATCATGAGAAATATTCTGAATCATTTCATCACGAATGTGCTGTTGCTCAGAAAGTTCTTTATTCATGGTTGTTAAAGCTTCTGCAACTTCACCTATTTCATCATAACGGTGTATATTTAAACTTGCTTTATCACCATTTTTAATCTTATTAATATAGTTCTTTATTGCATCTAATGGTCTAATTAAAGAAACAATCCAAATCATAATTAAACCAAACAATACAAACATTACATAAAACGTCACATTTATAACACCATTGAGTAAAGCATCTCTAAACTCATCACGGAAGTTATTTCTAATTATGGAAACTAAACGATAATCTTGATCAAAGCTTCTTATTGAATAAACAATGGAATTATTATCATAAATAAAACTGCTATCAACAAGCTCTTCAGATGTGTTTGGATTAATATACAATAAAAGATTTTGATATTCACTAGGAACATTATTTAAATATCTTTTTGAATAAGTGTTATATACAAAATGAATTACATTTGATTCATTTAATGTACTTCTTGTTTCTAAGTATTCTGCTTGAGAACGATGAATATAAACATACATTTGCGAGTTTACAAATACATCAATGTTTCTATTTAAATATGCAGAAATAAAGAAAAATAAAACAGCTAAAGTAAAAAAGACAATTGTGACAAATTGCTGAATAAGAGTAAAGTTACTAAGCCAAATTCTAATTCTTTTCATCCTAGACGATAGCCAAAACCATAAATAGTTTGAATATTCATGTCAGGCATCTTCTTTCTTAATCTGCGAAGTGTATCATCAACCACACGATCTGAACCAAAGTAATTTTGATCCCAAACTTTTTCTAAAATTTGTTCACGGACAAAAGCATTTCCTCTGTTTTTAACAAACAGCATCAATAAATCAAATTCTTTTGTTGTTAAATCTATTAGCTTATTATCTTTATATACAGTTCGTTGATTTTCATCAATATCATAACCGTTTATTTGAATATGTTGATCTTCTTTGTAAACTCTTTTAATAATATTGTTTACTCTTAAAACTAATTCTTTTGGTGAGAAAGGTTTAGTAATATAATCATCAGAACCTTTTTCTAAACCAATGATTCTATCAAATTCTTTATCTCTTGCAGACATAAAGATAACTGGCTTATTTAGATTGTTATTTTTTATTATTTCAATTAAATCAAAACCAGATTTATCATCCAACATTATATCCAATATCCACAAATCACAATCATCATCTATATGAGCATAAGCCTCATCAAAAGTAAGATATGAATTAACCGCATACCCTTCTTTTTCTAGATATGATTTAACTAATTCATTTAAATCTTTTTCATCTTCAACAATATTAATTATCTTTTTCATATTTTTATTATAAAACAAAAGGGTTTAATCATCATAACCCTTTTGCTTAATCATATCAATTATTTCATATACATATTTATTACATAATTCATCACTTTTAGCTTCTACCATCACTCTAATTAATGGTTCAGTACCTGATGGTCTAACTAGAATTTGACCTTCATCATTTAATTCTTTTTTTATACTTTCTATCTTAGAAGTGATTTCAGTATCATTTAATACAATTTTTTTATCTTTAACTTTTTGATTTACTAATAATTGAGGATAGATAATTAAATCTTTTGTTAAGTCATTAAGATTGCTTTTAAAATGTAATATTGCTTTTAAAAGACACAATGCTGTTTTTAAACCATCACCAAAGTTAGAATCTTTTTTTATGATAATGTGACCTGATTGTTCACCACCTAATGCATAACTATTTTTAAGCATACTTTCTAGTACGTATCTATCGCCATTAGCCACCACATCTCTATTAATTCCTAATTTATCTAAAGCTTTATGTAAACCAATATTAGAATATCCTGTAACAACTAAAGTGTTATTATCTAACATATTTATGTCTTTAAGATACTTTGCAAGTATATACATAATATGATCGCCATTAATAACATTTCCATTACTATCAACAACCTGAAGTCTATCAGCATCACCATCAAATGCTAAACCTAAATCATAATTATCCTTTTTAATTTCTTCTTGAAGCATTTCTAAATGTGTAGAGCCACATTCATTATTAATATTTATACCATTAGGATTACTATTTATGATTGTTATATTACAAGCTAAATCATTTAAAACACTACTAGCAATTTGATAATTTGAACCATTTGCACAATCAACAAGAAGTTTAAAACTACTTAAATCATCTGGATAAAGGTTTTTTAACCAATCCTTATAGTGCTCAATACCTTCTGGATATAAAAAGATATTTCCAAGTTTTTCATGAGTGGGATTATCAATGCCTTCAGGATTATCAATATATTCTTCAATCTTAACTAAGATATCTTCATTAAACTTTGTGCCATCATTAGAAAAGATTTTAATTCCATTATCATAATACGGATTATGACTTGCGGAAATCATAACTCCTAAATCAAAATCATCATTTTCAGCTACATATGCTAAAGCTGGAGTTGAACAATATCCTAATAAAAACGCATTTGCTCCACTACTTGCAATAGCACCTGCGATGATGTTTTCAAACATTGAACTTGATAATCTTGTATCCTTACCGATAACAATTCTAGCTTTACCGGTATTTTTTGAATAATTTCCTAAATACTTACCAATTCTAAAAGCTATATCTAATGATAAATCATCATTAGCTACACCTCTTACACCATCAGTACCAAAGTATTTTCCCATTATGAATTAGCCTCTACCACTGTGACATTCACTGCAGATTTATCGAGTATCACATTGATAAATGGATTATTTGTAACATTAACATATAAAGGAAGTGAATATGTTCCAGGTTCTTCAGGCATATTGAAATATACTTCAATATCTTCTGCTCTTACTGCGTTAATATTATTCTGTGAACCTGATACTGATACATTCACATTCATAAATTCAATCTCAGAAATTGCAAGATTATTGTAATTATCATGAGCATTTAATGGAATGTTTTCAATAGTACGTGTATCAATTGTAGATAAGGATACTCTAACATTTACAACAGTGACATCAGATGCGCTTACACCTTCAGGTAGGTTTATTGGTAACATTATATCTTTATCAACATTTTCAGTAACTGTTGACATATCAAAATTAACATAAACTTCTTTAATATTATTTAAGATATTTTCAGGTGCATAGATTCTAGTAACCTGATGGTCAACAATTTGTGCACTATCAATCGCCAAACCTGTAGGAACTTGTCCAGTAGGATTTAATCTAATCGGAACTTCTACACTTGGAGAAGATAGTTTAACACTAGCTTCTACGCTACTTGGAACTATCTCAGCATTAACTGCTTGACCATTTTTATCATAAGCAACTAATGGTGCATCAACTACAAAATCTGTTGTCTGTCCACTAACATCTATTAATGCTTTAACTAATGCAATTGAATTTAAAGTATCTTGAGAAGCACGAATATTAATTTTAGTTCCTTGAGAAAAACTAGGAACGCCTAAAATATATCTTGAATCCATTTGATTTTGATTAATATAATCGTATGTTAAATCAAATTGTCTTGTAGTTTTCTTCTTTAAAGTAATTGTAACTTCACTTGGTGAAACAATAGTTGAAACATTATCTCCATAACCTACTGCATTCATCTTTATTGTATGAGTACCTTCGGTATACCCTTCTAGATCAATTTGACAATATCCTTTTCTACTAGCAGCATTATTAACATTTGCAGCCTCACCTGTTACCACTACTTCACATGCTGAAGGCATACCAAATAATTCAAATGTCTCTGAATTGTATCTGGCATTTATTGAAACATTATTTAATACTTTTGAACTTGATAGAGTTGTTGAAGAGCTATCATATGTTGCTATAAAATACGCAAGACAAGCTAATAACAATGCAAATAAACCTAAATATTTTGTTGAAAAGAATAGTCTATCAATTATAGTAGAAATCCATCTAAAAAACTTCAATAAATTCTCTTCAATACTTTCATATTGACCTCTATTTAAAGATTTTAATGCTATCTTTTTAGCTTTTTCTAATTTCTCTTCAGGATTATTAATTTGTGTCATTATTTTCCTCCTGATCATTCTTGTTGTCAGTACTTATTTCGTACTTTCTTCTATTATTTACAGGAACCTTCATATCTAATTCCATGGTATTATCTTCAATTTTTTCTAAAACTACTTCTTCATCTTTTCTTTTTCTAAAGAAAGAGAATGGTCTTCTTGTTTCTTTTTCATCTTCAGTAATATTTACAACTTCTTCAGAATCATCTTGAACAATTAAAGAGTTTCTAATTCTACTATCTTTTTCAATTACTGTAGTGTCATTTAAAATTACTCTTCTTAAATAATCTTTAAGTTGTTTTTCATCAACAGAGAAAATCTTTCCATTTTCAGCGATTGAAATAGCACTTGTTTCTTCAGAAACAACGATTGTTAAGGCATCAGAAACCTCTGCAATACCTAAAGCAGCTCTGTGTCTTGCGCCATATCTAGAAGATAGATTAACATTCGTAGGTGGGAAATATGCACTTGCACATGCAACTTTGTCACCTTGAATAATAACTGCTCCATCATGAAGTGGTGTGGTAGTCATAAATATTGAACATAATAATTCTTTTGTAACTTCAGCATTAACTGGAATACCAGTCTTAATATAATCTTGAAGAGACTGAGATTGTTCAATAGATATTAAAGCACCAACTTTTTCTCTAGAAAGAGTGATTGTTGCTTCATATAGTTGTTCAACAAGTTTTTCTTTTTCATTAGATAATAAAGTCGATATCCTTGAAAAAGCATTAGTTTTACCAATTTTTTCTAATAGAGCCCTTATTTCTGGTTGGAAGATAATGATACATGCTAATAATCCCCAGTTAATAAAGATATCTGTAAAATATGTCAAAGTTGATAAACCTAAAAACTTAGCTAAACCATTTACTACAACAATTAAAACAATACCTTTAAATATCTGTATTGTTCGATTGTTATTTCGAATTGCTTTAATAGCGTAATAAAAAACAAACCACATGATGGCAATATCAATTACAACTCTAAACACAGACCATATATTTTGTATAGTTAGATTGATATTATAATCAGTCATTCATTCTCCTTTGCTACAACTATCAATTATAACATATTAACCTTAAACAGGTTCAGTTTCTTTAAACTTTGTCTTCATTCATAAACCATTTACCATCATGATCTTCATAGATAATTCTTGTGGTATATTCATTTGGCTTGGTAATAATATACTTATTATCTAGGTCCATAGGATTATAATCACTGATAGCTACAGCTGAAAACAGTCCTGAATAATATTCATCATAATCTTTAAGATAATCATGATTATTCTGAATTTCATATACTGAAACTGGTTCATTATCATAAAACTGATATCCATATAATGGATCAATAAAACCATAATGATCTTCATAATATGCTTCAACTGCAACATGGCCATTATATGCTTTATCTAAATTAGCAAGCTGTATTATTCTTGAAGGTATATCATTACACATTAATAGTACTGCTGCTACTCTAGCCATATCAGCACACCAGTCTGTTTTTCTTTCGATAATCTGTTTTTCGCTTCCACCAAACAGCATATCTTTAAAATCAACATCATAATCTTTCGCAATATCGCTGGTAAATACTAATACATTATTAACGGTTTCTTTATCAGTATTGCCTTTAAACTGTTTTGCATAGTCATATAATTCATGACTACTTAAATCATAATGATTTATATCTGAATACAAATATGCAAAGGACTCTTCATCAAGAAGAATCATTCTTTCAAGCAGTTTACCATCAATAGAATCTGGATCATGCACATCATTTCTAAGCATAATTTCATATTCTTTTGAAAATACTCCATAGCCCTGTTTCATATTTAAATAATAACACTCAAGTATATAAAAAACGTCCTAAGACGTTTATATGTACAATGGTGCGCCCAACAGGACTTGAACCTGTAACCTTTCGAATCGGAATCGAAAACTCTAATCCTTTGAGCTATGAGCGCATTAGTTAGTTGAACCAAAACCACCATGCCGCTCATTAGTGTTTTCTTCTTCGATTGCTAAAAAGTATTTAACAAATATACCCTGAACAAATCTATCGCCTTTTTTTATTTCTATATCTTTGTCTCCATTATTAACTAACGCAACAATAATATGACCTTCATTATCTGCATTATAATAATCTGAATCAATAATACCTACAGTATTCATCAAACCTAATTGATATTTAAAACCTAAAGATGATCTAGGATAGATTTGTAAGACATATTCATTTTCAATAAAACATCTTATACCTGTAGGAACCTTAATTGTTTCTTTTGCTTTTATTGAAATATCAAAAGGACAATAAAAATCATATCCTGCACTACCTGATGTCGCTCTTAAAGGAGTTTTAATATCATCATAATCATTTGCATCTTTATTAAGTAACTTTAAACAATCATTTTCAAACTGCTTTAAACTTACTTTTTCAAATCTTGCGATAGCCATATCTAAATATTACCAAACATCTTGCGAAAATAGAATAATTATGATAGTATTAAAAAGCGCTAAATTCAACAGATAAGCGTGAGCTGAAGAAGTACTCAAGTGGTTGAAGAGGTGGCCCTGCTAAGGCCATAGGTCGGCTTGTCTGGCGCGAGGGTTCAAATCCCTCCTTCTTCGCCAATATATATGCAGATGTAGTTCAATGGTAGAACGCCACCTTGCCAAGGTGGACACGAGGGTTCAATTCCCTTCATCTGCTCCATGGTGCGTTAGCGAAGTTGGTTATCGTGCCTCCCTGTCACGGA
>Ga0256405_10004662_pt1 | contig 25215 bp, 25 predicted proteins | sample RumenRJG_02DNA_FD_189096 | JGI IMG/M metagenome (GOLD analysis project Ga0256405, IMG submission 189096) | Bovine rumen microbial communities from Lethbridge, Alberta, Canada - RJG_02 | ecosystem: Host-associated > Mammals > Digestive system > Stomach > Rumen | place: Canada: Alberta... | reverse complement strand
AGGACACGGCAGGTAGGCCTGCTGAGAAATTGAGAATTCTTTCAGTCGCTTCGCTTTGTGAAAGCGTGCTGAAGATACGATTAGATAATTGACAATTGATAATTATGAAAAAGAAAAAAGCAAGTGAGATGGTTGCCAACGATTATGGCATCATGATTAAGAAGTGTTGTGGCTCGTGCCACAACCGTGGATTTGACGAACAGGAGCGACGCTGCTGCCAACTGACTGGCAAGCATGTCAGGGGTTGTGCAGTGTGCGACGACTGGTCGATGAGCGATGGGCTGAAAATTCTGGGCTGCGAGCGTGGTAAGGTGCAGCGTAGGGAATATCAGCTTTCTCTGATAGAGGTACGCACCTCTGAGCTTAACGCTGTTGTTAAAGCGGAAGATAATGAACCGGCCAGCGTAGAAAGCATACGAAGGGATTTCGAACTGAAACACGGATCGAGATTCTTGATACGATGAGAAATTAAAAATGTAACAATGTAAAAATTTAAAATGAAAAGTATGAAGAAATTGAATTTGGAAATTAAGGTGACAACGGTGCAGCATGGTTTTGCACTGGAGATTGGAAACAAGGGCTGGCTGTGTGGAGACGAGCTGGAACTGGCGGAGGCTGTGGCCTTCAGAGTGGGAATGGGTTGCACGAAACCCATATCGAAAAAGAGAATGCGTATGCTGCTGCGTGCGATGGCACTTGGAAAAAATAAAAAATTAAAGAATTAAAGAATTTAAAAATTAAAGAATTAAAGAAGAACCTTGAGTGAGGCAGAGGGAATCAATTGAGCATCTGGAAACAGGTGTAGGGCCCAATCTCAACACTTCTCTCAGCAAAAAACTCAAGAAAAGATGAAGAAATTTATATTTGTTATTAACGCCATCGAGCTGTTACACATGCTCGCATGTGGCAAGTACGTACAAGGTGTATTGTACATTGATAAGGAAACAGGATTACTAACCTTTAAGGCTTACAACCGTAAACCGAGGAATCAAGGAAGTGACAGACTGATACATCAGCTGGAAACAGGATGGGTGAAGGAGTCGCAGGAGAAGTACAAGCTGTTTGTCAGCGTGTATAAGAAGCTGGGAATGGCTCGCATCCTGAGCGTCATTGACCGAGAGACGAAGGAGGCTAAAACGGCCTTGTTTGACAAAGAACTGATTGAGAGTATTTAAACAATGTTTTGCATACAGGACAACCAATATTTTTCTCCCGCTGTGCCCGGCACACGGGAGAAACTTAACGAGATTCTGGACTCACCTCAGGTCAGGTGGAAGATTGAGACCATCAGGGCTGTACGACAACCAGGGGCCGTCCGATTGTGGGCGTCGAATACCGACTTTCAAAAATTCTGCCTTAAGGAAGCAGCGAAAAGTAAGGGGAACGCCTTTAAGGAGCTTACGGACGAGGAGAAACTGGAGCGATGGGCTAACAGTCTGAAGGAGTCGTTGCCATGTCTGATATTCGGGGCAAGGGACTTCGACGAGGTTCCCATGAAAAAGAACCCCGAAAAGAGGATGAAGCGCAGGGTGCTGGCAGGCATCCACCTCAGCGGTCTGTTCATGTTCGACGTGGATCATGTGGACAACCCGCGAGAGATATTCGAACAGACACAGCAAGAGGGATTTCCTTGGGAGGTGGTGTTTGCCCATGTGACATCGTCGGGACAGGGACTGCGACTGGTCTGCAAGGCCCGTGTGGAGATTGGCAACATTGCCGATAACCAGATAGCACTGGCCAAGGAACTGGACGTGAAGCCCGATCTGAGCTGCATCGACGCGTCAAGAATTTCGTACGCACCCATGCGTGAGGATGTGTATTATTTGAACGAAGAAGAACTATTGAACTATTACAATGAGGAGTTTGACAAGATGTATTGCGAGGCTTATCGTAAGGGTAGTACTGAACCTACGAAAGCGCAAGCGCAAATGAGAAATAATAATGAGACATTAGAAAACGATGAAGAACGAGACATCAACTATCACGGCGTCAGCTACGCCAAAATCTGTGAAGCGTGGCAGGCCGCGCAGGGAGGCGCCCCAACCACTGGAGATCGCCACCGAACAATGCTGCAACTGGCTCTCGACCTGCGGTATATCTGCGACAACAACCCGGAAAATGTCGATTGGGCCTTACGTCAGTGCGGATTTGTGCAGGACATCATCCGCGAAAGGGGCGAAGGGGAAGTCAGGGCCGTTGCAGATACGGCTTGTGAGCGAAGAATGTACAAAGACATCCCGAAGAGGATGCAAGGGGTGCTTGAAAGTGTTGGTATTCGCAGTGGTGAGCCAGCAACAGCTCAGCGACCTGTGGCAACAGTTGACGTGCCTTACGAACAGTTCGCTCAAAGGCTGGAACCTCTCCTTAGCGCTCCTTATGCCGAAGCCTGTAGGGGAGTGAGCCGTAAGAACTGGCTGGGGGCGGTGTTCGCCTCGGGAGCCATGTACTGCACACTGCTGTCGCGCTGCTGGTACAGACACTACGACGGAGCTCTGCAAAGGATGAACCCACAGGTGCTGATTATCGGACACCCCGCCAGCGGAAAGTCGTTTGCCAAACATCTGGACGACCAGATCATGTGCTCGATGAGGGAACAGGACGAGGTGGTCCGTCTGGCAGAGACACGCTACAAGCAGGAGCAGAAGAAACGCGGCACCTCGTCGAAGGCTCAGAAGCAGGATGCTCTGGTGGAGCCTGAGGGCATGATACGCTACCTGCCCACAAAAACGTCGAACAACATCTTCTTCCGACGACTTAAAAGGGCGAAGGAAATGGTGGAAGGACAACTGCTGCCCCTGCACCTGTATATGTTCGACTCGGAGCTGGACTCGTCGATATCAGCGCAGAGCGGTGGTGCATGGATAGGCAAGCACGACCTGGAGCTGAAGGCGTTTCACAACGAGTTGAGTGGTGTGGACTATGCCAACGGTGACTCTATCAACGACATCCTGCCCGTCTATTGGAACAGTGTGACCACAGGTACCAACGTCAGTCTGCACAAGAAGTTCACGCTGCGGAATATCAACGACGGACTTTGCAGCCGTGTAGCCATCTTCCTGATGGAACGCGCCAACTTCCGGATGGTAGGTAAGAATCTGGTGGACAACAAGACCAACGAGGCGCTCAAGGCATGGGGCTACAAGATGGAGAAACTGCATGGCGAACTGCCCCTGCAGAGACTAGTGGACCACGTCTATGACCTCTGCGAACTGTCGGCTCAGGAGGCAGAGGCAGCAGACGACCTGGTGTTGGACTATCTGAGAAAGCGTGCCGTGTTCTACGCCACATGGTTCACCGTGCCACGCATTGTAGCCCGTGAATACGACAAGTTCGTGAAGACGGGGAAACTAGAGATTACGGACGACGACCTGAAGTTCTCGACACTGATGTACGATGCAGTCATCTGGTTTCAGGACTATTTCTTCGGACAGATGTTGCAGGACTCATGGGACAATGCAGAGCGTGAATACGTGCCCCGCAGGAAGAACTCGAAGAATGCAGATGCCTATCGTGACCTGCCGGAAACATTTACGATGAAAGACGTTATGGCTGTCTTGGATATTGAAGACAATCCAGCTCGTCAGCAGTGTAATCGTTGGCTGAAGCACGGCTTTGTGGAGCGTGTAAAGCAAGGTAAGTATAAGAAAATCTTTAAAGAAATAATGGTATGAAACAAGCAAGAGGACTGCGGAACAATAATCCGCTGAATATCATCAAGAATAAAAACATTAATTGGAAGGGGCAACTGTGCAACAGCACAGACCCTACCTTCCTCCAGTTCGACACGATGGCACACGGGTTGCGGGCTACCTTGAAATTGCTCCATACCTATTACGTAAAACATGGGTGTGATAGCGTCAGAAAGATTGTGTCACGCTGGGCTCCCGAAACGGAGAATCAAGTGGCAGCCTATATCAATACCGTCTGCAAGTTGACGGGGTGGAACCCTGACACCCACCTGCCGCCTATGAAGAAAGAAACGAAAGTGGTGTGGTTTGGCATCGTGCTGGCCATGGCAAGTGTGGAGTGCGGACTGAATAACGAAGGCCGGCAAGCCCTTCGCCCTGATTTGGAAAAAGCATGGGATATGCTGTATAGGTGATCGTCACGGCGCTATTCCTGCCAATGGTAAATGGTGCCATTGGGACTCTTTAGGGTTCGGGCTTTGGGGTCGTAGGTGTAGTTGGTGGTGGAGCCATCGACTTCCTTGACACGGATGGTGTTGCCCTTGATGGTGTAGGTGAACTCGGTAAAATGGAGACTGCCCACCATATTCCAGGTGGCGGTACCATCGGCGTTGAGGCTGATGCGCTCCTGGTTGCCTCCGTCCTCGTCGTAGCTGTCGTAAATGCCGGCTACTGATTTGTAGGTGAGGGGAGTGCTTGACTGACTGCTGCCTTCAAAACTTTTGATTTTATTAATCATCTGAATCACTGGGTCCATCTCCTTCTGTCGGCTCTTGGGATAGATGATGGCAAGGAAACTGGAGTGGCAAATCGAAAAACCTTCTTCTGGGGCAACAGCATTCGGTTGGCTTTTCTTTTTCATATAGAAAATGCGACCATCGGTGGTGTAGCCCGAGAAGACACCGTTCTTGGCATGATAGACGATGTTCTTGATGGTGGCGTTCTGGGCGAGGACACTGCCTGGAACGGGGAAAGCCTCGTCGTCGCAAGCCCAGTTGCCTAAAAGCGAGCAGTAGCTCAGTTGGGCATCCTGATGCTTATAGATGACCATGGAGTAGGGGCCGTCGCCATAGAAATACTCGGTGCCGTCGGAGAAATAGGCGGGTACCTGGAAGTTATAGGCGGTTGGTTTCCACGTCATCTGGTCGGTGGCTTGTGTTTCGAGCGTGGTGGCACTGGCTGTTGCGCAGAGTGCGAGGAGGTAAAGCAGTATCTTTTTCATAAACGGTTATTATTTAGTTTCCTGTGTGCAAATATACATCTTTTTAGGAACATCACGTATTTATTGGTAGTTAAAAAACGTTTTCTTCCTTTTTTATTTGGTTATTCATCCGAATTGAAGTACCTTTGCACACGATTTAAACTTAAACATATATTGTAGATATGATCAACATTACTTTTCCAGACGGTTCTGTTCGCTCGTATGAGCAGGGCGTAACTGGACTTCAGATTGCCGAGAGCATCTCACCAGCTCTGGCTCGCGACGTGTTGTCGTGCGGTGTAAATGGCGAGACAGTAGAACTCAACCGCCCCATCATGGAGGATGCCAAGATTGCCCTCTATAAATGGGATGACGAAGAGGGAAAACACACATTCTGGCACACCAGTGCCCACCTGCTGGCTGAGGCGCTGCAGGAGCTGTATCCTGGTATCCAGTTCGGTTTCGGACCAGCCATCGAGAATGGTTTCTTCTATGATGTACTGCTGAAGGACGGCGAGAGCATCAAGGAGAGTGACTTCCCCAAGATTGAAGAGAAAATGCGTGAACTGGCTGGCAAGAAAGAGCCCGTGGTTCGCAAGGAAGTGGCTAAGGCAGACGCCCTGAAAGAGTTTGCTGCCGACGGTCAGACCTATAAGTGCGAACACATTGAGCAGGACTTGGAGGACGGCAGTATCACAACCTATACGCAGGGAGCGTTCACAGACCTTTGCCGTGGTCCGCACCTGATGAATACAGGAGCTATTAAGGCTATCAAACTGACCAGTGTAGCCGGTGCTTTCTGGCGTGGTGATGCCAGTCGCGAGCAGATGCAGCGTCTGTATGGTATCTCGTTCCCCAAGAAGAAGATGCTTGACGAGTATCTGTTGATGCTGGAGGAAGCTAAGAAGCGCGACCATCGTAAGATTGGTAAGGAAATGGAACTCTTCATGTTCTCTGACAAGGTGGGTAAGGGTCTTCCTATTTGGTTGCCAAAGGGCACAGACTTGCGCCTGCGTCTGCAGGACCATCTGCGTAAGGTCCAGAAGCGTTTCGGCTATCAGGAAGTAATCACTCCGCATATCGGTTCAAAGAATCTGTATATCACCAGCGGTCACTATGCTCACTATGGTAAGGATTCGTTCCAGCCTATCCACACTCCTGAGGAGGATGAGGAATACATGCTGAAACCTATGAACTGTCCTCACCACTGCGAAATCTTCGCTTGGAAGCCCCGTTCATATCGTGACCTGCCATTGCGTATTGCCGAGTTCGGTACGGTATATCGTTACGAGCAGAGTGGTGAGCTGCACGGACTGACCCGTGTACGTTCGTTCACGCAGGATGATGCCCACCTGTTCTGTCGTCCTGACCAGGTGAAGCAGGAGTTCCTCAATGTAATGGATATCATCGGTATCGTGCTGACTGCCTTCGGATTCAACTTCGAGGCTCAGATTTCGCTGCGCGATCCTAACGACCACGATAAGTATGTAGGAACAGACGAAGACTGGGCGCTGGCTGAGGCTGCTATCGTAGAAGCGTGTCGCGAGAAGGGTCTGCCTGCCAAGGTGGAATATGGCGAGGCTGCTTTCTATGGTCCTAAGCTCGACTTCATGATTAAGGATGCCATCGGACGCCGTTGGCAGTTGGGTACCATCCAGGTGGACTATAACCTGCCTAAGCGCTTCCAGTTGGAATATACGGATGAGGATAACCAGAAGAAGACTCCTGTGATGATTCACCGTGCTCCCTTCGGTTCGTTGGAGCGTTTCTGCGCTGTGCTGATTGAGCATACAAGCGGTCACTTCCCCTTGTGGCTGACTCCTGAGCAGGTGGCTATTCTGCCTCTGTCAGAGAAGTATAACGACTATGCCAAGGAAGTAGCCAAGAAGTTTGAGCAGGGTGGTGTTCGTCCAACCATCGACCTTCGTAACGAGAAGTTGGGACGTAAGATTCGTGACAACGAGTTGAAGCGTATTCCCTATATGGTGATTGTCGGTGACAAAGAGATGGCTGACGGTACCGTTGCCGTACGTCCACAGGGCGGTGGCGAACAGAAGGTGATGGCTATTCAGGAATTCATTGACCATATCAATGCTGAAGTGGCAGAGATGACAAAAGACTTTTAATAACCTTAAAATGATAAGACAATGAAACCAACATTATTTCTTTTAGCTGCTGGAATGGGAAGCCGCTATGGTGGCTTGAAGCAGCTGGACGGACTGGGTCCCAACGGTGAGACCATCATGGACTATTCTATTTATGATGCCATCCAGGCAGGTTTTGGCAAAATCGTATGGGTCATCCGCAAAGACTTTGAGGAGCAGTTCCGTACACAGATTCTGTCGAAGTATGAGGGACACATCCCCTGCGAACTCTGTTTCCAAGGCATTGACGCACTGCCTGAGGGCTTTAAGGTGCCGGAAGGACGCGTAAAGCCTTGGGGAACCAACCATGCCGTGCTGATGGGTAAGGATGTCATCAAGGAACCATTCTGCGTCATCAATTGCGACGACTTCTACAATCGCGATGCCTTCATGGTGATAGGCAAATTCTTGAGCTCGCTGCCCGAGGGTGCCAAGAACCAGTATGCCATGGTTGGTTTCCGTGTAGGCAACACGCTGAGCGAGAACGGTACGGTGGCACGTGGTATCTGCTCGAAGAACGAAAAGGGTCATCTGACAACCGTTGTGGAGCGTACTGAAATCGTGCGTTGTGCCGAAGACGGTTCGCACGCAGGTGCCGCAGATCAGGCTATCCGCTATAAAGATGAAAACGGCAAATGGGTGGCTGTTGATGATAATACTCCCGTATCAATGAATATGTGGGGCTTCACGCCTGATTACTTCGAACATTCTGAGGCTTACTTCAAGGAGTTCTTGAGCGATCCTAAGAATATGGAGAATCTGAAAGCTGAATTCTTCATTCCATTGATGGTGAATAAACTGATTAACGAACATACAGCAACAGTAGAGGTTCTTGATACGACCTCTAAATGGTTTGGCGTGACTTATGCTGCCGACCGTGAGGATACTGTGAAGCGTATTCAGAAATTAGTGGATGAAGGTGTTTATCCGAATAAACTATTCTAAATGCTTGAGAATATTATGACCGACGGGGAGTGCAGCCAACTGCACTCCCTTATCGATAACGCAAAAACTATTGTGTTGTGTTGCCACGTGAATGCTGATGGCGATGCACTGGGTTCCATGTTAGGATGGGCTGAGGCTTTGAAAGCAATGGGCAAGGAGCCTTTGATGGTTGCTCCCGACCAATATCCCGACTATCTGAAATGGTTGCCTAATCGTGAGAAGATTGTCCGTTACGACAAGCGTAAGGATTATGTCAATACGGTATTGAAAATTGCAGACCTTGTGTTTTGCCTGGACTTCAATACACTTTCCAGAACAGATGCGATGGAGGAGCCCTTGAGAAATTCTCCTGCTACCAAAGTCCTCATAGACCATCACTTAGACCCCAATGTGGATTCACTGCTGACTTTCTCGCATGCAGAGATGTCTTCAACCTGTGAGCTTGTGTTCCGATTGGTGTGGCAGATGGGATTATTCCCCCAGTTAGGAAAGCATTTTGCCATACCCGTCTATTGTGGTATGATGACGGATACCGGTGGCTTTACGTATAATTCCACCGAACCGGAAATATATTTTATCATCAGTCAGTTGCTGACTAAGCGCATAGACAAAGACAAGATTTTCCGTAATGTCTATCACAACTATAGTGTGCATCGCATGAGATTGGTGGGCTATGTGCTATGTCATAAAATGGTGGTCGATGAAGAACGCCATGCCGCTTTCTATACACTGACGCGAGAAGACTTACAACGTTTCCATTTCATTAAAGGTGACGCGGAAGGATTGGTTAATATGCCTTTACAAATCAAGGGGCTCAAACTCAGCATTTCGCTGCGTGAGGACACGGAGCGCGAAAATATGATATGGGTTAGCTTGCGGTCGGTTGATGACTTCCCATGCAACCTGATGGCAGAGCAGTTCTTCAATGGTGGAGGCCATTTGAATGCTTCAGGCGGTAAGCTGCAATGCTCGATGGATGAGGCAGTGGAAATTGTTAAACGGGCCCTCATACATTATGAAGACACGTTAAAGTAGACTAATATTGCGGATATTTGGTAATTTATTTGTAAATTTGCGCCCAAATTTAAATAGTAAGTACAAAATGAAGAAAACATATAGTCTGCTGATATTGCTTTGCAGCATATTGTTCATAACGAGTTGTAAGAACGGACAGACCTATTCAGACTTGAAAGAGGCTGAACGGGATGCCATCAACCGGTTTCTGACGGATGAGTTTAATACTCCTTTTTTAAAGAAGAAGATTACAGTCATCAGTCAGGCACAGTTTGAAAAACAGGGCGAAACAACTGACGTTGAGAAGAATGAGTATGTTTACCATGAGAAGAGTGGTATCTATATGCAGATAGTCCGTCAAGGTTGTGGAGACAAGATTGAGGATGGCGAGACATTGGAAGTCCTGACACGTTTTTCTGAATATAATATCAAAGAAAGTACTATCCTGGTCAGAAACGACATACCTTTCTATGTCATTTATAACAACCAACGGTATGATTACTCCAGCGCTCCTGATAAAATGACGGTAGAGCGCATTGGCTCGTCTTTCTCAGCATCTTTTGTTTCAGGTGCCATGTCGAGTTTTCATGGTTCAGCAGCAGTTCCTGCAGGATGGCTGATACCCTTGAATTATGTGAAAGTCGGTCGTTGGTCAGAAGGAGAAATAGCTAAGGTACGCTTGATAGTTCCACATTCTCAGGGAACAGTAGATGCTTCATCAAGTGTTTACCCTTGTTATTACGAGATTACTTACGAAAGAGTTAACTAATATCAAAAGCAATGACACTTATTAAATCAATTTCCGGTATTCGTGGAACTATCGGCGGGGCTCCTGGTGACACCCTGAACCCATTGGACATTGTGAAATTTACGTCGGCGTATGCCCAGTTTATTCGTCGCAACAAGAAGAGTTTCTCGAATAAAATTGTAGTAGGTCGTGATGCCCGTATCTCTGGAGAGATGGTGAAGAATGTGGTATGTGGAACACTGATGGGCGTAGGCTACGATGTGATAGATATCGGTTACGCTACCACTCCTACCACAGAACTTGCTGTACAGATGTGTGGTGCCGATGGTGGCATCATCATTACCGCTTCGCACAATCCCCGTCAGTGGAATGCCCTGAAATTACTGAACGAGCAAGGTGAATTCCTCTCTGCTGCTGATGGCCGTATCGTGTTGTCCATTGCCGGACGGGAGAATTTTGAATATGCAGAAGTGGACCAGCTGGGTTCTTATACGCAGGACCATTCGTTTGACGACCGTCATATTGAGAGTGTGCTGCAACTGAAACTGGTTGATGTGGAAGCTATCAAGAAGGCGCAATTCAAAGTTTGTGTCGATACCATTAACAGTGTTGGAGGTATCATCCTTCCAAAGCTTTTCGATCAGTTGGGAGTGGAATACACCGTCCTTAATGGTGAACCGAATGGCGACTTTGCCCATAATCCAGAACCTTTGGAGAAGAATCTGCAAGGTATCATGGACGAGATGAAGACTGGTAAGTATGATTTAGGCATTGTGGTAGATCCAGATGTCGATCGTCTTGCCTTTATCTGTGAAGACGGTAAAATGTTTGGTGAAGAATACACGCTGGTTAGCGTTGCAGACTATGTTCTTTCCAAGACTCCAGGCAATACCGTTTCAAACCTTAGCTCTACACGTGCATTGCGTGATGTAACCAATAAATATGGTGGTACTTATGCAGCTGCGGCTGTGGGTGAGGTGAATGTCACCACGAAGATGAAAGAGGTAAATGCCGTTATCGGTGGCGAGGGTAATGGTGGAGTGATTTATCCTGAGAGCCACTACGGTCGTGATGCCTTGGTGGGTATAGCTCTCTTCTTGACATCTCTGGCTGAAAAGGGTTGCAAGGTGAGTGAATTGCGTGCTACCTTCCCCGACTATCAGATTGCCAAGAACCGTATTGACCTGACTCCCGAGACGGATGTAGATGCTATCTTGGTAAAGGTAAAAGAAATGTTTGCTGCTGATGCTACTGCCCAGGTAAACGATATTGACGGTGTGAAGATTGACTTCCCTGACAAGTGGGTACATCTTCGCAAGTCGAATACCGAACCGATTATCCGTGTGTATAGCGAGGCCGCTACGATGGAAGAGGCGGATGCTATAGGCAAGAAACTGATGCAAGTGGTTTACGACATGCAATAAGAAAAAATAAAAGCTTCCTGAAGAAAGGAAGCTTTTTTATTTATTTGCTGGTTTCCAAAGAACTGCGCTTATCACGCCGATAGGAACGATAATCATCTAAAGGTATTTCTATATCCGGTTCTACCAATTCTCCTTCATGAGGCAGATGGAATAGCATATAACGGATATCCAGTCCTCTGTCTATCCACATCTGTTCATAATATGTTTGAATGGAGGCTGCTTTGGCAGCGATGGGGGCAGCGGTAGTGGCAGCGATGGAATCGCTGCTTACGTGACCATAGAGATTTTCGGTGCGGAAATCCAAGGGCAGGTGGTTCTTCTCTACCATATAAGTAGTATAGGTGAAGAGGAAGTTGGAGTCCGTCTTCAGATGGATGATGCCTCCGTCAACGAGGAAATGGCGATAGCGGTTCATGAAGTACGTAGAAGTCAGTCGCTTGCGTGGGTTCTTCATCTGGGGGTCGCTGAATGTCAGCCAAATCTCCTGTACCTCGCCTGGTGAGAAGAAACGGTCTATCACCTCAATGTTCGTACGAAGAAATGCCACATTCTTCAGTCCCTCCTGAATAGCCTGTGTAGCACCCGTCCACATGCGGGCACCTTTGATGTCCACACCGATGAAGTTCATCTGCGGATAGCGCTTCGCCAGTCCAACGGTATATTCTCCTTTGCCACATCCCAATTCCAGTACGATAGGATTGTCGTTCTTGAAATACTGCTCGTGCCAGTGGCCTTGCATTTCAAACGGAACGTGTTCCACCACCGAATAGGGGTACTGGAACACGTTCTCGTAAGTTTCCATGTCGGCGAATTTCGCCAGCTTTCCTTTACTCATGCATTCTCTGCTTTCAAATCCTCATAGTAATGAGACATTGTTGTTTCGAAGTAAGGCTCCAGGAAAATAACGCCGAAGCCTAAGGTGAGGATGGCAAGAATGAACCAACCGATAAAGCTCAGCAATAGCCAGAACAGTTCCATCTTGTGTCCCTGCATCATCTCAGCACTCTTCTTCATAGCATCGGCAGCGCTCATCTCCTTGTTGTCTTTCAGAATGTATTCAGTCTGTGAGAACATCAAGAGCAGGATGATGCCAGGAACAATCAGCAAAATGAATCCAATGGCAATGCAGATGTTTACCAAGAATCCTGCCAAGAAGATACGGATAAAGTCTTTGTATCCGTCAAACAGACGCTCGTAGGCAATATCCTCGTTGCGGATGAGTCGTAAGAAGAATACGGAGAAGCCCCATCCTAAAGGCAGACAGAGTAAAGTCCAGAATCCAGAGATTCCATAACCCGTCACACCGTCAAAGAAAGTTGTTGCTCCTTGACCTACGCAACCGGTAATCAGCAAGAAAATGATGGTTGCAATGATACCATTAGACCACTTGCCTTCCAATGAAGCAAGGGCGCGATTTTTGTAAGATTGATTTTTACCCATAAAGTTAAGTTTTTATAAAGTTGATATTGCGTACTTTTATTCAATAACGACAGTTGTCCAACCGTGCTTGTCTTCAATCTCACCATACTGGATGCCGCGCAAGGTATCGAAGAGTTTCTTGGAGATAGGACCTGGCTTCTCGCCAAAGTTGTAGCGCTTGCCCGTCTCCAGGTCGTCGATGTATGAGATAGGCGAGATAACAGCGGCTGTTCCACAGGCACCTGCCTCTTCGAATGTTTCCAACTCTTCTTCAGGAATAGGACGGCGTTCCACCTTCAGTCCTAAATCCTCTGCTACCTGCATCAGCGACTTGTTGGTGATAGAGGGTAGGATAGAGGTTGACTTTGGAGTGACGTAGGTGTTGTTCTTAATACCGAAGAAGTTGGCAGCACCGCACTCGTCAATGTATTTCTTCTCTTTGGCATCCAGATAGAACTCGCAGGCATATCCCTTCTCGTGAGCCAGGTTGTTGGCATAGAGCGAAGCAGCATAGTTGCCGCCCACCTTATACTTACCTGTTCCCAGAGGTGCCGAACGGTCGTAGTCGCGAACAATCACGTAGGGGTTGCTTGAGAATCCACCCTTGAAGTATGGACCTACGGGAGTAACGAAAATCAGGAAGCAGTATTCCTTAGCGGGATGAACACCCACCTGTGCACTGGTGCCGATGAGTAATGGACGGATATACAGTGTTGCTCCACTTTCGTAAGTAGGAATCCATTCCTGGTTCAGGCGCACCACCTTCTTCACCATTTCCACGAAACGCTCAGTAGGCAATTCCGGCATCAGAATGCCGCGACAAGTGGACTGCAAGCGAGCAGCATTCTCCTCCACACGGAAAATACGCACCTTACCATCCTTGCAACGATAAGCCTTCAGGCCTTCGAAAGCCTCCTGTCCGTAATGCAGACAGGTAGCAGCCATGTGCATTTTCAGATACTCGTCGGAGCAAACTTCTATTTCGCCCCACTTGCCGTCACGATAGTAACAGCGTACATTGTAGTCGGTTTTCATATAACCGAACGACAGATTTCCCCAGTCTAAATCTTTCATATTGTTATTATTTTAATCCTTCTTGTTATAAATTGTTTGCAAAAGTACATATTTTGTCGCACACTTGCAAATGAAATGTGCATTATTTATCATCTTCGAGTATCTTTTTGATGTCTTCGTCTGTTTTTGTCAACTGATTTTTGCATAATTGTATCAGTTCTTTAGCCTTTTTCAGTTGTGTGGTCAGTTCGTCAATACCATACTCGTTACGCTCCATTTTCTGTACGATTTCGTCCAGTTGGCGTAATGCCTCTTCATACTTTATTGTTTCCATGTCACTATTGATTTGATGGTTCCTTTTTCAACTCTTGTTTCAATTTCTTCTCCCTCGCTTAAAAGCTGTGGGTCGCGTATGGCCTTCCCATTGTGCAGCGTGATGCTGTAGCCTCGTTTCAGCAATAGAGCAGGGTCCAGTAATTCGGTGCGTTGTCCCACCATTTCCAGGTGGTGATGTTCCCTTGTCATTCGTTGCTGCAAGGCATAACGAATACGTTCATACCGTTGGTCCAGCTGATGCTCAAAGTTGGTTTTAAACATCGACAGCATAAAACCGATACGTTGCTGAATGTCTATCACGTGCTGAAGCGTATCTGCCAGATGAGCTATCAGAAAGGCAGCTGCTGCTGTTGGAGTTTTGACTCTGGTATTCGATACCATATCCAGTACACATTCGTCTCTGTCGTGCCCGATACCCGTGATAATAGGCAAAGGAAAATTGGCTACATTCTCAGCCAGCGGCAAGGTGTCGAATCCACTCATATCACTCGTAGAGCCGCCTCCACGGATAATCACTACCACGTCGAATTCGTCAGCCCTTTCGTTGATACGGTTCAGAGCACTTATCACACTCTGCTCCACCTGTTCGCCCTGCATAATAGCCGAGAAAAGCGTAGGGTAGAACACCAGTCCATAATCATTCTCTTGCAATTGTCGGCAGAAGTCACCATAGCCGGCAGCAGTCTCTGCCGAAACAACAGCAATACGCTGACAGAATTTGGGAATGACGAGTTCGCGCTGCAAGTCGAAAACGCCCTCTTCCTTTAGTTTTTGAATAATCTGCTGACGCCGTTGCGCCATGTCGCCAAGCGTAAAGGTCGGGTCGATATCAGTCACTATCCATGAGAACCCATAAGCCTCGTGGAATTGTGGATAGACTTTCAGCAGCACCTTCATACCAGCTTTCAGCGGTTGTCCTGTGGTGCGCATAAAATACGGCTGCACCATGGCCCATGTCTGTTTCCAGCATTTGGCAGATGCTTTGGCAATGGGGGTATTTGACAGTTCGTCTTTCTCCACCAGTTCCATATAGCAGTGTCCGCGGCTCTCCCTGCATTCCGACAGCTCAGCCTCCACCCAATATTCATCAGGCAGTTCTGCTTCTATCGCCTCTCTGACGAGTGCATTCAGCGTATGTAGTGTATATCGTTTCTCAATCATTGCCATGTGTATCTTTCATTTTCCCAATCATATAGGCTCTCCAGAAGTTGGGAAGTCCATAACCGTAGATGTTGTCAGGGTGTTCCTGATTGTTGCTCGTCTGTCTGATGAGTTCCATGATTTCCAATGCCGTCTTCTCGGGCATTGACTGCCAAAGACAGGCCACTAAGCCGCAAATAACAGGTGCAGCAAACGAAGTACCCATATCTTGCGCTATCGACCCCCTGCCTGTGACAACAGCAGCAGGACTGCCAATAGCCACTACATCAGGTTTTACTCTGCCGTCCTGTGTGGGTCCGACAGACGAGAAAGGAGCATTCGTCAGCAAATCGGTTACAGCTCCCACCGTCAGACAGTCTTCTGCATCGGCAGGGAACGTTAGTTTCTTCCAAGGCCCCATCCCCGTATTACCAGCAGAATTAACAAGAATCATCCCCTTTTTGGCTACCATCGAGGCAGAATGGCTGATGAGTGTGGAGTGTCCGTCGAGTTGCCATAGCTTGTGTGATCCAAATCCCTTGTCGAAATCATTATAGCCCAACGATGAATTGATGATGTCGCACCCTGCCGAATCGGCAAACTCGGCAGCCATCGCCCAATAGTCTTCCTCTACTTCCTGTTCCGACTGCGGGTCTTCGCATCTCAGTAACCAGTAACTGGCTTCTGGAGCAGTACCTATATAATAATGTGGCTCTTGGATGGCCATGACCGACAATACTTTTGTGCCATGATCCAGTTCATAGTAAACAGAAGGTGAAAGGGGATAGATAAAATCTTTGGTTCCTTTGATATCCACTTTCTGAAAGGCAGGAATCTGATTTACATTCTTAAAACCTCCGTCCAGTACGGCAATCACCATTCCTTCGCCCTTCAAATCAATACTGTGCAGACGGTGACCTTGCAGCGATTTGATTTGCAGATCAGCCCGTCCGAAGGGCGTTTGTCCGATTGAGTCCCATTCGTGGAAGCGCTCTTCGTATTTCGTCTTGATAGCCGTAGGTTCAATAGAGTCAGGTGCTTGCCAAACTTTCTTACAAAGCGCAACGTAAGGCAGTTTGCTGATGCGTGTCATCTCGTTGGTATCCTTCACCTGCACCAACACGGTATTGTTCCACCTGCTGGTGCCCACAATATTCACTTTCTCCGTTTCTATCTGTCGCACGTACTTGGGTGTTACGGGCAGGTCGGTTGAATCCAACGGCAATCCCTGTCGCTTTCTGCGTTCCACCGAACGGCGAGATAGGAAGCGGGTAGGGTGGTTCAGCGAATAGGGCGAGTTCTGTTTGTCACGCAGTGTCACACGGTAAATGAATGAAGGGCATTCCTTGTTGCGCTTCTTCATTCCGCGATTCTGAGTCCAGCCATTTCCTATAGCTGTCATCAGTATAAAACATATCAGCAAAAACCTCTGCATTTTCTTGTTTGAAGTGTAATGTGCTGCAAAATTACACAAAAAACATCAAACACTCAAATAAATTTGGTATTTCGCTCGATTTGCACTATCTTTGCACACATATTTATGGATAAGAAACAAGCAACATTGGAGTTGGGCACAAAGCCAGTAGGGCAATTGCTGATGCAGTATGCCATGCCGGCCATTGTGGCTATGACGGCTTCCAGTCTTTATAATATTATCGACCGCGCGTTTATCGGTCAGATTGTAGGTCCTGAGGCTATTGCTGGTTTGGGCATAACATTTCCCTTTATGAACCTAAGTGCCGCCTTTGGCGCAGCAGTGGGTGTAGGTGCCTCTACTTGCATTTCCGTAAAATTGGGTCAGCGCGACTATAAGACAGCCCAATATCTTTTGGGTAATACGGTGACGCTGAACCTGATTGTAGGATTCCTCTTCATGGTGGTGTGTCTGGTTTTTCTCGATCCCATTCTGCGCTTCTTCGGTGCCAGCGATGTCACGTTGCCCTATTCCCGTGAATTCATGATTGTCATCCTGTTGGGCAATGTCATCACCCACATGTATTTCGGCATGAATGCTGTGCTCCGTGCTGCCGGCAAGCCCCGTCAGGCCATGTATTCCGTACTTTTTACGGTGGGCATGAATATCCTTTTGATACTCGTCTTCGTCTGGTGGCTGAGGCTCGGTATCAAGGGAGCCGCTTTGGCTACTGTCACTGCCCAGTCGATGGCACTCTGTTGGCAGATGTGGGTATTCTCCGACAAGAAGGAACTGTTGCATTTGCGTAAAGGCATCTATAAGTTGAAAACCGATTTGGTGAAGAATATCATTGCTATTGGTATCTCGCCATTCCTCATGCAGACCACCTCGTGCATCATCGTCATTTTCATGAACAACCAGTTTGTGCGCTATGGTGGTGATATGGCTGTTGGAGCCTATTCCATCGCCAACTCCGTTGTGATGGTTCTCTTCATGTTTGTGATGGGTATGAACCAAGGTATGCAGCCCATTGTAGGCTATAACTATGGTGCCGAGAAATTTGACCGTATGTTCCGTTGTCTGTGGCAGACGATAGCCTGGGCAACCATTATTTTATTGATAGGCTGGTCTCTCTCCATGCTTTTCCCCAGAGAGATAGCCCGTGTGTTCACCACCGACCCCACGCTGCTGGAGATGTCGGCAAGAGGCATCCGACTGAATATGATGGTATTCTTCGTCGTGGGTTCTCAAGCCGTTATCACCAATTTCTTCCAGTGTATCGGTAAGGTGAAGATTTCTATTTTCCTCTCATTGTCACGTCAGCTGATTCTCTTGTTGCCTATGGCCTATATCTTCCCCTTGTTTTGGGGCTTGGATGGTGTGTGGTATTCTATGGCAGCCAGCGATTTCGGCTCATTCTCGATGACGATACCTTTGTTACTATGGTATATCAGAAAACTTAATACTTATGGAAAATAAGCACATTATCATTAATGTCGGACGACAGTTAGGTAGTGGAGGCCACATCATAGCACGTATGCTGGCCAAGGATTTTAACGCTAAGTTCTACGACAAGGAAATCCTAAACCTTGCCGCTAAGGAGAGTGGCTTCAGTGAGAAAATTTTTGAGCAGAATGACGAGAAGAAAGGTTTCATCCGTGGTCTGTTCAATATGGCAGCTCCGCATGTGAGTGGTGTCTATGAGTCGGGCTTCTCGCAGGAGAATCTGTTCAAGTTTCAGAGTGATGCCATTCGTAAGGCAGCCCAGAAGGGTTCCTGTGTCTTCGTAGGTCGTTGTGCCGATTATGTGTTGCGCGACTTCGAAAATGTGGTCAACATCTTCATTACTGCCTCTATGCACGATAGGGTAGAACAGATTCTTAACAAGCAGAATGTTGAGCCCCCCGAGGCAAAGAGGATGATTCTTCAGGCAGAAAGCAAACGTGCTGCCTACTACAACTATTATACGGGTAAGAAGTGGGGGCATGCCGAGTCTTACGACCTCTGTGTCAATACCAGTATTCTGGGTATGGAGGAGACGGAGAAGATGGTGGCTGACTTCATCCGCAAACGTTTTGGATTATGAAGAAGATAGGAATTATCAGCGATACGCACTCCTATTGGGACCCGAAGTATCTGCACTACTTCGAGCCCTGCGACGAGATATGGCATGCGGGCGACATCGGCTCCTTGGAGGTTGCTGAGAAGCTGGCGGCCTTTCGCCCTCTGCGGGCCGTATGTGGCAACTGTGACGGGGGCGACCTTCGACTGATGTATCCGGAGGTGTTGCGTTGGAAATGCGAGGATGTGGAAGTGCTGATGAAGCACATCGGCGGCTATCCTGGCAACTATGATTATTCCATTCGCAGTCAGCTCTACGCATCGCCTCCCCAGCTCTTCATTGCCGGTCATTCGCATATCTTGAAAGTGAAGTTCGACAAGACGCTCAATCTGCTTCACATCAACCCGGGGGCTGCAGGACTGCAAGGGTGGCACAAGGAGCGCACGCTTGTCCGACTGACTATTGAAGGAAAAGAATTTAAGGATTGTGAGGTTATTACATTAGGAAATCATTAATAAAAGATATATGAAACGAACAATTGTAATTACTGGTGGCGCAGGTTTTATTGGAAGCCATGTGGTGCGCCTGTTTGTGAACAAGTATCCCGACTACCACATTATCAACCTCGACAAGTTGACCTATGCCGGTAATCTGGCTAATCTGAAAGACATTGAGAACAAACCCAACTACGAGTTTGTGAAGATGGATATCTGCGACTTCGATGCTTTCTACAAGCTGATGCAGGACAAGAAGGTGGATGGCATCATCCATCTGGCTGCTGAGAGTCATGTGGATCGTAGCATCAAAGACCCCTTCACCTTTGCCCGTACCAACGTGATGGGTACGTTGAGCCTCCTGCAGGCTGCGAAACTCTATTGGGAATCGCTGCCAGAGAAATATGAGGGCAAGCGTTTCTACCATATCTCGACTGATGAGGTGTATGGTGCACTTGAACTGACTCATCCAGAGGGTATCGAACCGCCATTCACTACGACGGCTTCATCGGCTGAACATCATCTGGCTTATGGCGATAAGTTCTTCTTGGAGACCACCAAGTATAATCCGCACTCTCCCTATAGTGCAGCCAAGGCTTCCAGCGACCACTTCGTGCGTGCTTTCCACGATACTTACGGTATGCCTGTCGTGGTGACTAACTGTTCGAATAACTATGGTCCCTATCAGTTCCCAGAGAAGTTGATACCACTCTTCATCAACAATATCCGTCATCGCAAGCCGCTGCCTGTTTATGGCAAGGGTGAGAACGTGCGCGACTGGTTGTTTGTGGAGGATCATGCGCGCGCCATCGACCTCATATTCCACGAGGGAAAGATAGCCGACACCTACAACATCGGCGGCTTCAACGAGTGGAAGAACATCGACATCATCAAGGTGCTGATCAATACCGTCGACCGTTTGTTGGGACGTAAGGAGGGCGAGGATATGGACCTCATCACCTTCGTTACCGACCGTGCCGGCCACGACCTCCGCTACGCCATTGACTCGTCGAAGCTACAGCGTGAACTCGGCTGGGAGCCCTCGCTCCAGTTTGAGGAGGGCATCGAGAAGACCGTCCGCTGGTATCTCGACAATCAGGAGTGGCTCGACAATGTGACCTCTGGCGACTACCAGAAGTATTATGATAATATGTATGCAAATCGATAAACAAAACAAATACTGATTATGAAAAAGATTCTGTTATTGGGAAGTGGTGAATTAGGTAAGGAGTTCGTGATTGCCGCTAAGCGTGCAGGTGCCTATGTGGTGGCTTGCGATCGCTATAACGATGCCCCAGCTATGCAGGTAGCTGACGAACGTGAGGTATTCTCCATGCTCGATGGCGATGCCTTGGAGGCAGCGGTTAAGAAGCATCAGCCCGACATCATCGTTCCTGAGATTGAGGCCATCCGTACCGAGCGCCTCTTCCAGTTTGAAGAGCAGGGCATTCAGGTAGTTCCTTCTGCCCGTGCCGTCAATTTCACGATGAACCGTCGTGCCATTCGTGACTTGGCTTCTCGCGACCTGGGACTGCGCACAGCTAAGTATTTCTATGCCAAGACCTTCGATGAGTTTAAGAAAGCCGCCGACGAGATTGGTTTCCCCTGTGTGGTTAAACCGCTGATGTCGTCGTCTGGTCACGGACAGAGCTACGTGCATAATGACGACGAACTGGAACAGGCTTTCCGTGAGGCGATGGAGGGTTCGCGTGGCGATGTGAAGGAAGTGATTATCGAGGAGTTCATCGACTTCGAGTCGGAGTTTACCCTCCTCACCATTACCCAGCAGCATGGTTGGCCTACCATCTTCTGTCCTCCTATCGGACACGTGCAGAAGGGTGGTGACTATCGTGAGTCATGGCAGCCTTATAAGATTTCGGACGAGGCACTGAAGCAGGCTCAGCACATGGCTGACCAAGTGACCAAGGCCCTGACAGGTTATGGCATCTGGGGCGTTGAGTTCTTCCTCACCAAACAGGGCGAGGTCATCTTCTCAGAGCTCTCTCCACGTCCACACGATACAGGTATGGTGACGCTGGGTCACACCACCAATCTCTCCGAGTTCGAACTCCATTTCCGTGCCGTCATGGGTCTGCCCATCGCGGGCATTCATTTGGAGCATGCCGGTGCCTCAGCCGTCATCCTCTCTCCAGAAGAGTGTTCAACGACTCAGTCGTTGAATTACAACCTGGTTGATGCCCTGAAGGAAGACCGTACCCGTATCCGCATCTTCGGCAAGCCCGAAGCCCATGTAGGTCGCCGTATGGGTGTTGTCCTCTGTTATGGTGAGGTAGGCGAGAGCACTGATGCCCTGCGCGACAAGGCCAAGCGTTTGGCAAAGACCGTTTTGGGCACCGATCCTTATATGAAGAAATGATAGGACGAATCATAGATCTGCCCAGAATCACTGACCCTCGCGGCAACCTGACTTTTGCCGAGGGGGTCAGCATGGTTCCGTTTGACATCAGGCGGGCCTACTGGGTCTATGATGTTCCTGGTGGAATGGGGCGCGGTGGGCATGCCCATAAGCACCTGCGACAGTTACTGATTGCTGTCAGCGGTTCGTTCCATGTGACGCTCGACAACGGTCGCGAGCGAGAGACCATCCTGCTGAATCACCCTTGGCAAGGATTGCTCATTGAAACGAAGATATGGCGAACGCTGGACGATTTCTCCAGCGGGGCAGTCTGTCTGGTGCTGGCCTCAGAGCATTATGATGAGGCCGACTATATCTATGACTATGATGGTTTCCTAAGATACGTAGGATGTTCGAAATAATAAGATATACTCCAGATAGAGCTGAGGAGTGGAACCAATTTGTGGCGCAGTCGAAGAATGGAACCTTCCTCTTCCATCGCAGCTACATGGACTATCATAGCGACCGTTTCGAGGATCATTCGCTACTGTTCTACCGTGACTGCCGCTTGTTAGCCGTGCTGCCAGGCCATACTGAAGGTGATACCTATTTTACACACCAGGGGCTCACCTATGGCGGACTGCTGATGGCTGCAGAGCTAACAATGGTGCAGACAATGACGCTATTCCGTGAACTCAACGACTATCTGCATAGCCAGGGGCTGAAGCATGTCGTCTACAAGTGCATCCCTTGGATATACCATCGGCTGCCGGCAGAGGAAGACCTCTATGCGCTCTATCACGTGTGTCATGCAAGGATAATGGCACGCGACTATTCTACTAATATCTACCTGCAGGCAGGAGTGCGCTGGGAGCGGGTGCGCCGACGGGGCGTGGAGCGCGCCCGACAGGCTGGCATCCGGGTGGAGAGGTCAGACGACTATGCCGCTTTCTGGAGGGTGCTGACAGACAACCTGATGACGAAATACGGTGTGCGTCCCGTTCACAATCTCGAAGAAATCACCCTGCTCCAGCAGCGGTTCCCACAGGACATCGTTCTATATCAGGCACGGCTCGGCGGGGAGGTTGTAGGCGGCGTGGTCTTATATGTTACCCCTTCCGTAGTGCATGCACAATACAGTTCTGCCACGCCTCAGGGCAAGAGGCTGGGTGCTATCGATTTGATATATGAGCAGATTATGCACCACGACTATGTCCGATATACCTACTTCGACTTCGGACGTTCTACGGAGAACCCCGACGGCAGCGGGCTCAACGAGGCGCTAGTGTTCCAGAAGGAGGGCTTCGGAGGGCGTGCCGTCTGTTACGATACTTACGAGTGGACGCTATGATTAAATATTTGGATTTAAAACAGGTGAATGCTCCTTACGAAGCGGAGATTCGGCAGGCTATGGAGGATGTGCTGCAACGGGGGTGGTATCTTCGTGGCGAGGCGACACGGCTGTTCGAACAGCATTATGCCGACTATATAGGCACTCGCTACTGCATCGGTTGTGCCAACGGCCTCGATGCCCTGACGCTTATTCTGCGTGCTTACAAGGAGATGGGGCTCTTGCACGAGGGCGACGAAGTCTTGGTGCCTGCCAATACCTATATCGCCTCTATCCTCGCCATCACCGAAAACCGACTGACGCCCGTACTTGTCGAGCCAGATATCAACACGCTCCAGATTGACGATTCACTCATCGAACAGGCTATTACTCCCCGCACGCGTGCCCTGATGATAGTTCATCTCTACGGCCGCTGTGCCTATACGGATAGGATAGGGGAACTCTGCCGTCGTCACCACATACTGCTCATCGAAGACAACGCCCAAGCTCATGGTTGTCAGTATGTAGCGCCTCAGTCGCAACGTACGCAACGCACAGGCAGTCTTGGCGATGCAGCCGCCCACAGCTTCTATCCCACCAAGAATCTGGGAGCCTTAGGCGATGCAGGAGCCGTCACTACTAACGACCCTCAACTTTCCGAAACCATCAGAGCCTTAGGTAATTACGGCTCTTCGCATAAGTATGTATTCGACTATCAAGGTCGTAATTCACGCATCGACGAAGTGCAGGCAGCCATCCTCGATGTCAAACTGCGCCATCTCGACGAAGCCAACCTTCGCCGCAAGCAGATAGCAACCCGCTACCTGAATCAGATAAGCAATCCCGGCATCGTGATTCCCCAGTCTGAACGCGATAGCGTATGGCATATTTTCCCCGTGCTTTGTGAGCGTCGTGATGACTTGCAAGATTATTTGAGGACAAACGGTGTGGAGACACAGATTCATTATCCTGTTCCTCCTCATCAGCAGCGTTGTTATGCTGAGTGGAAGGGAATTTCATTACCTGTCACAGAATATATCCACCAACAAGAACTCAGCCTCCCCTGTCATTCGGCAATGACCAACGGGGAAGCTGAGTACATTATTCAGAAGCTGAATCAATTTACACGATAATCAAGCTCTTAGTCTTCTATGAAAGTGATGCGGCCCTGCGGCTCGCGATACTCTTCGCCTACCACACCGCCGAGGTCGTACTCGATGAAGTCGGCAAGGGTCTTGCAATTCTGGTCGGGATATAGCTTGGTGAGCGTGGCGTCCTTCAGACTGTCGTAGAAGCCACCGTTGGCGTAGTAGTCGGAGATGCCGATGGAGTACTTCTTGTCAGCCACGATGGGTTCGTATGTGTCGGTACTGCGGTTGAGCACCAATACGTCGCTCACCTTGTGGCTGACGGTGTGAAGGGTGAACTTCATGCCGGATATCTGTGGGAAATGACCCTCCTCCTCGGGATATTGCTGCAAGCATTTCTCAAGCATCTGGACAATCATCTCGCCCGTGACCTCGATGGTGCACGTCAGATTGTAGAAGGGCAGTACGCTGATGGCATTGCCGTAGTTGATTGTACCGGCAGGTATGTCATTGCGGATACCACCACCGTTATACAGACCAATGTCGGCACCTGTACGCACGCGGAGTGCATCGGTCACGAGGTCGCTCAGGTTGGTCTCGCCCTTGCGCACCAACCGATTACCCTTGGAGTCGCGTATAGTGAGGTTGAACTTACTCATGCCCAGCACGCGGTCGGTCTCTTGGTGTATCAGTGTCACCACGCTGTCGGTGGTGGCGGTCACATGCGAATTCGTATAAGGCACATCGGCGGAGGATAAGAGCCCGGTGGTTATCTTGCCTTCAGGCGAGATGACCAGTTTGCCGATATTTGCGAAGGCTGTGCCGGTTTGCGACACGCCGATCAGCTCCTGCCGGTCGTTGCTGACGACGTCATGGGGCACTACGGAGTGGGTATGTCCATCGAGCACCACATCGATGCCGTGGGTCTTGCTGATCAGTGTATGCGAATCGACGCCCGTGTAGGATTCTTTCTCACCGAGGTGGGACAGCATCACCACATAGTCGGCGCCCGCATTACGGGCGGCGTCAACCGACTGCTGCACCATACTGAAAACCTTGTCTGTGCGCAGGTCGTAGGTCTGCTTGCCATCCTTGTCGTAGAAGGAATATTTCTCATCCATCAACGCTTCCGGCGTGGTGGCACCTACGAAGGCTACTTTTTTGTTACCGAACTGCCTGATGGTGTAAGTTTGATAGATAGGACTGGTGTCCCCGATCTTGTAGAAATTGGAGCATACCACAGGTGCTCCCAACTTGGGTGTCAGCTCCAGCAGGCGCGGTATGCCGAAGTCGAACTCGTGGTTGCCCGGTGCTATAGCCGTGTAGCCAACGGTGCGAATGATATCCACGATGTACTGTCCGTGCGAAATGGCTCCTGCCACATCACCGTTGATGAAGTC
>Ga0256405_10004660_pt1 | contig 25223 bp, 26 predicted proteins | sample RumenRJG_02DNA_FD_189096 | JGI IMG/M metagenome (GOLD analysis project Ga0256405, IMG submission 189096) | Bovine rumen microbial communities from Lethbridge, Alberta, Canada - RJG_02 | ecosystem: Host-associated > Mammals > Digestive system > Stomach > Rumen | place: Canada: Alberta... | reverse complement strand
TATGGCAGTTATGGTGACTACAAGGACAGCCACTACAGCAACGAAAAGGACGATTCCATCAAGCAATAAAGATATACAATGGCAACAATAGCAGTTGATTTCGACGGTACCATCGTAGAGCACCGTTATCCAGAGATAGGCGAGGAGCGCCCGTTCGCGACCGAGACGTTGCGAATGCTGATAAAGGACCATCACAGACTGATCCTGTGGAGTGTGCGGGAAGGCAAACTTTTGCAGGACGCCGTAGACTGGTGCCACGAGCGTGGCGTGGACTTTTGGGCTGTCAACCGTGATTATCCGGAGGAGGAGCGGGAGAAGAACAACCACTTCTCCCGCAAGATCAAGGCCGACTATTTCATCGATGACCGCAACGTCGGCGGACTGCCCGACTGGGGGCAGATCTATCGCATGATCTCGGAGCACAAGTCCTACGCGCAGGTTATTCGTGAGAGCATGGGCCAGGCGGCTTACGAGGACGTTCCCCGCAAGCGTCACTGGTGGCAGTTCTGATGGCTGACCGTGAGAGGCACAGGCCTCTGCTCATTTCGTAAAAAAAAGTGCAGCGCACGTTCCGGTTTGCCGGAGAGGTGCGCTGCTTTTTTCGTGGTTGTGTTGTTGTCTTATACAAAGTTTGTCTTCACCTTATTTAGCGCGACGAACTTTCGTGTGATGGCGATGGCTTGATCGACAGTTGTGTTGGCGATGCCTTTTAGCGTTGCGGTGAGCTTTTGTGGGCTGATACCCATCTCTTCCGCTATGGTGTTTGTGTTGAGTGAGGTGTCGTTGATATGCTTCAGAATGGTTTCAAACAGCACTGACATAAAGTGGCTTTCAGCATTGTCGTATTCGTAAGCGTCCGACATGGTGAGCCGCCCTTGCAAGGCTTGCACCTGCATATAGTGTTGCAGATGCAGCGTGACGAGCTTGAAGACTTGCTGTCGGCTGAGTACCGTCATGCGGTGATATAGATAGAAGCTAAACGCAATTAGCAATACGATGATGACATTGAGCAGAAAACACACCAGCTGGTGCTTGTATTGCTCATAGAAGTGCAGAAGCATGTTGTTTTGCTTGTTCAGCTGCTTTTCCTGGTCATTTATCAGCTCTTGTTGGTTCATCACCACGCCAATGTTGGTTTTGTCCACTACGGCGGTGTGCAGCAGGTTGATGCGTTTGTAGGGACTTCCGCTCAGAATATGCATTGCAAGGGCCACTACCTGGAAACCGCGCGTAGGATTGATGACGGTAGCCTCCATCTTGCCGTCTTTCACCATTTGCAGTCCGCCTTTCGGTCCTGGCAGTCCGTCGATACCGTAGTAGGTAACTCCATGATGCCCGCCGGTCTGCTCAATTGCCTTGCGCATGCTCATGGCGCAGTTGTCACTTTGTCCGACGACGCAGTCAAACTTCAGGTTGGGGTGTCTTCTGAGGAACTCCTTGCCTCTTTCGGTGACAGAATCCTGTTTCCACGTCTCGCCCACCGTGGCCACGATATGCAGGTTGGGGTACTTGGCGATGGCCTGCCGGAAGCCACGGCTGCGGTCTATGGACGGAGAAGACCCTGGGCTGCCGGAAACCTCAAGAATGGCAGTCGGTTTTCCTCTGCGCGCCTGGCCTAAATGGTTTCCGATCATCCGTCCTAACTGCTCGTCGTTGCGTCCGATATATGCTGTGTAGTCCGGCGAATTGGTTTGTCGGTCCACAACGATGACGGGAATGCCGGCTGCTTTGGCCCGTTGCAGCATGCGCGAGTCGTCACGGAAGATGCCGGGCGAGATGATGATCAGGTCGACGTGGGCGTTGATCATCGAGTCGATTTGCTCTTCCTGCAATTTGTTGTCCTCGCCGGCAGAGCGGAAGTCGAGAGTGACGTTGGGACGCAGATAGCAGGCGGTCTTGATCTCATCGTACAGCTTGGCAGACCAGTCGCCGGCTCCGGCCAGCGAGGCGCCTATGACATATTTGGGTTGTCGATTGCAACCTGAGAGCAGGACTGTCAGCAGCAATAACGGTAATAGTTTTAGAATTACTTTCCTATTCATTTCTACTTCGGTTGATTGATTACTCGGTTGATGGTATTTGCTATACTGCAAAGTAAAGCATCGTTCATACTGCAAATATAAGTGCTTGTAGACCAAAAATGTTTTTTAATTAAGATTTATTATGAAAATATTCGGTAAAACGATTTCGCTATGAAAGCAAATGGTGATACTAATGTATTATTATAGGGCTAAAATGCAAGTATTAGGTTTTATTGCATAACCTTGCAATGGCTTTTTCGTAACATGGTTTCTCCATGCCGGCCTTTTCTTCCTGCAAGTCGGGGCGTAGCGGTCTTGTTGGATAAACTGACAATTTTCCTCTGTCGTGGCTGCGATTTTTGCCGGCAAGTCCTCCTTGGGCCCGAAAATCACGAATTTCGAGCGGTTTCCTGCAACTTGCTGTTGGATAACTTGTTACACAGATACAGACTTTCGTGATAAATAAAAAACAGTACTTTGGGGGAGAAATCAGGGGTAGATTTCTCGTCAAAGTACTGTTTTCTGCTTATCATCTCAGTTGTTTGACCTTGTCATCTCAGTTGTTTGATGAGGTCAAACCACCGATTTCATCGGGTCAGACAACTGTTTTCTCAGTTTCTTCTCTCTGTTTTCCGTAAAAGCCACCATTTTCTCCTCTGTTCTTTGCCGCTGTTCTTTCTGGAAGCGAAGTCCGCGGTGATGGTGTTTTGTCAGAAACTTTAATGTTGCAAATTAGCTTGCTTTTGTAGGGCTCACACAGAGACACAGAGCCACGGAGACTCACTCGTGACTCAGAGCACAGAGACGGCTTCGCCTTAAAGAGAATATAGAAGCTCCTGCGATGTGCTCGCATCGTGAACTCTTTACGGTGAAGCCGTCTCTGTGAACTCTATATATAATAAGGAGCTCGTCTCTGATACTCTGTGTCTCTGTGTCTCTGTGTCTCTGTGTGAGTATAGCTTCAAGGATATTGGTTCATATTATTATTACAGAGTTATCTCATTCACGTGCATACTTTGTTTTGGAGTTTAACGCTCCGCTATGCGGAATAAAGAGGATAACCGAATATTTAGAAAATATATTTTCGATATTCGTTAATATTCTTAATGCCATCGGGATGGCGCGTTAAACCTTTCTGACAGATCTCCACAGATCCTTGCGTTCGCCATGTCGCTCGATGGAGGGTTACGCATCCGTGTAGATCTGTGAAATCTGTGAGAAGAAATAATTGTGGGAGAGTGTCACACAGATCTCACAGATTTTCACAGATATATATCTACATGATTTGGTTGATGCTCCCTTCATGGACATGAAACGTCATATCTACGAGATGTCTTTTTGTTAACGCTCCGCTACGCGGAATAAAGAAGATAACCGAATATAAAGAATATAAATATGTAATTCTCTATACGATCGACATGATATCAATAATATTCTTTATATTCAATGATATTCTTTATATTCGAGTATATTCTTTATTCCATCGAAGATGGAGCGTTAAAAGCCCAAAAGATGCGCGTGAACACTATACACTTTTGTAGGGCTCACACAGAGACACAGAGCCACGGAGACTTACTCGTGACTCAGAGCACAGAGACGGCTTCGCCTTAAAGAGAATATAGAAGCTCCTGCGATGTGCTCGCTTCGTGAACTCTTCACGGCGAAGCCGTCTCTGTGAACTCTATATATAATAAGGAGCTCGTCTCTGATACTCTGTGTCTCTGTGTGAGTATTCATTATATGACCATTTCGTAAAAATAACGAAGTCAGGAGGTCTCATCTTTTTTCTTCGATCATCTTCTTTAATAGATAGGTGGCGTTTTGGTTCTTGGCGATGCCGGGCGTGATGCGGTAGTCGTAGGAGACTTGCTCGCCGATGGAGATCTCGAAGCAATAGTTGTGGAAACGGTCGCTATGGTCTTCGGCCATCTGCGAGAGTTCGAGGTCGTGGGTGGCAATGATCGCCGTCACATTGTGCCGTGAGAGATACTCCAAGAAGATTTGGGAGCCGTGGAGTTTGTCCTTAGAGTTGGTGCCCCGGAGTATCTCGTCGAGGATGACCAGCGTGGGCGTGTCGTCGAGCACACCGATGAGTTGTTTGAGCCGGAGCAGTTCGGCATTGAAGTAAGAGATGCCGTGGGTTAGGTCGTCGCTCGTTCTCATGCCCGTGAACAGTCGGCAAGGCGAGAGCGTCAGACGCTCGGCGTAGACCGGCAGTCCCGCCATGGCCATGACCCAGCTGATGCCCACCGTCCTGAGATAGGTACTCTTTCCTGCCATGTTGGCTCCCGTGATGATATAGAAGTTGCGGTCTTGGAGCATGGCATCGTTGGCCACAGCCTTCATGCCCAGGAAGGGATGGCGCAGAGCCTTGCCCTCAAAGGCCATCGACGGCGTGTCTACGAACGTAGGCCATGTTGTTGCCGGTTCGTTCTGTCGGTAGGAGGCGAGGGAGACCAGTGCGTCGAGCATGCTCACCGACCGGATGAGCATTTCGAAGTCAGCACTGCTTTGCTGCCACAACTTGAAGCGGCGGACGATGTTCAGGTCGATCAGCGCAAATACATTAAAGAGCAGGATGCCCGCCTCATTGTTTCTGTTGTCGATGTCGTGAAGTATCTGCTCCATCTCAGCGAGGCTTGCTGCCTGTTGCTGCAGGGAAGCCTGCAATGTTTTGTTCACCTCTTCGTGAAACTCTTCGGCGAGGGTGAACCGGATGATACGGTCAAGACCTTCCGACAGTGTGTGGATGTTTTGCAATGTCACCATGATACGGCGGACGCTATTGCCCGGGAAGATGGTGGCAAAGAACAGGTGCAGGGTGCCCCATGTGATGGGCAGGATGACAGACACTGATCCGGTCAGCGCAGCGATGATCGTCAGGTAGAAGCCGGTAAGCAAGACGCCTCTCATGGCTTGTAACCACCGGGGAGAACAACGCTTGGGCAGCTCCAGGGCGTGTGCCGCCGTCAGCGCATTAGCCAGCCAGTCGGTGCGCAGCAGTCGTTCCTCGGCTTTGTCGCTCTGCTGCCCCGAGGCTTTGATGTTCATCAGGAAGTCGTCGTGACGGGCAAGTTCTTCCACAGCTTGCCGTCTTAGTCCGATGTTGGCGATGAAATCTTTGCGGTTCCCGTCCATCTCCTCTTTTGTCAGCCACTGTGCGATCAGGTCTCGGCCACCGACGGTGACGGTTCGGCAGATGCGCTGGAAGAGCGAGTCCTTGCCAAAAAGATCCAGGTCGAAGGAGAAGGGGTGGGAGGCGTCGATATAGTCCTTGCCCTCGTCGAAGCAACTGTAGTCGCCGTGGAAGTAGCTGGTCTCGCGCTGGTAGGCGGCTATCAGCCTTTGCTGTCGTTCGATGTTGTGGCTGTTGCGGCCGTCGGATTGGCGGATCAGCAGATAGCCGACGAAGAGCACGGCAGCCAAGAGTGCGTACAGAGACTTGGGCTGGTAGGTAACGGCGCAGGCCACCATGCCGAGGGCAGCGAGAAACATACCGATCTGCGCCACGGTGAACCATTGGCTCTTGTGTCTGAGACGGGTCAGCTGTTGTTGCAGGAGAGCGGTGTGCTGCTCTAAATCTTGGAGACGGTGGGTCATGATAAGGGAAACGGGTTAGAGGTGAGATAAAAGAAAAGGCACACCGAGAAGGGGCTCTTTACGAAACCGGCCTTTCGGGTGTGCCTGATATATAATATGTATCGGATGAAGCTTAGAATGCGCTTTGGAACTCCTCGAGGAATCGCTTGTCGTTCTCGGAGAAGAGACGCAGGTCGTTGACGCGGTATTTCAGGTTGGTGATGCGCTCCACGCCCATGCCGAAAGCATAGCCGGTGTAGACATCGGGGTCGATGCCGCAGGCAGCAAGGTCGTGCGGGTCGACCATACCACAGCCGAGGATCTCCACCCATCCCGTGTGCTTGCAGAAGTTGCAGCCCTTGCCGCCGCAGATGTTACAGGAGATATCCATCTCAGCACTCGGTTCGGTGAAGGGGAAATAAGACGGGCGCAGACGGATCTTCGTGTCGGGACCAAACATCTCTCGGGCGAAGGTCAGCAGTACCTGCTTGAGGTCGGTGAAGCTCACGCCCTTGTCGACATAGAGTCCTTCGACCTGATGGAAGAAGCAGTGGGCGCGTGCCGAGATAGCCTCGTTGCGGTAGACACGTCCCGGGCAGAGCACGCGGATAGGCGGCTCGTGGGTCTCCATATAGTGTGCCTCGTCGCCGGAGGTGTGAGAGCGCAGCAACACGTTTTTGGTCACATCGCTCTTGTCCTGTGAGATGAAGAAAGTATCCTGCATGTCGCGTGCGGGATGGTCAGCGGCAAAGTTCAGCATGGTGAACACGTGCTTGTCGTCGTCGATCTCGGGACCGTGGTAGAGTGTGAAGCCCATGCGCTGGAAGATGTCGATGATCTGATTCTTGACAATGGTCAGCGGGTGACGGGTGCCCAAGGCGATGGGGTAGGGCGTACGTGTCAAATCCTCGTGGTTGTCGCCGGTGTCAGCAGAGGCGACCTGCTCGCGCAGGGAGTTGATCTTGTCCTGAGCGGCTTTTTTCAGTTCGTTGATCTTGATGCCAACGGCCTTTTTCTGGTCAGCGGGCACATTGCGGAAGTCTGCCATGACGGCATTGATCTCACCTTTTTTGCTCAAATACTTGAGTCGGAGTTGCTCGATGTCGTCTGCGTTCTTGGCAGAGAGCTGAGATACTTCTTTGAGAAGTTGATTTATCTTGTCTAGTATCATCGTCTGTAAATTTTATCTTTCTGACTGCAAAGGTACTAATTTTATTGGAAAAATACATCTTATATAAAAAATAATATGTAATTTTGCCAAAGCTTATGAATGATTTATGAGAAGAATAATATTATTAGTTGTTTTACTTGCTTTCATCTTGTCACTGGCTGTTCCCTATGGATGCACCAACAAGAAGCCGGAGCAGACTGATTCCATACAGTCTGACAGTGTTGTCACGGACACGGCTGGGGAGGACTCTACGGAGAATTTGATTTCGCAGGCTCCGATGCCGAAGACAGCTGATGAGCTGTTCGACGATTTCGTGTTTAACTTTGCGGCCAACCGCAGGTTGCAGCTCAAGCGCATCGCCTTCCCGCTGCCTGTGTATCGCAACGGCAAACTGGAGAAGAAAATCGAGAAGGGACATTGGCGCATGGAGCATTTCTTCATGCGCCAGGACTACTATACGCTGATCTTGGACAATGAACGGCAGGTGAAGCTCGCCAAGGATACGTCGATCGACCACGTAGTGGTGGAAAAGATCTTCTTCCATCTCAAGACCGTGCAGCAGTTCCTCTTCAACCGCATTCAGGGCAAGTGGATGCTTACGTCGGTCAACTACAAGCCGATGTATCAGAACGACAACGCCAGCTTCCTGAAGTTCTACCAGCACTTTGCCGTAGACTCAGCCTTCCAGATGAGGAGCATGGCCGACGAAGTGAAGTTCTTCGGACCGGATCCTACCAACGACAATGCCAATATGACGGGTATCATCATGCCGCAGCAGTGGCCCGATTTCAAGCCTGGTATCCTGCCGAGCGGTACGATCTACAACATTATATATGGTCAGACCTACAAGGAAACTAACTACAAGGTGTTTATGATCCGCGGCATTGCCAACAGCAATGAAGTGGTTTATGTCTTCCGACGGTTTGGCAAGAGATGGAAACTCGTCAAGTTCAGCTGTTAGCCGCATGGATGTGGACAGAACTTTGCGATTGATTGAAAAGAAACGACGGCAATGAAAATACAGCAACACTATCCTTTGCTTCATCACAACACGTTTGGGATGGACCAGCAGTGCGATGAATATCTTGAGTTTTCCTCTACGGCCGATGCCGTGGAGGCGGCTGCCTATATCCGCGATCATGCCGACCGGCCTCTGCTGATCCTGGGTGGCGGCAGTAATCTGTTGCTCACTCATGACTTCCATGGCCTTGTGGTCAGTCCGGAGCAGCGCTTTGAGGTGCATGCCGAGACCGACGACAAGGGCAATACGCTACTGCGCTGTTGGGCTGGATGCACGTTCGACGATGTGGTGGCCTACGCTGTGGCGCATCAGATGTACGGACTGGAGAACCTCAGTCTCATCCCCGGACAGTGCGGCGCTTCCGCTGTACAGAACATCGGAGCCTATGGCGCAGAGGCCAAGGATACGCTGGTGAGCGTCGAGGCTGTGGAGATCGCTACAGGCCGGCAGGTGACGATACCTGCCGATGACTGCGAATATGCCTATCGTCAGAGCCGCTTCAAGCATGAGTGGCGCGACAAGTATCTGATCACGTGGGCGGTCTATCGTCTTTCATCCGTGTTCAGCCCGCGACTGGACTACGGCAATATCCGCCGTGTGCTGGAAGAAGACCACATCGCAGTCGATACGCTGACGGCTCAACAGCTTCGCGATGCAATCATCAGCATACGTCAGGCCAAGCTGCCCGATCCCGCCGTGCTCGGCAATGGCGGCAGCTTCTTCATGAATCCGATTGTCGATGAGGCTACCTTTGAGCGGCTGAAGGCTGAACATCCCGACCTCCGCTACTTCGACGCGCCCGACGAGAAGCAGGACAGTGGGAAGCACTATAAGATACCGGCGGGCTGGCTTATCGACCAGTGCGGATGGAAAGGCAAAAAGCTCGGACGTGCCGGCGTGTATGAGAAACAGGCATTGGTGCTCGTCAATTTGGGCGGTGCCACGGGCGAGGATGTCGTCGCGCTGATGCATGCCATCCAGGCTGACGTCAGAGAGAAGTTCGGATTGGAATTGAAACCGGAAGTAAACATTCGATAGAAGAGAGCGGATTAAAGGATATATGGCAAAGATGCAGTTGACCTTTTTGGGTACCGGTACATCCAACGGCGTGCCGGTGATAGGATGTCATTGTGCGGTTTGCGACAGCAAGGACCCGCGCGACCACCGTCTGCGTACGGCGGCGTTGCTGGAGACTGCGTCCACGCGCATTCTGATCGACTGCGGTCCTGATATCCGGCAACAGTTGTTGCCACTGCCTTTCCGAAAGATTGATGCTGTGCTGCTCACTCATGCCCACTACGATCATGTGGGCGGATTGGACGATCTGCGGCCTTATAGCTATCTGGGCGACATCCCCATGTATGGCAATGAGCCTTGTGTGAAGGCCGTCAGACACAATTTCCCCTATTGTTTCGCGGAACATCTCTATCCTGGTGTGCCGAAGATAGAGCTCCATACGCTGCACAAAGAAGAACCTTTGCGGGTGGGCGACATCGACGTGCTGCCTGTCGAGGTGATGCACGACAAGTTGCCCGTGCTGGGCTATCGCTTTGGTCCGCTGGCCTATATCACCGACATGAAGGACATCGACGACAGTCAGTTGGCCCTCTTAGAGGGCGTCGATACGCTGGTTGTCAATGGACTCAGATGGGAAAAGCCCCACCACAGCCATCAGCTCATTCCCGACGCTGTCGCCATGGGAAAGAAGTTGGGCGCGCGCCGAACCTTTATCATCCATCTTACCCACGACGTGGGACTCTATGACGAGGCCAACGCGAGACTGCCGGAAGGCTGTCTGTTTCCGTACGACGGCATGAAGATAGAGATGTAGGAAGTATTGTAAGAGAGAGGGGAGTTTGCTTGCAGGAATGCTGTAAGCAGAGAGATTTTCAGATGAGAAAATAAGGCGTACTTGACGTATGGGCATAAAAAAAGGAGTACCGCTGTACTCCAACCTTGTTAACCTTAAATCTAATACTATGAAAAACACGGTGCAAAGTTACGAATGTTTCTCGAGTTTTGTTCCAAATCCACCCATAAATGATGATATAATAACCTTTATTAACAAGGTTGGGCTTGCATTTTAATGTTTTGAACAGTATTTGGCACAGTTGTAGCCTCGTAGCTCACTTCTTGAATTTGCGGTAGAGCTTCCATCCCAAGAGGAAAGCGTCGAGGAGTCCGGCACCTGTGTTGACGAGGCTGCCAATGCGCTTTGAAGGCGTGGCATCTTTCTTGAAGCCCTCGGGTTTGCGGAACAGCGACTGCCATTGTTGCTGGATCTTCTTGCGATCCTCGTCGATCTGCTCCTTGAGGATACGTCTGCGCATGGCAATTTCTTCCAGGTTGCGGTAGGTGGTAAAGTCTGTGGTATGGTTGTTCATGATTTAATTGCTTAGTAAGATGGACGCGAGGAAATGGACAAGCGGACGCTCGATCCATCTCTTTCTGAATATAAGGAAGAGCAAGAGTATCACCAGATAGATGCCTGCAATGATGAGGAAGGCAGCTACAGAGCCCACGAGAGGAGTGAGCGCAAAGGCGGCTGCGAAACTGAGATAGATGAGAATCAACATCAGTATCAGGGACAGAATGGCGGTCATCGCCACCACGGTGAGCACTCTGACGGTCTTCTCCACTACTTCCAATTTCACATTCTCACCTTGCAGACTGGCGTAGTGCTTCACACTCTCTACCAGTTGGGCGATGGTCTCTATGTTTTGGTCGTTGGAAAACATGTGGAAGTCTTGATGAAACAAACCTTGGCGAGGCTCGTGCAACGCATCGTCTTGCTTGCGCTGGCCTCGCCGGGTTAGAAACGGAATTTTCAATTTACTCCTTATTATATTAGTGTTCGTCCATTGTGCATGGGCTTGCTACAGTTTGTGTGAACCGCCCGGCCTATGCATTCGTGCTGTCTACGGCGTCTTTGATGTCGTCTACAAGATCGTCAGCATCTTTGCGTGCAAGCTTGATGTCGTGCTTCTTGCAAAAATCATCAACAGCGTCGGAAATCTTCGTGCGGGTGTCTGCGCCTTTCTCCGGGGCGAGTAACAGACCAATGGCTGCGCCGGCAATGGCACCACCTAAGAAAGCTGAGATATAACCTAATGTTTTCATAAACTTAGTGTTTTGTGGTTTTAAATTTATCTGTTGCAAATATATGATTTTTTTTCCGTAATGACATGCTTTGTGGGTATATTTTTTGTTAAATACCCTCTGATTCACTGATTTAACAAACTTTATGTGCACGAAAAGGATGCTTTCGTAATTAATTTAGTAATTTCGCAAAATAAAAGGTTGAATGCCTTTAGACGTAAAGAGTGAGAATGTCAACAGAACAATAATATTAAAATCAAATAGAAGATAATGAGAAAATATGTGTTATTAAGCACAGCACTGTGCCTTGCTTTCGCTTTTACCAGTTGTGGAACAAAAGAAGATGCCTACAAGAAGGCCTATGAGAAGGCTAAGGCTCAGGAAGAGCAGCAGAACCAGCAGAAGCCCGTGCAGGACGAGGCTCCCGTGGTGACTCCGCTGGCTGAGAAGCAGGCTGACCAGACCACTGTGACCAATGTCAACAATGCCAACGTGCGCAGTGAGAGCGTTACCGTTGTCAGCGGTAAGGGCTTGCAGGCCTACAGTGTCGTGGTGGGCTCTTTCTCTCTGAAGGCAAACGCCGAGGGACTGCAGAGCACACTGAAGCAGGGCGGCTACGATGCTCAGATCGCTTATAACCCACAGGTGAACATGTACCGTGTCATCGCATCTACCTCTGATGATAAGGCAAGTGCCGTGCAGAGCCGTGATGCCATCCGTGGCAGCAAGTTCAATCCTAAGAGCGACGCTTGGTTGCTGTTTAAGAAATAATTTTCCAAACAGTTATATACATTGGGAAGAATTCTTTCCATCGACTACGGCAAGCGCCGAACGGGGCTTGCCGTTACTGACCCTTTGAAGATTATTGCCAATGGGCTGGCTACGGTAGAGACGAAAAATCTCATGGATTTCCTGAAGAAATATATCTCTGAGGAAAACGTGGAGAAGATTGTCATCGGTAAGCCTACTCAGCCCAATGGCGCTCCGTCTGAGAATCTGGCGCGCGTGGAGGCCTTCGTGAAGCGGTGGCGCAAGGAGATGCCGGCGGTGCCGATCGTCTACTACGACGAGCGTTTCACGTCGGTGTTGGCACACCGGGCCATCATCGAAGGCGGCGTGAAGAAGAAGACAAGACGAGAGAACAAAGGACTCGTGGATGAGGTGAGTGCCACCATCATCCTGCAAGATTTTATGAATTCACAAAGAAGAATATGATATTACCCATTTATACTTATGGACAACCTGTACTCCGCAAGGTGGCTCAGGATGTAGACCCCAGCGATGCCTCGCTGCCGCAGTTGATCAGTGACATGTATGAGACGCTCGACAATGCGGGTGGTGTAGGACTTGCTGCACCACAAATCGGTAAGTCCATCCGTGTCGTCGTCATCGACCTCGACGTGCTGAAAGAAGACTTCCCTGAGTACAAGGGCTTCCGCCATGTCTTTGTCAATCCTCATATCATTGAGACAGACGACAAGGACAAGGAGACGCTTGAGGAGGGATGTCTGTCGATACCGGGGCTGAGCGAGAACGTGACACGTCCGAAACGTATTCATGTCACGTATCTCGACGATGATTTCCAGCCTCACGACGAGTGGGTCGACGGTTATCTGGCACGCGTCATGCAGCATGAGTTCGATCATCTCGAAGGCGTGATGTATGTCGACAAGGTGACGCCTCTGCGCAAGCAGCTCATCCGCAACAAGCTTCGCGGTATCATGCAGGGCAAGTTCCGCTGCGGCTATCGTGTGAAGACGATTCACAAGAAGTAGAAGAGGTAAAGCAAAAACGTGTTTCAGGATCTCAGGTATTAAGGTGAACAAGGGCAGATTGTTTCTTCTGTCGCTGGTGTGGCTCTTTGTTTCCCATGCCAATGCGCAATATAATGTGGACCGTCTCATCACTGCCGGTGAGGTGGCTCTGCACTACGAGGACTATGTGTTGTCGATACAGTATTTCAACAAGGCTTTGGCTTTAAAGCCTTATCTGTGGTTGCCGTGGTATGACCGCGCTGCCGCAAAATACTCACTCGACGACTATGTAGGTGCCGAGGAAGACGCATCACATGCCATTGACCTCAATCCTTATATCGAGCAGATCTTTGATCTTCGTGCCATGTCGCGTATCCGCCAGCAGAAATATGCTGACGCGATCACAGACTACGACAGGGCCATCCATCTCAATCCCTCGGTGACCAGCTTCTGGACCAACAGAGCTATCTGCCGACTGAACGTCAAGGACTATGACCATGCCTTGGAGGACGCTGACACGATCATCGCACGGTGGTCCAAGACGGCGACGGCTTATTCCTTGAAAGCCGAAATCTATCTGGAGAAAAAAGATACGATGCAGGCCGACCATTGGTTGGCACGCAGCCTCACCATTGACCCGTATAATGTCGATGCGTGGGCAACGCGCTCGGCCATCGCCCTCAACCGTAAGCATTGGGCCGTCGCTGACTCCTGTCTGAGCAAGCTGATCAATCTGCGTCCGAAAGTCGTGCACAACTATGTCAACCGCGCCTTGGTGAGACTCAACCTCAACAACCTTCGTGGTGCGATGGCGGACTATGACATGGCCATCGACTTGGATCCCAATAACTTCCTGGCTCATTACAATCGTGGCTTGCTGCGCTTGCAGCTCGGTGACGACAACCGTGCGCTGAAGGACTTCGACTTTGTGGTGAGGATGGAGCCACAGAACTTCATGGCTATCTACAACCGTGCCTTGCTCAACGACAAGCTCGGTAATCTGCGGGCGGCCATCCGCGACTATTCTGCTGTCATCAGTCAGTTCCCCAATTTCTGGACGGGTCTGTCGCAGCGTGCGCAATGCTATCGCAAACAAGGCATGACCGCAAAGGCCGAGCTCGATGAGTTTCGCATCTTCAAGGCACAGATGGATAAACATGTGGGTATCCAGCAGCGGTGGAGTCGTAAAAAGCTCAGAGAGGTGCGCCGACGTTCCGAGATCGATATCAGTAAATATAACGACATCGTCGTGGAGGATCAGCCGCAGACCGTCGAGCACGAATACAAGAGCGACATCCGTGGCGCCATCCAGAACAATGCTGTCGAGGTGGCTATGCTGCCGTCCTATCGCCTGTCGTATTTCAATTTTGTCAACACGGTCAACGGTGGTAAGGCTTTCGACACCACCTTGGAGCAGTTCAACAATAAGATGCAGCCGCTCAAGCGACTCTATCTGACTTGCAACCAAAGCAAAAAGATGGACGACGTGAGCTCCAAGCAGATCTTCCAACTCGTCGACAACCTTTCGGAGGGTATCAAGGAAGAGAAGGATCCACATCAGCGTGCCGCTCTGCTCTTGCAGCGAGCCGTGGCATACGCTGAACTGCAGAACTACAGCGATGCGCTGTCTGATCTCGACGACTATGTGGCCATGGAGAAGCAAAGCGTGCTCGGACGTTCTGAACGGGCTCTCTGCCAGCTGATGCTCAATGACTATGAGGCTTCCAAGGGGCAGAACGTCAGCATGAAGACCTCACAGGTGGAGGGTGACTATGCCGAAGCGATCCAGCTGGCTCCAAAGAATGCTTACCTCTACTATAATCGTGGTAACTTCTATGCAGGTCAGAAGAACTACACCCATGCCATCGATGACTACACGCGTGCGCTGCAAATAGATTCGCGTCTGGCTGAGGCTTATTACAATCGTGGACTGGCCTATTACTATAGCGGCAACCTGCACATGGCTCAGCAAGATCTCAGTAAGGCCGGTGAGCTGGGACTCTATCATGCCTATGCGCTTAGCAAGCAGCTTGGTGAGCGTAAGTCCGGCGCGAAACGGAACACGGAGAAAGGCAAGCGCCGATAAAGGTGCTTGCTGTAAGTATGCGTTAGAAAAAGGTTTATAGATTCACTCCTATACAAAGGTTTATCATGGAATTTATGTCACAGGAAGGCTATGATGAACTCGTAGCCGAACTCAACCATATGATCAAGGTGGAGTTGCCCAAGGCGATCGATGCCGTGTCAGAGGCTCGTGACAAGGGCGACTTGAGCGAGAACTTCGAGTATCGTGCGGCGAAGCGCGAGCATTCCCGTCTGCTGGGCCGCATCCGCTTTAAGCAGAATGTGTTGGCCCATGCCCGTGTGCTCGACGCAGACCGGGTAAATGCCGACAGCGTGCAGTTGCTCTGCAAAGTGGAGATCACGGATTTGACCCACGATCGCAAGCTCTGCTACACGTTGGCCAGTCCTCATGAGGCCAACCTGCGGGAGGGAAAGATCTCCATTAAGTCTCCGATTGCACAGGCTTTGCTCAACAAGCGGGTAGGGGATGTCGTGAATGTAAAAGTGCCCGCCGGTATCCTGAAACTGCGGATAGAGTCCATCAGTCTTTAATCAAGGTTGCGGTCTGTGGGGTCGATGGGGTCTGTGGGGTCTGTGGGGATTTCTTCACCCCATTCACCCCATAAGTCCTATTTTCCCCATTTACCCCATTATATATAATAAGGAGTATATATCAATTAAGGAGTATCGAATCATGGCAGATAATTTCTTGGAGCGTCATCGCGAGGAATACGAGCAGCGGAAGCAGCGCTGGTTGCTTCGCAAGAAGCTGCATCTTCATTCTGGAAAGAAAGTTGCGTCTCGTTCAAACGTTGACAAGCCTGATGATGAGGCACTGTGATGATTAAAAACGGTCTTAGTTAGATTATGTAGACTAAGCAATTCATAGTAGATGGGTAATATACGATGTGGATGTTATCCATGAGACGCTCACCTTCTCGGAATTGTTATTCTTTGGGCTTGTCGTTAAGCAATTTTACAGTATTGGTATATTCTGTCACTATTTCTGTTAGTTGTGGATGATCTTTCCTAATGAGAAGAGCGGTATAATTGACAACTCCGTCCGCATCAACGACAGAGGCTTCCAAGAACATCAGTATTTTCCGTCCTTCATAATGGTTATACCAAAATTCAAACAAACGGCTGCGCATTGACTGCTTTCCATCACCAGTTTCGCAAATATACAGAAGGGCCTCATTGTTTTGTTGAAAGAAGACTTCCAAGATAGCAGTTATCGTTTTTCTTAGCTTTGGATCGCGTGGCGATTTTATATTATTGGCATTTGTGATAAAAAACTGATAAGTAACAAAGGACAATGATGTGTCGTCTTTGTCAAAGCCAACAATATACTGAACTCCGTAGTCGGTAACGAAGTCTATATTATTATTGGCATCCGTGGCATTAACGTGATATGGAGCACGTTTGTTTATCATCGAGACATCTATGTTCATAATGTCTCGACATAATTAGCTTTGAGCCCGGTGCGCTCTTCATATTTTTTTATGGCGATCGCTTTCATAGCCTCAAGACGCTCCTCTTTTTTCTTCTTATTACGCATGAGCCATGTCATGGCTTGCTCTTTCGTAGTAATATGTTCCATAGTCTTCTTTTGTTGTTTTTTGGCAAATATAGGGATAATAAATGAATTGTGCAAGCAATCTTGCTTTTATTTTTTTCAATAATCATCTCTGCGCAAGGGCTATAAGTGATGTTGTTACGATGTACGTACAAAAAAATCCCACGTATCCGCAAGGGTTGCGTGGGATTTCTGTCTGAGTGTTAAGCGTCGGACTTGCATGCTTGCACCGTCTGTGCTTATGGCTGTTAGCCGTTGGAGGGCGTAGTCTCCTTGCCGGTGTCCTTGTCGGCTTCGAGGATGGCGGGGAGATGGATCTCGTTTTTGTCGTCGAGATACTTGTAGAGTACCTGTGAGACAGAGCTCAGTCCGAGCGTACGCTTCCATTTTTGCACCTGCTGATAGATCGTGGTGCCCTTGTCGCCGTTGGTTGTGGAAGGCTTGTTGTCGTTGAGCCATGCTGTGACGACGGCCTGCCGTGCCTTGAACTTCTGCTGCTGTGCGATCTGCTTCTCGGTAGCCGGCCCCTTGTAAGGGTTCTTGAGTTTTGCCAGTCTAACCTTGTTGCTCGAAGTGTTTGTGGCGAAGTAGTCGCCGCTGTTGTGGCCGTAGCTGCCAGTGATGCCCTTGATGACATCGATCGGAGTAATTTTTGCCATGATGTTAAGAATTTAAACGTTAAACATGTTATTTTGCGGAGCACTTGCGGGTCTGTGGAGGAATGCGCTTTTCCTTCGAGAACCGTTCGAGATCCGTTCGAGAGACGCGTCTCTTGTTTGCACTACAAAGTTACGCAATCGTTGGTGGTCATTCATACGTTGCTGTACGTTGTCAGGCGATAGTGGACGATTTATGGTTCACCGAGATATTCGACGATCATCCTGACCTCTCGCGGTGACAGCCATTTAGCGTTTTTCTTGTAGCCCTGGTTTCGAAGCGCCTCTTGCAGCGGCGTGCACCGGTTGATCCAGGCCACGAGATGGTTGACGGCCGTGTGGGGCATGGAGTAGGGAAAGTAGCAGAGAGCGAGCTCTTTCTTGGTGTATCCCCGGATTTCAAACTTGTTCATCATTTCTCCTTTTCTTTACGTGTTATATTGTTGTTTTGATTGATTACCTCGCCGCTGATTTGCTTCATGCGTACAAAGTATTCTGCGAAGTCCTTGCATCCTGCTGGCAACTGATAATGAACGATGCCGGGTAGCAGTGCCTTGAGTTGCATGAAGAGCGATTCGCCGGGCTGGTCCTGGTCAGGATACATGGCAAATGTCGTCTCAAGCCGTTGACTTAAGTCTCTGAGCATCTTTACATCTTCGGGATGCAGGAGCGTGGCGCTGGGTATGGCGATGGCCTTGTGTCCTGCCGATAGCATGGCCCAACAGTCAGAGGCTCCCTCGGTGATGAAAAGCTGTTCGCCGTGTCGCAGTCTGGGCAGCACCTGCTGGTTGTAGATGCTGACGACGGATCCGGCCGGGAATCGGAAGCGCGGTGATTGCGGATGCTGCTGTCGGTCGAGGTTGCGGTTCTGTATGCCGATGAGTTTTCCCGTTGTGTCGTAGTAGGGAATCTGTAGCCAGTTGATGCCCTGTCGGTCGATCCACGACGTGAGCCTGCACCATCTGACCACGCGCGGGTCGATGTGTCGTTCCTGATAGAGAAACTTCTGTGCAGCCGAGTTGATCCATGGCTGTTGGAAATATCGCTCATAGCGTGCCGCGTCGAAGGGCTTGGTCGTCTGTGGCTTTTCATGGGGTTTCCACTGATTGAGTACCACGTTGTGCTCGTTGGCCAGCCACCGGCAAGCATCAAGGAAGTCGAGGTGCAGTACACCCATGACGAGGTCGATGGTGCCTCCCGACTTACCACAGACGAAGCATTTGAACGTGTTTTTCCTCACGAGGAAGGAGAGGCTCGGGTGTGTGTCGTCGTGGAAGGGACACAGACAGTGGTGTCGCGTAACTCGTAGTCCGAGTCGCTCCGCAACCCCCTCGATGGGAAGTTGTCGGAGCATTTGCAGTTGCTGTCGGTCCATCATTTGCCTCGGTTGAGATAGTCCTGTGTCTTGGTGAACAGTCCGGTCTGATTGGACCGTGTGATGAATCCCCGGTTGACCCACACGCGTAGCTGGTGCTTGGCGTCTTTTGGTTTGTCCATGCTGACGCGGAGGGCTTCGAGTTGAGCCTCGTTGAAGGTGTCGGGCAGGTCGTCGAGCATGTTTTTCACGCCTCCTTTGTTTTCGGCGAGGCCACGGTCCCCCTCCTTGATAAGGTCCTCAAAGATTTGCACCTTTGACCAGATGTCGTGATAGACGAGCCATTCGACGAGTTCTCCCATGGCGTGCGTCCATGTCTGGTTGTTGAGCACCCACATGATGCATCCGCATTTCCATGCAGAGACGAGCGCTCGTTTGCTGATGTCCCAGAGCACGTCGTCGTCGGCAAGGTCAGCAAGCGTGGCCATGTCTCCGGCGAGCCGGTCGACGAGCCGGTTGAGCTGTCGGATGATGAACCGTCCTTTGCAGATGTCGAGTCGGACGAGATATTCGTCGACATGGTTAAGGAACGTTTCGTCGTATCGTCCCTGTCTTGGAATACGTCCGTCGCGTGCGGTGCGTGCCTTGTATGAGAAGACCATCCGTCCGAAGGTACCGTTGAAGAGATCGTTTTTGTAGAACTTGCGTGAGGCGAAGGGTGTGGAGGAGATGGTGAGGTTGACTCTGAGCAGCGGGTTGCCGGTGACACCGTCGGCAGTGGCTCTGAGTGCTCCCGACCGTTGTCTGTCGTAGATGTTGCGCATCATCTGTGAGATTTGTTTATGTCCGCCGCAGATGCGGTCAGCCATCTCCACCTCGGGCAGGTTGAGATACTGAGTTCGTCCGCCGAGGTTCTCGCATGCCATGGCGTTTTGGATGAAGGCGGCGTTGGTGACATCGGCGGGTGGAAACCAGAAAGCCACTTCGGGTCTGACGGGTTTTTCCTTGTTGGCAGACTTTGACTTGATCTGTTTCTGCCACTCGATGAGTTTTTGCAGTTCCGTCTCGTCGTGTGTGCGGAATTTTCGGCAGAGCGCCTCCACGAGGTTGCTGAGCTGTCCCTTGTTGCCTCCGCTTTCCGCCACGAGGTTTGCCATCATGCCGCAAGGTTCCTTGAAAGTGAGGTCGGGGTACTGAAACTCAGCACCGCTCATGTGTGCGCCCAGTACAGGGAAGATCATCGGAACGAGGGGTTGTCGCATGTCTTTTGACACCTGTGTCAGCAGTAATTTCAAGAGCTCCGTGCCATTTCCGAGTCTTGGCATCGTGGGAGCCGTGGAAAGAGTGATATTGTAATTCATTGAATATAAACCTTTTAAAAAGTGAAACATGTTTTCTGTCCGTCTCAGAGTCTCAGCGTCTCAGTGGTTTTTCGAGAGGGGTGTGCCTCTTGCTTTTCTTATATAACTATCTAATTATTAGTTAGTTATGATGTATATAAGAAGAGGTTTGTGACGCACATTCCCGACTGAGACGTTGAGACGGTGAGACGCTTGTCGTGTCAGCCTTGTGTGGACTTCTTCTCTACAAGGCGTACGATCACGCGGAGCTCTTTGGCCGCCTGTCGGCAGAATTGGGCGAGCTTGTCTGCGTCCCGGATGCGTGGGCGATTGAAGGAGAGCCGAAAGTCAGGGTTTCCGCCGATGATGTTGACGCAGGAGCCTCTGTAGAGGTGCGGGTTGGCACCGGCTTTGTCCCTTGTGGGCTGGTGGTTCTGAACAAAGGTAAAGTGGTCTTCACCGTCTCGCGTGATGGTGCCGTTGATAACCTTACCCGTCTCGATGCGTCCTGGTCTGCATGTGAGCAGCTTCAGGTCGATACCCAACTCGGTGTTGGGGTAGAAATGATTAAAATCATTCATATATATGATTTTAGGCAATGGGACCAGAGCTTTGCCACAACCACAATGGTCAAGACTCGAACGATTTCAAATCTCGTTGGCAAAGGAAATAAGACATTATCAGACACTACCTCCCGGCAGAAAAGACATTTTGGGACATTCCGGGACATTTGGGACATTTTGGGACACAGTCGCATATTGGTTAGTAAAACAGCTAAAGTTGTTTTCTGGGCTTATTCATATGAGCGTCTCTTGTCATCTATAGATCAACAAATAATTATTATTTGGAAAACATAAGTTAATAAAGGCGAAACATATTTTTATTACAGTATTTCGCAAATTCAACTAAAATCACTAAATTTGCATATTGAACAAGACTAAAAGTAGATATGGCAGGTTTTAATGAAAACACGCGAGTTAAGTTTCCGGCACTGATGCACCTTACGCGCATCGGCTATACTTATCATGCGTTAAAGGAGTTAGACCTTGACCCGGAGACAAATATTGCCAAGGATATTTTCTATAAACAGATTAAAAAATTCAATCCTCAGTTGACAGAAGAGTCCACCAACCTACTGCTCGGCGAAATACGCAATAAGCTGAACAATGAAGATTTGGGCCGTGAGTTCTACAGGATGATCTCTTCCAATAGCGGTATTAAGTTTATTGACTTTGAGCATCCTGAGGCTAACGACTGGACTTGTGTGACCGAAATGCCATGCATAAATGGCGGCGATGAGTTTCGCCCTGATATTACGTTGCTAATTAATGGTTTGCCACTTGTCTTTATCGAGGTGAAGAAGCCCAACAACAAAGGAGGAATACTTGTTGAGCTTCATCGCATGAATGACCAGCGTCTTCCCAATCCCAAGTTTCGCAGATTTATCAACCTTACTCAGTTGATGATATTCTCTGACAACAAGGAGTATGACTTTACCACATCCAAACCTGTCCAAGGCGCATTCTACGGTTGTATAGATAAGAAGCGGATGCACTTCAATGTGTTTCGCGAAGAAAGCACCGACTTCTACAAGAAGTTCAATTACTTGCCCTTGAAGGAAGACACTGAGAATTATATTCTTAAGGACAACAATAATATTGTGCTGAAATCCTCCCCCGAGTACGAAACGGACAAGAATCCAACGACACCAACTAATAGGATTATCACGTCCTTGTGCTCCAGGGAGCGTCTTCTTTATTTACTACGCTATGGTTTTGTCTATCTCGATTATATTGATGAAGACACGCAAAGACATGTCCTCCAAAAACATGTAATGCGCTATCCTCAATTATTCGGCACGCAGGCTATTCGCAAGACCATAGATGATGGCAAGCAAAGTGGTATCATATGGCATACACAAGGCTCCGGAAAGACGGCTCTCTCTTATTTTGCCACACGCGTCCTCACCGACTATTTCACAAAAAAGCATATCATTCCCAAGTTCTACTTTTTCGTAGACCGTCTTGATTTGATGGAACAGGCTACGACAGAGTTCTCCAACCGTGGCTTGCATGTCATCAATGTGGAGAATCGCGATGAACTGATGAATACTTTCAGCAACGAAAAGGCACAGGAGAACAACTCGGGCGAACATGAGATAATCGTCGTCAATATTCAGAAACTGAAAGATTCCGACGGTAAGATCAATGTCTCTAAATATGCCACAAACATCCAACGGGTATATTTCCTTGATGAAGCACATCGTGACTACAACCCCAAAGGTTCATTCCTCAGCCGCCTGTTTGAAAGTGACCCGAAGGCCATTCGTATAGCCTTGACCGGCACACCGCTTATCGGAGAGGAACGAAAGACCACGGATGTCTTTGGCAACTATATCAGCACCTATTATTACAATCGCTCTATTGAGGATGGCTTTACCAAGCGCATGATGCGCGAGGATATAGAGACCAGCTATCGGCTGCGCTTACAAGAAATTTGGTCTGACCTCGAAGAAACGATAAAGGTTAAGAAGAAGGATATTAAGAGGCAAGCCATTATTGAGAATGAAAGGTATGTGGGAGCTTTGCTCGACTATATCGTCAGTGACTTCAAACGCTTCCGCTTGCAAATGGATGACCCGTCGCTTGGCGGCATGATCGTATGCGAGACGAACAAACAGGCCCGCATGATGTTCCGTCTGTATAAGATGGGAACGCACAAGGACGAGGATGGACATTCTACCTATGTGCCTAAGATTGGCACAGTCGTTCCTGAAGACGACGGAACCATGCCAAACGAAGATACGTCGGGTCTGAAGGTAGAACTCATATTGCACGATTATTACGACAAAGAGAAGCGGGCTAATATCTCTCTGCAATTTCGGAAAAAGGCAGAACCAGATTTGCTGATAGTCAATAATATGCTCTTGACGGGTTTTGACGCGCCACGGCTGAAGCGATTGTATCTTGGCCGCAAGTTGAAAGACCATAATCTTCTTCAGGCACTCACACGTGTGAACAGACCGTACAAGGACATCCGATTCGGATATGTAGTTGATTTCGCCGACATCAGGCAGAACTTCAACGACATCAACAACGCCTATGCGGCAGAACTCGGCAAGTTCGACACTGGACAGTCTGAGGATGCGAGCGTTGAGCACGTCATGGTTTCAGAAGATGAAATCAAGGAAACGATGTGGGATGTGCAGGAGGTTCTCTTTGACTACACAACCGACAATGCGGAGGAGTTTGCCCAGCAGATGGAAGATATTGATGACCACAACAAACTGATTATTATCCGGCATAAGCTTGAAGAAGCCAAAGCCACATGGAATGAGGTCCGTACTTTTGGCTCAGAAGAACTGAAGGCGAAAGTGAAGGCCATGCAACCCGGCAATATCAACAACCTGCTGAAAGTGGTCAACGACCGTATCAGCAACCTCAATCTGAAGGATGTCTTCAACCATGAGGCTGAGGTAGCCTCCATGGTCAATGAAGCATTGGGTACGATAGAATTCAAGTTCCATAAGAAAGGAAGCGGGGAACTGGTCATCAACGACAACCTAAAGAGCGAGTTGCAAAATAAGAAGCGCGCACTTTCGGATGAACTGGCCGATAATATCGACCAAGACGATGACGATTATGTCTCCCTTCTCGACGAGATAAAAAAGTACTTCAGAAAGAAAGGCTTTGAGCCGTCCAATGTTGCAGAGGCAAAGGAAGACATAGGATTCATGGACGACATGATGACGAAGATCAAGGAGATCAACAAGCGCAATGCTGCCCTGCAAAAGAAATACAAGGGCGATGCCAAGTTTGTCAGAGCTCACAAGCGTATTATCAGGGAACAAAAGTCGACAGGCAAGGTGATTATCTCTCCCTCGGAAGTGGAAACATGTATTGCGCTTAACACGATAAAAGACAATATTGACACAATGTTGTTGAATAATTTGGACCTCATCAATAATGTACCGTTTTTCACTGACCAAGTGAAGAATTGCATTACGCAGGTACTACATAAGATGGAAGTCAAAGCAAAGCCTGCCGACCGCAGATATTTGGCAGGGATTATTACCAACGAGTACGAACATCAATATAAGAGATTTTAATGAGCACATCAGATATAATAAAGAAAACAGAAGACCTTATCGACGCGCTACGCGCCACTTGTGGAAACAACGGATTGAGCGGTGACGGCAATGAGTATAAAATTGTCGTACAGATGTTTCTGTATAAGTTCCTCAACGATAAGTTTGGTTATGAGTTAAAGCACATTCAGAATGAAGAGTATCGCTCGCGTTTCAACGAGGCTGCTCATTGGGAGAGTGCTTATACTGCTATGACCGATGAGGAGCGTGAAGATGTATGGGACTATCTGCCAGCCGATACGCCCAAACTCAAGCCTGAACATCTGATAGCCAATCTGTATAATCGCATGAACGAGGGAGATTTCTCCAGCGTTTTTGACAATACTATGGTTTCACTCGGTCAGCTCAATGCCGACAAGTTTAGTGTCAAGACATCCGGAAAGAGCACTGTTGCACTGTTGGAGTCGTTGACAAACTATGTGACAGATCCCGATAAGCGCGATGACTTTGCCCGTGCGCTCATCAACAACCTGACCACCTTCAACTTTGAGGATATTTTCCATCAAAAGTACGACTTCTTCTCAACAGTATTTGAGTATCTTGTCAGCGACTACAATAAAGACAGTGGAAAATATGGAGAGTATTTCACTCCTCATGCCGTAGCCACTATCATGGCGCGACTTCTTGTGGCACCCAACGAGGATATCCACAGTGCGAAAACTTGCGATCCAACGGCAGGAACTGGTACGCTCGTGATGGCCTTGGCCCATCAGATTGGCGAGGGCAACTGTTCTATCTTCACGCAGGATCAGAGCCAGAAGTCAACGACGATGCTTCGCCTGAATCTGATCCTCAACAATCTCGTCTCATCATTGCCAAATGTCATTCAAGGAGATTCTCTGATAGACTGGGGACATGAGCGCAAGGACGGCACGTTCGATAAGATGTTCGACTATGTAGTCAGTAATCCTCCGTTTAAAGAGGACTTTAGTCAGACGGTTACAAACGCCGCATTCAAAAACACCGACCGTTTCTTTGCTGGCATCCCCAATGTGCCAAAGGGTGACAAGCAAAAGATGGAGATATATCTTGTCTTCATTCAGCATATTCTCTATATTCTGAAAGACACAGGTAAGGCTGCCGTTGTCGTCCCAACTGGTTTTCTCACCGCATCAGCAAAGATACCATTGGCCATCCGTAAGAAGATGGTGGACAAGGGGTGGCTGCGTGGAGTAGTCTCTATGCCTTCCAATATCTTCGCCAACACGGGCACCAATGTCAGCGTTGTCTTTATCGATAAAGGCAAAAAGGACGACAAAGTCATTCTGATAGATGCTTCCAAGCTCGGAACGACAGAAAAGGTTGACAAGAACCAGCGGACCGTGCTCAGTGCTGCTGACGAAGACAAGATCGTGAATACTTTCCGCAGTATGGAAGATGTCGATGATTTCTCTAAGGTGGTATCACTTGATGAGATTAAGGAAAAGAAGTATAGCTTTTCTGCCGGACAATACTTCGATATTAAGATTGACTACGTTGA
>Ga0256405_10004659_pt1 | contig 25225 bp, 21 predicted proteins | sample RumenRJG_02DNA_FD_189096 | JGI IMG/M metagenome (GOLD analysis project Ga0256405, IMG submission 189096) | Bovine rumen microbial communities from Lethbridge, Alberta, Canada - RJG_02 | ecosystem: Host-associated > Mammals > Digestive system > Stomach > Rumen | place: Canada: Alberta... | reverse complement strand
ACAAGGCACTGGTTGCATCTATATTAGGATAATATGAAATTATACGTTGTAAGGCATGGCCAAACTAATTTAAATTTAGAGCACAAACTTCAAGGTAAAACAGGTTTGCCTCTAAACGAGCATGGCATTGCGCAGGCAGAGGAATTAAGTAATGAACTAAAAAACATTAAGTTTTTTAAAGCATATTCTTCTCCTCAAGAAAGAGCAATCCAGACTGTGTCTATTGCAACGGGAATAGATAAAAACAAAATCATCATAGATGAAAGACTTCAACCATGTGATATGGGTGAGGCAGATAATAAGGTTATAGATGAGAACTTGCACTTTGAATTTGGTTTGTTGCCAGATAGAAGTCTATATAAAGGAGTAGAGGATCCAGGTGCTTTCAAGGCAAGAATTAAAAGCTTCTTAGACGAGATAATAAGTGCATATAAGGATATGGATGTAAATATTATCGTAGGGGGCCATAAATGCACAACAGGATGCATAGAGGGATTATTAAATAAATGGCCAGAAGACAACAATTTCTTCGCCATATCTACAAAAAACGGAAAATATAAAGTATATAATATATAAGGGGTGTTAAATATGTTCAAAATGATAAACAGAGTACCAAGGTTGTATTTTATGCCAAGAATTATTATTAACCACATAAGAAGGGCAAAGCATCCACCAACAGAGAGAATTGTTATCGAAGATAAAGGCAATACTTTATTTGTTGCTCACAGAGGATACTCATCTTTCCATCAACAAAACACAATTGCTTCATTTAGAGCAGCTGGTGAAAAGTCCTTCTATGGTATTGAAACAGATACACATGTCACCAAAGATGGCAAGTATATAATTATCCACGATGATACTACAGCTAATGTTGCACCTGTTAAGGTAAAAGTAGAGGAGAGCACTTTCCACGAATTAAAGAACATTAAGTTGAATGTAAAGAATGGCGAGGATACTCCAGAGGCAACAACAATGCCATCTCTTCAAGAGTATGTAGAAGTTTGTAAAGAGTATGACAAGGTTGCTGTATTGGAATTAAAGAACCATTTCGAACCAGAACACATTAAGGAAATCGTTGAGATTATTAAAGAGATAGGATATATCCACAAGATGGTATTTATCTCATTCGATTTACCAAACTGTTTGGTATTAAGAGAAATGGATAAAGACTTTACAGTTGAATATTTAACAACGAGATATAATAAGAAACTTGTTAAGACATTAAAGGAGAACAAGTTAGACTTGGATATTTATTATCGTGAAATAACCGAGGCAAGAGTTAAAGAACTTCATGATAATGGTATCAAGGTAAATGTATGGACATTAGATGATCCAGAGATTGCAAAAAAATTCATATCTTACGGCGTAGACTTTATAACAACAAATATTATTGAATAATGCAATTATTATCTTATGACATAGAAAGTTGTAGCGGGGGTATAGAGGATGGTTCTCTATGCTCCTTTGGTTATTGTTTAGCAGATACGTCTTTTAATATCACTAAGCAAGAAGATATTTTGGTCAACCCAGCACCAAAACAATTTTCTTTATCATCCAGTTATTCAAAAAAGAAATACATAGAGTTAGCATACCCTGAATCTCAATTTAGAGCAGCACCAAAATTTGATAAACAATATAAAACCATTTGCTCCATTTTTGATGGAGATATTTTAGTTGTTGGTTACGCAGTGGAGAACGATGTTAAGTACCTTAACAATGCCTGTGATTTTTACCATCTTAAGCGTATACCATTCAAGTTCATAGATGTTGCTCAAATCTATATGATACTTAATAATGAGAATCATTTAACAAGCCTTCCAGATGTTGCTAAACAAATGGAGATAGAATACATCCCTCATAGGTCAGACGAAGATGCAAGAGCAACCCTTATTATATTGCAAAAAATATGTGAAAAAGAGGGTTTAACTCCTTCGGAGTTATTGGAAAAGTATGAAATTATTCCAGGGGAGAATAAAATAGACAGAACGAGACCTACATATCATAAAAAATATCTAGATGGAAGGGGCGAAAATAAGAGGTCCAAAAGACACTTAGATATACTATATGAAGTCTATGATGACACTTTAAAAGTCCCTACTGAAATAAAGAAGAATATACTATCTGGAAAGAATATTTTGCTCAATGATAAGTTACTATATTCAGATGCCAATTATGTTCGTTCTATTCAAAATGTATTGATAAACTATGGATCTAGGTTAACTAAAGACACTTTTTTATCAAATATTTTTGTTTCTTATAGAGGATGCAAACAAGAAGGATTTATGTCTAGAGCTAGAGGAAGAAGTGGTTCTCACATAAAGATTATGTACGAAGATGAGTTCTTTAAATTAATAGGAACAGATTTTGAAAAGCTCACCTTTGATAATGATGCAAAAGAGATAGTAGATTATTTAGAAGCCCATGATCCTCATGCAGTAAATGCAACTAAGGATTATGTCTCTGGCGAAAGCAATACATCACTCGCTGCATTTATAAAGAAAAAGTGATATACATTGGAGGATAAAACAATGTGTTTAGGCAAAGCAATATTTAATGGAACATTTAGAAGACAAAAGAATCCAAAGCCAATGGATCCTAATAGTACAATGGCAAAGAAGTTAATGGGAGATAGATTCCCAGAACTTTGTGAAAGCACAGAAAAATACAAAGCGCTGCTTCAAGCATATCCAAGTGAAAATGTTGAAATAGAGACAGATGATGGAATAACACTAAGAGGTTATTTCTATAATGCGGGTAGCAAGAAAACAGTTATTCTTGTTCACGGCTATCAATCAGATGCATATAGAGATAATTCCAAGCACGGATATACATTCTTCCAAAAAGGATTCAATGTATTGCTATATGATAATAGATCATTCGGTACCAGCGATGGTGAATATACAACCTTTGGTATTAAAGAAAGTGACGATGTTGGTATTTGGGTTAAGTTTATAAATAAACGTATCCCAGATGGAAAGATTGTTCTTCATGGTACATCTTTAGGTGGAGCAACAGTATGTATGGCTTCATGCAAGGACATGGAAAATGTAGTAGCAATTGTTGAAGACTGTTCCTTCGAAACAATTCAATGGGAATTTGAGATGACATGTAAGGCAGTTATTGGATTTGCTCCAAAGGGACTTATAAAGTCTTCTGAAAAAGTAGCAAAGAAAACATTAGGTATAGACTATACAACAATTTCTCCAATAGGCTGTGTAGAACACGCAAAATATCCTATGTTCTTTGTTCATGGTAAGGCAGACTTATTCATACCATACAAGTCCGCAGAGGATTTATATGCAGTATGTCCAACAGAAAAAGAAATAAATATAGTTGAAAATTGTGGGCACGCTGGCTCACAACTTGCAGGGGATGAGTATTATAATCCAATCTTTAAGTTCTTAGAAAAATACTTATAATAAAGAATCAATATTATCTAAATTCGCAAGAGATGCATTCTTGTATCTTGCATCACTAGTAACGTCCTTCCCAAACCAAACAGGAGGGACGAATTTATTTCTATCGTATTCAGGTTTAAATTCAACCTCGACAGTCATAAGACCATTAAGCTGTTTATGGTATATATCAAGTTCAGCAATTAATCCATCTTGGATAGGGATGAAGTATCTAGTTTTACAAATAGTATAACCATACATAAACTTAATGAGTTCATCATACTTTTCAACAGGTATTTCATATTCTTTTTCTTCTCTTTGAATAAGGCCTTCACCTTTAACACAATATAGTATCTTTCCATCCATTCTTCTAATGCGGTATGAACTATTTTCAAGTGCATTTGGCATGGATAAATAAACCTGTTCTATCTCACTATGTTTGAACTCATCTAAATAAAAAGGTATTTCGTTTACTAAATACTTGTATTCTATTTCTAATCCCATAGATTCATTATATTAACATTTTAATTATCTTTCAACGCTTTATAGTTTACTATAAGTCAATTTTTGGTGTATAATTTGTTAACAATAAAAATATATAGGTGGTTTTATGGAAAGACGTATTGTACCAATTACTTTATTAACAGGTTACTTAGGTGCTGGCAAAACAACATTATTAAATCACGTATTGAACAATCAAGAAGGATATAAGGTTGCAGTTATCGTAAACGATATAGGTGAGGTAAATATTGACTCTAGCCTTATCGCAGCAGGTGGAATGGTTAAACAAACAGATGATACATTAGTTCCACTTCAAAACGGATGTATTTGTTGTACATTAAAGCAAGACTTAATGGATCAATTAGATAAACTCGCAAGATCTAGAATGTGTGATTACATTCTTATCGAGGCAAGTGGTATCTGTGAACCAGTTCCAATTGTACAAACAATAGAATATCTTTCAGAAGCATTAAGAAACGAAAAGCAAAGTTATGGTGTAAGACTAGATAACGTTGTTTCAGTTGTTGATGCTGCAAGATTAGTTGAAGAGTTCGGAAGCGGAAGAGAATTAATGAAGGAAGATATCGAAGATGACGATATTGAAAACCTCATTATTCAACAAGTTGAATTCTGTACAAAGATTATCATCAACAAAGTAGACTTAATTTCCGAGGAAGACCTAAAAGAAGTTACCGCAGTATTAAAGGCATTACAGCCAGATGCAGAATATATTTATTCAACACAAGGTGTAGTTTCATTAGATAAGATCTTAAATACCAAATCCTTTGACTTCGAAACAGCTTCAGGTTCTGCAGCATGGATTAAAGGTTTAGAAGAAATGGAAGAGGAAGAGGATGAGCCAGAAGGTGAAGTCCTTGAGTACAATATCCAAACATTCGTATACAAGAGAAGACAACCATTCAACTTTGCAAAGTTTAAAGAATGGGCAACAACAAGATATCCAAAGAGCATCATTCGTTGTAAGGGTGTAGTATGGATTACAAGAGACCAACATAACATGTATATGTTCGAACAAGCTGGTAAACAAAAGCAACTTGTTAACGTTGGTGAATGGGTAGTTGAGATGCCAGAAGATGACATCGCAAACATCTTAAAATACAACCCAGATGTAGCTGCAGAATGGGACGAAAATGTTGGAGATAAGATCATTAAGTTAGTGTTCATCGGTAAAGGAATGGACATTGATGCTATCATCAAAGACTTAGATTCATTACTTAAATAATAGCTTACAAAACGCCGAAACATAGGTTTAGAATGCAAAAACCGGTTGTAAATCGGCGTTTTTTTATTTATTTTCCCGAACACTATATACAAATAGGGGCGATATTTGCTATAATGTTTAGGAAATAAAATTTTTTGTAAATTTTAAAATAACACTAAAAAAGGGGACAACAATATGGCAGATGTAAAAGACAGAGTTTGTATAATTGGTGCAGGTCCTGCTGGTATTTCAGCAGCAATGTATCTTGAAAAGAAAGGTTATACAAATTACGAAATTTATGAAAGACTTAACAAAATCGGTGGAAAAGCTTGGTCACCAAAAATCGAAGTAAATGGTGAAGAAAGAACCTATGAAACTGGTGCTATTATGGGTGCAAAAACATACTTTGCAGTTCATGAAGTAGAAGAGTTCGCAGGTGTAACTCATACAGAAGGTCCAGACTTTGTAGATGGCCCTCCAATGAGAAGAGAATATCGTGACCAAAAAGGTAACGTTATTGAACCATTCAATCCAAAAGTAGATTTCTCATTCAAGAAATTATTTGGCCTTATCAAATTAAAGAAACAAATGAAGAAATTAGTTGAATTAATGAAGACCAAATATGCAGGATATGATTGCTATGGACACAGAGGTGTCGCACAAGGTAAATATGCAGGATTATCTAAAGAAGTTGAAAGACCACTCCAATACATGGAAGGTGAAAACCCAAATCTTAAAGATTTAGCATTACCATTCTCAGAATTCTGTAAGATCAATGGTGTAGAAGAAGTTCAAAGAATTTGGATTGGACCATACACATCATTCGGATATGGTTACTTTGATGAAATTCCAGCTTCTTATGTTATGAAGTACTTAGATACAACAACAGCTATTGAGTTCGTTGCATTAAGACTTTGGACATGGAAAGATGGAACACAAAACATCTATGTACAAGCAAACAATAAATTAAAGAATCCAGCACACCTTAACACAGAAGTAGTTAAAGTTGTAAGAGATAATGGAAAAGTTACAGTAACAATCAAAGACGAAAAAGGCGAAAGAGAAGAAGTATTCGACAAGTTAATCGTTACAACACCATTAGACAAGTTTGCAAAATTTGCAGATGCAACAGATGGCGAAAAGGAATTATTCTCAAAGATTATCCACGAAGAATATGTAGACTTCATCGCAAGATTCGAAGAAGACAAGGGACCAACAATTTCTGCTTACATGTTCGACAACATGACACCAGAAACACGTGGACATACAATGGTTTACTATCACAGATGGAAGGACTTAGAGACAAATTGTCCATGTACAGTTTATGCTCTTAGAAACCACCTTGGTGATGAAAGTGTTCCATATGACTACACAATCAAGACAATGGTTGAAGACGTAGAAAGCTATGGATTCCCAATCAAAGAAAGATTATACGAGCAAGAATCATATTATTGTCCACACGTATCACCAAAAGATTTCGCTGATGGTTGGTATGATAAGTTAGAGGAAATGCAAGGAACAAAGAACACATATTATGCTGGAGAAATTATCAGCTTCGGCGATATGGAAGATACCTGTGCAGCATCTAAAGATATCGTAGGTCGTTTCTTCTAATATTGACAAAATATATAATAATAAAGGACTTGGAGAAATCTGAGTCCTTTTTATTTATTTTGCTAGCGTTATTTTTATATATTGATATAATTAATTGATAATAAAAAAACGAGGGAATAGCAGTGGAAATATTCAACGCCCATGTTCATGTATATCCAGATAAGATTGCTTTCAAGGCAGCACAATCTATTGGTACATTCTATGATGCACCAATTAGGTCCAATGGCACCATTGAAGAGCTTTTAAGGGAAACAAAGGCAACTGGTATTTCCAAATGCTTAATCCACTCTGTTGCAACTACAGTTCACCAAGTATATTCAATTAATGATTTTGTTCATTCTCAAATGTTAGAGCATAGTGAGTTTATAGGTTTTATGGCACTTCATCCAGATATGAGTGAAGAGGAAATATATAATGAAGTAAACAGAGCTATTTCTCTTGGATTAAAGGGCATAAAGTTGCATCCAGACTGCCAAAGATTTTATATAGATGAAGAAAGAGCAAAAAAGATATACAGAATAGTTGAGGGTAGATTGCCAATACTTATGCATATGGGTGATCCTCGTTATGATTACTCTAATATTAATAGGCTCATTACAATCTTAAACACATATAAGAATTTACAAGTTATCGCCGCACATATGGGCGGATATACCAAATGGGATGATGTTGGTTTATATCATAATATTGAAAATGACAACTTCCATTTTGATACAACATCCTCATTAAGTTTTTTAAGTTCAGAAAGAGCAACTTCTATTATTAAGGAATTCGGTGCAGAGAAATACTTCTTTGGTTCCGATTATCCAATGTGGAAAGCTGCAGATGAATTACAGTTATTTGACAATCTTCAATTAACTGATGATGAAAAGGAGAAAATCCTCGGACTCAATATTAAAAATTTTCTCAAATTATAATTAATATAAATAATACAGTACATTAGGTCTATACTTTTTGGTGGTGAAATTGTAACATAAATTTAGTAACCATTTTGAAACAATAAAAAGCATGTTCAAAAGGAGAGGATGCAATGAAAGATTTAACCATACACCAACTTCTAAATATGGACTTTAAGGTAAATAAAGAACCAATACTTGCGCCTTTTGGTGCTTCTTTTGTAGTTGCTGATCCATCGTTACTTACACCAGATGAAGCGTTTGATAATCGCTTTCATATGTTTTTTCACTGTACAACGGGAGTATATCATTTCGCATCAGATGATGGGATACATTTTGACAAGATACAAAAAGTGATATCCAATGCAATGCGTCCTAATATAAATAAGATAGAGGATAAATACATATTATATTTTGAGAAGACACGTAGTTTGCTTGCAAATGGACTCAACCTTATTAATTTAGCAAAATGGCGCTCGGAGATTTATGCCTGTACGAGTACGGATCTCGTACATTGGGATAAACCGAAACCTGTTGTAGTCGATGCATTAGGGTATGAAAAAAGTGAGCGCGGGAAATCTATTTCAAATCCATTCTTGTTGCGTATTGGAGAAACATATAGATTGTATTTTTCATGCGGGTTGACTTTTATAAAAGACTGTGGTTTTTGCGAACCAACATATGTTTCTTATGCCGAAAGCAATTCGCCAATTGAAGGTTTTTCACCAGTAGATAAACCAATTATTTCACCTGATGTTAATAACGAATATCTCAATTTATGTAGCGGGTGCCTCAAAGTTTACGCACTTAAGGATGGGTATATCGGAATACAAAATGGAATTTTTGAAAAGGATGGCGACAGTCACTCGGCAATTTTGTTACTGAGTTCTCAAGATGGAATACATTTTGATTTTGAAAAAGTGTTGATAGAGCCAGACTCAAGTGATTCTAAGAGTTGGATGCATCAATATGTTTATGCCAGCCACTTGATACGCTGCGGTGATGTTTTAAGACTTTATTTCAACGCACGAGACACATCGAATATAATCCGCGGAAGAGAGTGTATTGGTTATGCAGAGGCAAAGATTAATAAATAAAAAATACGAACCCAAATTTAGGGTTCGTTTTTTGGCGGAGAGATTGGGATTCGAACCCAAGGAAGCTTGCACTTCAACGGTTTTCAAGACCGCCGCTTTCGACCGCTCAGCCATCTCTCCAATACCTTTTTTTATTAAACTTCATAAAATATAAAAAAATTTTTTAAAAAAGTCAAATAAAAGTATTTACTAAAATGTATAATGAGTATCAAACCTTTTTCAAATATAAAAATAATGAAACAAAAGCCGGGTTTTATCCCGGCTTCATTATTATAAATTATTTAATTTTGCTAGAGTGAATACTTTTGCTAGCGGTTTAAAGAGCAGCGCCACAGATATTAGAGTGCAAATAGATTGAGCCACCATAAATGGAATAGATGCATAGAAATAACTAAGCATTGCTGTATTATTAAATCCAAACATTAATGGTGTTACAACATCATCTAATAGAGTGAACATTACTGTGAATGTGGTGGATAAAAGAATTATTGCTATATATTTATATATAGAAATATCTTGTCCAAACTTTTTTCCTAGAAAGCCAAAGAAAAGAGCAAAGCTTGGGTAATAAATTAAATACAAAACCACAACAGTTGGATAAAAACCAAACAAGAAACATCTAAGTAGTGAAAAACACATTCCAACTGTTACGCCTGCTCTTTGCCCTGCGCAATAACAAAACGCGAGAAATACAACAGTTACAAGCTCAACGCCTCCAACTCCAGATAAAGCAAATTGTACCGCAATAAGAATTGCAGTACAAAGCGCAGTGGATGTTATAAATCTCGTAGTTGCTTTCATTTATTAAAATGATTGATAATACCAAATATAAATAGCGCCATTTGTAATTATGAGGCTTGCAGCACCAAGTGATGCAGAATCATAAATAGTATTTTGATATTTAATTCTTCCCCATGTGGCATTTGCATTATTAGAATCTGTTGTATATAACATCCAACACTTACTATAGTCTGCCGGATTAGCAGTGCCATTTATAGAGGTTACCATATTTGTTGAATCGGTAGTGAAATCAATGTTCCCATTAGCTTTTTCATTATTCATATATTCTAATAATGTTGTTCCAGCATTGCTGGCATCAGGTGTTAGAACTACAAATAAATCAGTACTAGTTAGTTCAATTGGTGTTGGTAAATCATCTTGAGATTGTTCATTTTCTTTTGCGCTACAAGCACAAAGACATAGTACTAAAAGTACTAAAGCTAATGATAATACTAAAATTTTTCTTGTTTTCATTTCTTTCTCTCCTATAAAAAAGGTGCTTTTCGGGCACCTTCATAATACATATAAATAAAGACTGCATTTTTCTCCATATGCCCGAGATACAATCTTAGCGTAAGGCAGGCTATAGGACTTTGACCTTAATGGCTGTTGTGACGGAATTGCACCGCGCTTTCCCTGCTTTCCTTATTCAGACTCAATTACGCTATAATTAGGATATATTTTTTGGGGTGAAATGTCAATTTAATAGGGTAGTATAGAAAGGTTCTTTATATTGCTTTTTTGCAATCTTAAATGATATACTTTATAGACTAAAGTTATTATCATTTATTTTGAGGATGGATATATTATGAAGCTCACTGAAATACTAAATCGTAAGGAATTATCTCTTTCGTTTGAAGTTTTTCCACCAAAAACACAGGATAATTTCGAGGTTATTAAAGATGCAACTGAAAAGATTGCAGCACTTCATCCATCATTTGTTTCTGTAACATATGGTGCTGGTGGTGGTACAAGTGAGTATACTCTTGAAATAGCAAAGAATATTAAAGACAGATACAATGTCGAGACATTAGCACACCTAACTTGCGTATCTTCAAGTAAGAAAACTATAAAAGATCGTATACAAGATTTTAAAGATAAAGGCATTGAAAATATTATGGCTCTTCGTGGGGATATTCCTGAAGATAGACTTAATGAAGATAGAACCACATGGGATTATCAACATGCAATTGAACTTGTTCGAGAGATCAAAGAAAGCGGAGATTTCTGTATTGGTGGTGCTTGTTATCCAGAAACACACCCAGAAAGTGCATCTAGTAAAGAAGATATTATGCATCTTAAAGAGAAGGTAGATGCTGGTGTTGATTTCTTAACAACACAAATGTTCTTTGATAATGATCTTCTTTATGCTTTCTTATATAAAATTAGAGATATTGGCATTAATGTTCCAATTGTTGCAGGTATTATGCCAATTACAAATGCAAAACAAGTAGAAAGAGCAATTAAGTTATCTGGTTCATTTATGCCAAAGAAGTTTATCAATTTGGTAGATAGATTTGGAGATGATCCAATAGCAATGAAACAAGCCGGTATTGCATATGCTACAGAGCAAATCATAGACCTATATGCAAACAATGTAACAAACGTACACCTTTATACAATGAACAAGCCAGATGTTGCTCAAAAGATAATGAATAACTTAACGGATATTTTAGGAAAGTGATATACGAAGTAACTAAGAAAAATTATAAAGATGCACCATATAACATCAATGAAATTGTTAGATATACTGGTGCAAAGAAGTTAGATGCTAGTTTAGAGAGCATAATTGCTTCATGTTGGAAAGAATTAGAAAAGATAGATATCACTTTTTCAGTATGCTATGTTGAACTACCATTAAACATTATTGAAGATGTTATAGATTTCGGGGATATTAAGATGATAAGTGCAAATTTAGCACATGTCTTAAACGGAACAAACAAGGCTATAATATTTGCATGCACCATTGGAATGGGAATAGATAGACTTATTCAAAAGTATTCTCAAATAGATGAATTAAAGGCATTAGTGATTCAAGCAATAGGTGCAGAGCGAGTAGAAACATTCATAGACATATTCATTAAAGAATATGAGGACGAAAAGAAAGTTAAGCTTACAAAACGCTTTTCACCTGGTTATGGAGATTTATCTCTTGAAACACAAAAAGATGTATTTGCATTACTAAAGCCTGAAAAGAGTATTGGTATAACACTTAATGATAGTTTGCTTATGTCTCCATCTAAATCCGTTACTGCAATAGTTGGTATTAATGGAGATTGTAGAAAAGATGAAGACTGTATATATTGTGACAAAGAAGATTGTGAGTATAGAAGGTAATATGGATTTAAGAGAGTTTTTGAAAAACAATATAGTAATCCTAGATGGAGCAACTGGAACAGAACTGCAAAAAGCAGGGCTGAAAGTTGGCTCATTACCTGAAAGATGGAATGTAACACACAGCGATGTGCTTATTAACTTACATAAATCTTATTATGATGCAGGCAGTAATATTGTGTCTGCAAATACCTTTGGTGCCAATGCTCTCAAATTTAATGATGAAGAGCTCGAACAAGTAATTTCCTCGGCAATTGCCAATGTAAAGAAGGCAAGAGAGTTGTCTACAGGTAAGCAAGAGAAGTTTGTTGCTGCAGATATTGGTCCTATTGGAAAGTTACTTGAGCCTTATGGAGATTTGAAATTTGAAGATGCAATTGAAATATTTGCAAAGACAGTACGTATTATAGATAAGTGTGGGGTTGATGTAATATTCATTCAAACAATGAATGATAGCTACGAGACTAAAGCATGTGTAATTGCCGCTAAAGAGAATAGCAGCTTACCAATATTTGTATCCAATGCTTACGGGGAGAATGGAAAGCTTATGACAGGTGCATCTCCATCCGCTATGGCATGTATGTTAGAGGGCTTAGGGGTAGATGCAATTGGTGCAAACTGTTCGTTTGGTCCAAAAGAGTTAGAAGGCGTTATTGATGAACTATTAGAATCTACTTCATTACCAGTAATCTTTATGCCAAATGCCGGTATGCCACATAATTTAGATGGATTAGCCGTTTATGATGTAACTGCAAAAAGTTTTGCTCAGTGTGTAAGTGAATCTGTGGATAAAGGAGTAAGAGTTATTGGCGGATGCTGTGGTACTACACCAGAATATATCGAGTTATTATCTCAATATGTTCAGGGCAAAAGAGCAAAAGATATTACATATAAAAATATAACAAGAATTAGTTCTTATTCACATGAGTTGCGCTGGGGATTAAAGCCTATTGTTATAGGTGAAAGAATTAATCCAACAGGAAAGAAGCGTTTCAAACAAGCACTTATTGAAAAAGATATGTCATATATCCTTAAAGAGGGTATTTCTCAGGCAGATAACAATGCAGATGTATTAGACGTTAACGTTGGTATTCCAGATATTAATGAAGAAGAACTCCTTCCACAAACAGTTGCTCGTTTGCAAGCTGTTGTGGATTTGCCACTACAAATAGACTCATCCAACTACAATGCGGTAGAGAAGGCTATTAGAGTTTATAATGGAAAACCATTAATTAACTCTGTAAATGGCAAGAAAGAGAGTATGGAGGCCATATTCCCAATTGCAAAAAAGTATGGCGGAGTTGTTATTGCTTTAACATTAGATGAGAACGGTATTCCTGATACGGCAGAGGGAAGATGTAGTATTGCTCTTAAGATACTCAATGAGGCTCAAAAGTATGGCATAGATAAAAAGGATATTATCTTTGACCCATTATGTTTAACAGTTAGTGTTGATCCAAATGCAGGAGACACAACAGTGAATGCTATTAAGCTCATTAAAGAGAAAACAGGCTGCTTTACATCTTTAGGTATTTCCAATGTTTCATTTGGCATGCCAGATAGAGAGAATATAAATGCCACATTCTTATCTCTTGCTCTTAACAATGGATTGGATAGCGCGATTATTAATCCATTCTCTGAAGTAGTAATGAAGAGTATCTTGACCTTTGATAAATCTAACAAGAAAGATATTAACTTCAAAGAGTTTATTGCAAATATAAGTGAACAAATAATACCAGTAGTTCCAAAGCAGGAGAGAGTAGACTACACCCTAAAGGATGCAATTATCCGTGGATTAAAAGAGGAAGCATCTATTTGTACAAAGAACTTACTTAAAGACAAAGACGCACTAGATGTTATTAACAGTGAAGTTATACCGGCACTGGATGAGGTTGGTGTAAGATATGAAAATAAGCAGATATATTTACCACAATTATTACTCAGTGCAGAATCTGCTAAAGCTGCTTTTGAAGAGATAAAATCGAGTTCACGTAGCACAAACAAGACTTTAAAGTGCGATTTTGTTATTGCAACAGTACATGGAGACATACATGATATAGGTAAAAATATAGTAAAGTTATTGCTTGAGAACTACGGCTTCAATGTTATAGATTTAGGTAAGGATGTACCTGAGATAGATATAGTTAATGAAGTTGTTAAACGCCATGCTCCATTATGTGGATTGTCTGCTTTAATGACAACAACAGTACCTGCAATGGAAAAGACAGTAGCACTTCTTAAAGAGCAAGCACCATGGTGTAAGGTAGTTGTTGGTGGTGCAGTATTAACAAAAGAGTATGCTGATAAGATGGGAGCAGATAAGTATGCAAAGGACGCAATGGAAACTGTACGATATGCAGATACTATATTTCAAGGACTATAATCTATATACAACATATAAATAAAAGGGAGCGCACAAACGCCCCCTTATTTTTTATTTAGTTAGAAATTATTCTTTTGGTTCTTTTTCTTTTTTGAAGCCACCAAAGAATTTCTTCCATCCACCTTTAACACCATTACAGATATCTACGATACCTTCACAGGACTTGAATGAAACAAGACCACCTGTGAATCCACAGAAACCTCTAATTGGTAAGTCTTTAACTGATTCAATAATCATGCCTGGGTTTGAAGAACCGATTGCAACTAATCTTGCACCGAATGTAAGAACATTGTATAAGAACTTACCAAATCCAGTTACTGAGATTTGTGCAATTGTATTATTTATAGTGAACTCGCCCTTTTCAAATGGCTTATTTTCAATTAATGGTTTGCCATATAATGCTGCGAATTGTTCGTGTGGGATACGTTTCTTTTGTTCTTCCTTTTCAGAGATATCATAGTAGTATGGTGAATTCTCTCTGTAATCTGGGATTGGTGCATCTGGATTCTTGCTTGTTACATTAACAACACCAGATAATTCAATCTTACGGCTGGATGAACCAACTAATATATTGAAGTCACCGCTTTCAATGTGCCAATCTTTAATTAATACATTATAATAAGCGAATGCTCTGCTATTTAGTTCAATTGTGATTTCCTTTTCTTCGCCTGGTTCAAGGAATATCTTCTTGAAGCCCTTTAATTCTTTCTTTGGACGGAAGATAGAGGATTCAACATCTGATACATATAATTGAGCAATTTCTGCACCAGCTACATCACCAACGTTCTTTACTTTAAATGATACAGTGAACGGATCTCCTTCGTTTATCTTTGCTGCAGAGAGTTTAAGGTCACTATATTCGAATTGTGTATAGCTGAGACCAAATCCGAATGGATAAGCAACTTCTTTTTCTGCTGTATCGAAGTAACGGTAACCAACGAATACGCTTTCTCTATATTCAACTGTTCTTGGTCCGTGTGGGAAGTATCTGCTTACGATATTATCATGATTTCTTAATGGGAATGTTTCTGCAAGTTTACCACTTGGGTTAACTTTACCATAAATAAGGTTATATGCAGCTTTACCACCAACTTGTCCACCGAGGTATAAGTTAAGAATAGATTTAACTTTCTTATCCCACTTGGAGATCTTCATTGGTGAACCACCGGATAATACAACGATGATATTCTCGTTAACCTTTAATAATTCTTCAATTAAGGTATTATGTGAATCTGGGAGGTTGATATGTTTTCTATCAAATCCTTCGCTCTCGTAGTCATCTGTTAATCCAATGAATACTAATACCGCATCTTTATCTTTAGCAACCTTACATGCTTTCTTAATTAATGCCTTGGAATATCCATCTCCCTTGAGTTTATAACCATCAGCATATTCGTATGCTTGGCCTGCTTCGTTCATCGCATCTAAGAAAGAAGTGAGGTGTGTAGGATTTATATTGGATGAACCTGAACCTTGATATCTCATGTGTTTTGCAAGAGAACCAATAACTGCGATGTTTTGTTCTGGCTTGATTGGAAGTGCCTTGTCATCATTCTTTAATAATACAGCGCCTTCTTCTGCAATTCTTCTTGCAATATCATTGTTTTGTTCAGTGTTAGCTTCGACTTGTTTTTCTTTCTCTTTGCTTTCAAATGCGAACTTAATCATTCTAAGAGCAACTTTATCTAATTCAGCTTCGGAGAGTGAACCATCTTTTACTGCCTTAACGATGAGTTTGTCATTAATGCCCTTATTTCCTGGCATTTCGAGGTCTAATCCAGCACGGATACCTTCAACTCTGTCATTAACAGCGCCCCAGTCACTCATTACTATGCCTTTGAATCCCCATTCATCTCTTAAAAGAGATGTAAGTGCTAACTTATTATCTGAACCATATGTTCCATTGATTCTGTTATAGCAGCACATTAATGTTGTTGGGTTTTCTGTCTTTACGATATATTCAAAAGCTGGGAGATAGATTTCTCTCATTGCTCTTTCGTCAATGATTGAGTCTATCATCATTCTTAAGTGTTCTTGGTTGTTAGCGAAGAAGTGTTTAAGAGAAACACCAACGTTTTCACTTTGTACACCATGAATCCATGCTGCACCCATTTTTCCTGCCAAATATGGATCTTCTGAGAAGTATTCAAAGTTTCTTCCACAGAGAGGAGAACGTTTAATATTTACGCCAGGTCCTAAAACGGTTGTTACACCAAGAGATAATGCTTCGTTTGCTATTGCTTTACCTTCTTCTTGGATCAACTCTTCATTCCAAGTAGATGCAGCGGTAACAGCAGTAGGGAAACATGTTGCTGGTTCGGATACTTGCATAACGTTTGTGCCACCAGTGTCTTTTTCTCTTCTTAGTCCGTTTGGGCCATCCGAAACTCTAACTGAAGGAATACCAACTCTTTCAATTGCTTTAGTTGTCCAGAATGTGTCACCTGAACAAAGAGAGGCTTTTTCTTCAAGGGTTAAATCTTTCAAAATTTGTAGATAATCTTTTTCTTCCATAATAAATCCTTTGAATTAAAAATTAATTTTAGTCTAAAATTAACTATACCAAAAATTTTGTTTCTATGCAAGTATATTAAAAAGCGCGCTTTTTAATGAGTAAAAAAGAAGCACCTTAATCGGTGCCTCTTAATTAATTTGACGTGGTTAGAATATCGAAAAATTAGAATATTGATCTTACCATGATTACTCCGTCCAACTTCTTCAAAGCATTGATATCAATGTCTGAATCGGACTCTAAAATTGAGTATCTTATGCCATCTTTTGCTCTTTCAACAGCACCATCTACTAATCTTTCGCCTTTATCTACTGAAATAACTGTTGCACGATGAGCAGCATTCTTTTCAATAGCGATATTAGGGAAGTTTACTGAGTTTACAACATTTCCTAATTCAATATATTCCTTTAACTCTTGTGCAGCCATTACTGCGCAATTGTCTTCAGCTTCCTCTGTGCTTGCACCAAGGTGTGGGGTTGGAATGATATTCTTTGAATTTAAGCAATCTCCATCTGGGAAGTCTACAACATATGCTCTAACTTTGCCTACTTCAATTGCTTCTTTCATATCTGCGATGTTTACTAATTCTCCACGTGCAGCATTAATGATAATAACTCCGTTATTCATCTTCTTGAAAGCATCTTTATTTAAGAAGCCTTTAAGTTCTGGAGTGAGTGGCATATGAAGTGTGATGAAGTCTGCTTCTTTATATACTTCAGCCATTGTTTCTTTAATTTCTACAAATGGGATTTCTTTCTTTGCAAGTTCGCTTAAGTATGGATCATAACCAATAACTGTCATGCCCAATGCTTTTGCAGAGATAGCAACTTTTCTACCAATTGCACCAAGACCTAAAACACCGAGTGTTTTGCCCATGATTTCTGTACCAGCATATGCGCCTTTGCCTTTTTCAACTTGCTTCTTTACATCGTCTCCTGTTAATGTTTGTGCCCAAGAGATTGCAGGGAAGATATTTCTTGCTGCTAAAAGCATAGATGCAATAACTAATTCCTTAACTGCATTTGCGTTTGCACCAGGAGTATTGAAAACAACGATTCCTTTTTTTGCATAGTCTGCACATGGAATATTGTTTACACCAGCGCCAGCTCTTGCAACTGCGATTAATGATGATGGGACTTCCCAATCATTCATAACGAAACTTCTTACAAGTGCAGCAATTGGTTTGCTTGATTCGTCTACTAATTTGTATCCCTTTAAAACATCATTTGCCTTTGGGGATATAGAATTTAATTTAATAATTTCTGCCATAATTATTTATGTTCCTTTTCAAATTTTGCCATGACTTCGATTAATTTCTTAACACCTTCAACTGGCATTGCATTGTAAATAGAAGCTCTCATACCACCAGCAAGACGGTGACCTTTTAGTGTAACTAAACCTTCTTTTTGTGCTTCTGCGATGAAGAGTGCATCTAATTCCTCGTTTGGAGTTCTGAATGGAACGTTCATGATTGAACGATCTTCAACTGCAACTGGGTTTGTGAAGAATGTAGAATTATCAATGAAATCATAAAGCATAGCTGCTTTTTCTTTGTTAATTTTTTCCATAACTTTTACGCCACCCATCTTCTTTAAGTAACGAAGGTTGAGCATCATAACATAGATGCACCAACATGGTGGGGTATTGTATAAGGACTTATTCTTTCCAGCTTGTGTTTCATATGCAAGCATTGTTGGACAAATTGGCATTTGTTTTCCAATTAAGTCTTTCTTAACGATTACAAGAGTTACACCTGCAGGTGCTAAGTTCTTTTGTGCACCAGCATAGATTAAACCATATTTAGAAACATCTGTGTATTCGGATAAGATACATGAAGATAAGTCTGCAACGAGTGGGATATCTCCTGTGTCTGGAAGTGTATGATATTTTAATCCGAAGATTGTGTTATTTTCAGTAATGTGTACATAACTTGCATCTTTTCTGAAATCTTCCCTCTTTGTCTTTGGAATGAATGTATATTTTGCATCCTCAGATGAAGCAACAAGTTTGATATCTCCATATTTTAAAGCTTCCTCATAAGCTTTCTTTGCGAAGTTACCTGTTACGATATAATCTGCTTTTCCTGTTGTCATTAAGTTGAGTGGGATAGCTGCGAATTGTTGTGAAGCGCCGCCTTGAACGAGTAAGATCTCGTAATCTTCTGGTACTTCCATTAATTCACGAACTAATGCCAAACATTCATCATGAATTGGTTCATACCATTTTGAACGGTGGCTCATTTCCATAACGGACATTCCTGAACCATTGTAATCTTCGATATTTGTTCCTGCCTCTTTTAGTACCTCAAGTGGTAACATTGTTGGGCCTGCTGAAAAGTTATAAACTCTCATTTTTATCTCCTTTTTGAATAATATTCAAGTTGGAAAAAATTATACACTATGAAAAAAAATAAAGTAAAGCAATTAAAAACAATAATTAGTATTTGTATAGATATTAAACTATTAAAATTATTTTTAGTTGCGTATGTATAGAAAAAAATATATACTTAATAAAATTATTATATAATGGGTATCTAGTGCCTATTGCTAGATGGAGACATAGATGAGCAAAGAAATTAAGAAAAAAGAGAATGGATTAAAAGTCATCTTTTTAGGTGGTGTAGGTGAGATTGGCAAGAACATGACTGTCCTAGAATATGAAGATGAAATGATAATCCTAGATTGCGGACAAGCATTTGGTTATGATGAGATATACGGTATAGATGCCGTTGTCCCAGATATTAGCTATGTCCAGCAAAACATGAAAAAATTAAAAGGTATTTTCTTAACTCACGGCCACGAAGATCATATAGGTGCATTAAGATATTATTCAGAGATTTTCAAGAAGGTTCCAGTATATGGAACAGCTCTAACTCTTGGTTTAGTTGATAGACATTTAAGAGAAAACAAAACAACTATGAATTTAAAGACAGTAAACGAAGGCCAAACTGTAAAGTGCGGTTGTTTTACCATTGAATTCATTAAAGTCGCACACTCTATGGCAGGTTCTTGTGCTCTTGCAATACATACACCAGTTGGTGTGGTATTTGATACAGGAGATTTCAAGTTTGACTCCACAGCAGTGGATGGAAAGAACACAGACCTTCAAAGAATTGCAAGAGTTGGTTCTGAAAAAGTTTTGTTAATGCTTGGTGAGAGTACAAATGTAGAAAGAAAGGGACATTCTCAATCTGAAAAAGTTGTTATGGAAGGATTAGAGAGTATCTTTAGAGAATACATGTACAGACGTATTATTATAACTACTTTTGCATCCTCAAATTACAGAATTCAAGAGATACTTAACATTGCAAGAAAGTACAACAGAAAGGTATTACTTGCAGGCAAAAGCATGAAGGGAATTGTAGATGTTTCTCAATCTGTTGGAGAGTTAGATATTCCTAAGGGAATAATTGTTAACAAAATAGATAATTTAAAGCCAAATCAAGTTGTAATTATTGCAACAGGATCTCAAGGCGAAGACATGAGTGCTTTATACAAAATGAGCAAGGATTCATCCAATGTATTATCTGTTTCTGGAAAGGACGTTGTTGTATTCTCATCCTCACCAATTCCAGGTAATGAACAAAGCATATTTGATGTTGTTAATGATTTATACAGAATGGGCTGTGATGTTATATATGATTCTTTAAATGATGTCCATGTATCTGGACATGCATATGAAGAAGAATTAAAAGAGATGTTATCTTTGGTAAAACCAAAATATTTCATGCCTATTCATGGTGAATACAGACATCAAGCAAGACATGCTGCACTTGCACAAAGTCAAGGCATTAAGTCTAAAAACATAGCTGTTCCAAACATTGGAGAGATTTGGTCTGTATCTGAAAATTTCATGCACTTATACGGAACTTGCAAAGCAGGTAAGGTATATATAGACGAAGATATCATCCAAGATGGCGAGAAAATCGTTGAGGAAAGAAAGAAACTTGCAAAAGATGGTATGGTAATGATACTAGCATCTATTGATGTAAAGAGATGTGTAGTAGATGGTTATCCAGAGATTATTGCAAAAGGTTTCCCAATGGATGAGTATTTAGAAGTTAAAATCTGCGAAAAGGTTGCAGAAACAATTGCAACTCAAAGAAGTTGTGAAGACTTAACTGAAGTTGGATACCAAGTAAAAAGAGCAGTATCTAAGATGCTTATGAGAAATAATTCATTCCCAATAGTATTACCTATTTTTATTGAGGCGTAGTATGGAAGATAAAAAACCAATTATTTTAATAATTACTTCACATGACGAGAAGGGTAATGTCTCGGCTAATTTAAGTAATGCAATAAAAGAAGTTGGAACACACAACGTTGTTATTATCTCTGATGATAAATACAGTCAATACGGCCAAGCAAAATTCTCAAAGAGAATTAATGAGAAGATTATTTCTGTTTATGAAAAATATCTAGAAAGAAAAGATGACAAAATCAAGGCCGATAAAAATGTAAAGAAGGGTAGAAATACTAGTGCAAGAAGAATTCGTAATGCAGTTATTAGATATAATCCAACATGTATTGTCTGTGTTACACAACTTGCACATGTAGTTGCTTGCCAAGCAAAATCATTATTCAAGTTCTCAGTCCCAATCATTTGTGTTGTGGATAAATTCACTTGTGAAAATATTTATAACATAGAAACATCTGCATATATTGTGGACAACCAAGAACAAAAACAAGCACTTATTAGATATGGTGCACTCTCCAAAGACGTTCTTGTTATGGGACTTCCATATGTTGCTTTAAAGAAAACACCTTTTGAAATTGAGACATTAAAACAAAATTTAGGTATACCTAACACAACCACAGTTTTAATTGACTTTAGAGGAAAGAGTGTTGAAATGGAGATATTCAATCTTCTAATAGACCAAGGTAGAATTTGTAATGTTATTGCCTTTGTTGCAGATTCAGACTTATCTAAGATAAGAAAGATCATTAATGATAAAGGTGCAAACAACGTACAATTGATTACATCTGTTGAAGACTATGATAACTATATTGCAGTTGCAGATATTATATTCACAGACTCAGATGCAGCTTTAATATGTAAGGGATTCCAACTTGGAAAACCAATTTGTTGCTATGATCCAAAGAACAGAGAAGAGCTAACATTCTTACTTTCTAAAGGATTAATAGTTCGTGCAAAAGAGCCAATTGATATTGTGGATTGTTTATATACATTACTTGAAACAAACAAAAAAGATTCTCTAACCCAAGCAGGATTAAAGTGGGTAGAGTTTTCAGATATATCAAACATAGCAAACTATGTTTGTGCTTACATCAATACAGATGATTAATAGGGAGGTATAGATTATGTCCAAGCCTTTAATTGCAGTTGTTGGAAGACCTAATGTTGGAAAATCTACTCTCTTTAACAGACTCGTTGGAGAAAGAATTTCTATTGTAGAAAATACTCCTGGAGTTACAAGAGATAGAGTATATGCAGACTGTGAATGGACTGGTCATGCTTTTACATTAATTGATACAGGTGGACTAGAGTTAAAGAGTGAAGATGAGATGTGGACACACATCAGAGCTCAAGTTGAAATTGCTGTTGAAAATGCAGATGCAATTTTATTTGTTTTAGATGGTAAAACAGGGCTATCTCTTGATGACACAGCAATTGCTAGTTTCTTAAGAAAGAACTGTTCTGTTCCTGTTATTGTTGCAGTTAATAAATTGGATAATAACGAGATAGATACACTCTATGATTTTTACTCACTTGGATTTGGTACACCAATTGGAATTTCTGCAGAACAATCCAAAGGATTGGGTGATTTATGTGATGCCTTAGTTGAGGCAATTCCAAAGGTAGATCCAGATGAAGATGCAGATGCAATTAAGATTGCAATTGTTGGACGTCCAAATACTGGTAAATCATCCCTAACAAACAAGATTTTAGGTTATGACAGAGTTATTGTTTCACCTATTGCTGGTACCACAAGAGATGCAATAGATACACACTTCCAAATTGGTGAAGACAAGTATGTATTAATTGATACAGCAGGTATGAGAAGAAAGGGCAATATCTCTCTAGATTTAGAAAGATATTCAGTTATGCGTTCATTACTTGCAGTTAGAAGAGCAGATGTTGTCATTATCATGTGTGATGCAACGGAAGGCTTAACAGAACAAGATATAAAAATTGCAGGATATGTTCATGATGAAGGCAAGCCTTCAATTATTTGTATGAACAAGTGGGATGCAGTAGAGAAGAACACATACACTATCAATAAATTTGAAGATAAGTTAAAAGAAAACCTCAAGTTTATGAACTATTTGCAATCATTCTATATTTCAGCAAAGAGTGGCCAAAGAGTTAACACAATTTTACCGGCTTGCAAGAAAGTTTTAGAGAATGCAAAGAGAAGAATTACCACTGGATTATTAAACGAAGTATTGCAAGAAGCAATCAGTATTAATGAACCACCAGCGGCCAACGGAAGAAGAATAAAAATACAATATGTGACTCAAGTGTCTATTCAACCACCAACATTCGTTTTTAAGGTAAACGAGCCGTTAGAATTACACTTTAGCTACAAAAGATACCTAGAAAATGCACTTAGAAACGCGTTTGATTTCTCAGGAACGCCAATTAAGCTCATTTTTAGAGGAACGAAAGACGACGATTAGAATACCGTAGTATTGCAATATATTGCAACATTATGGTATTATGAAAGATATTTTACGGAGATAAAAAATGGATTACGGAAAGTTTTCTATCGAGGAAGTTGAAAATCAACTTCAAGAAGAGCAAAAAGCATTTAAGAAATTGACAAAGAAAGGTCTTCAAGTTGACATGACAAGAGGAAGACCTGCTAAGGCACAATTAGACATTTGTATGCCAATGCTTGAAAAAGCAGCAACATATGATTATGCACTAAAAGCTGGGGATGCAAGAAATTACGGACAAATACAGGGTGTAAAGCCAGCAATTGATTTATTTGCGGAAATATTTGATGTTTATCCAGAAGAAGTTATAGTTGGAGATGGATCATCTTTAACAATAATGTATAACGTTATCCAATTTGCTATGCAATTTGGTGTATTAGATAATGAACCATGGAACAAACAAGAAAAGATTAAATTTATTTGTCCAGCACCAGGTTATGACAGACATTTCTCTATCTGTGAAGATTTTGGCATTGAAATGATAACAGTTCCAATGACACAAGATGGTCCAGATATGGATATTATTGAACCTATCGTTGCATCAGATCCAGCAGTAAAGGGTATTTGGTGTGTACCAAAGTATTCAAATCCAACTGGTGTAACATTCTCAGATAAAGTTGTTGAGAGAATTGCAACAATGAAAGTTGCAGCTCCAGACTTTAGAGTATTCTGGGATAATGCTTATGTTGTTCACTCATTATATGACACCGAAGATAAATTAAAGAATATCTTTGATGTTGCTAGAAAAGCAGGAACAATAGACAGAATTTACTCATTTGCATCCACATCTAAAGTTACATTTGCAGGATCTGGAATTGCTGCAATGGCTGCAAGTGAAACAAATATTAAATCAATTTTGAAACATATGTTCTATTGCACAATTGGTCCTAACAAAATCAACCAAGTAATGCATGCAGAATTCTTAAAGGATTTAAGTGGTGTTAAAGAGATTATGAAACAACATGCTGACATCCTTCGTCCAAAGTTTGAATTATTCGAGCAAAAGATGAGTGAAGCATTTGAAGGTGATGAATATGTTAAGTGGTCTCATCCAAAGGGTGGATACTTTATTTCATTAGATGTTAAGAGTTGTGCAAAACGTATTGTTGAGATTGCTGCAGAGGGTGGTGTTAAGTTTACAGCTGCTGGTGCAACATTCCCATACAAGATTGATGACAAAAACTCAAATATTCGTATAGCTCCATCTTGTCCAAGTGTTGAAGAGATGGATTATGCAATAGATGTTCTTATAAGTGCAATTAAACAAGCACGTATGGAACTCGTAATAACAAAAACAAAAGCAAAATAAGCTGAATCTTACTTAAGATAAGGGAGAAAATATGAAAAAACATTCCAAGATTTTGATTTGCCTAGTTCTCGTTGTTGTATTACTAGTATCTGCTGTATCACTTGCAGCATGTTCAGTAAACTCATCATTAATTGAGAAAAGAGGCGGCAATGACAAGGCAATTGTATTAGTAACAGCTCTTTGTTCTGGTGGTCTATATGACAACAAGACAGGAGATGCACTTTGGGATCCTTTCTATTTTGTTGACGTGACACTTCCTGATGTACTTGCACTATTAGAATTGGATGACATGATGGGATCAGAAGAACTCCAAGACGTTATTAGTAAAGTAATGGATACTAAAGTTGATTTCATTAAAGATGAATATGGCGATACAAAATATAATAGTTTCCTTAGCTATGTTCTAGAAGAATTATTATGGCCTATTTTAAATTATCCAGATGCAGATGCTGATGAAGATGAAATAGCTGAGTATGTTGCAGAATATGGTTCATTAAACAAG
>Ga0256405_10004658_pt1 | contig 25227 bp, 21 predicted proteins | sample RumenRJG_02DNA_FD_189096 | JGI IMG/M metagenome (GOLD analysis project Ga0256405, IMG submission 189096) | Bovine rumen microbial communities from Lethbridge, Alberta, Canada - RJG_02 | ecosystem: Host-associated > Mammals > Digestive system > Stomach > Rumen | place: Canada: Alberta... | reverse complement strand
ATGCAGCCATCTGTTTTGACTGCAAAGATACGAATTCAAATCGTCGCACCCTCAAAATTGCTTGTAAAAGACTGAATTTCAATTATTTCAAAGAGCGATTAGTCCACTTTAACGGGACAGTAGTGTTCTTGTATATTAATACTTGAATACCAAACATGCCCAATCTTGGTCTTGATTCTGTGAAACGAACGTCAATCCCAGGTCGGCAGCCTTCTGTATTAGCAGGGGGCTGTCGGCTGTGTAGAAGCCGCTGAGAATGAGTTTTGAACCGCTATGCATCTTGCTAACAAAGCGTGGCATGTCGGCCAGTAATATATTACGGTTGATGTTTGCCAAAACTAAATCGAATTCGCCCTCGATGGTGTCGATGACGCTTGCATCACCAAGAAGTGAGGTGAAGCGTTCGTCTACGCGATTGATAACGGCATTGTGACGTGCATTATCGGCGCTCCACTCGTCGATGTCGTAACCTACAGCCTCACTGGCGCCTAGTTTAAGGGCTGCTATGGAGAGAATGCCTGTTCCCGTGCCACAGTCAAGGACTCGTACTTCCTCGAGCTCAGGAACCGTTGAAATGAGTTCCTTGCATATCATTCTTGTAGTTTCGTGAGTACCGGTGCCAAAGGCGAGTTTGGCGTCGATTTCGATTGAGATCTCGCTTTCTACCTCGGGCAGATGACGACCGTCGTGAATAGCAAGTGGAGGGATGATAATAGGCTCGAAACCCTCTTGCTCCCACTGCTCGTTCCAGTCGCGATCTTCGGCCTCGCGTACATTATATATTATACTGATGCCCTCGATGGGGAAATCGGCAATACAACTGCGCAGTGCATTTTCGTCGAAAAGACTCTGCTGAACGTATCCCTTAAGTCCGTTTTCAGCTTCCTCAAAGGTCTCGAAACCTGCATCGCCAGCAAGGGCTGCAAGAAGGTCTGAAGCATCGGCCGACATGGGATTAATGGTGAATTCTACCTCGAAATACTTCATAATTAGTTAATTTTTGAGGCAAAATTACAAAAAATAGGGAAAATCCTATCATAAGTTAGGGTTTTTCCCTATTTTTGCACTCAAATTCGTTGTATTTTTGCAACGTGAATCATTAAATACTGCAAGAAGATGAAAAAACTGTTATTAATTTCAATGCTGATCGGAGCCATGCCTCTGTCGATGCAGGCTCAGGATGACGATCTCTACTTCGTACCTAAAAAGAAGAAGGCACAGGTGGAGAAGGTGAAGGAATACGCCCCCGTGGTGGCTCCACAGCCTAAGGCCAAGAGCAGCTACGAGGTGATAGACGGTGATACAACCAAACTTGACGTGATAGACTTTGCTGAGGGTAAGGGTGTTTATCCTAACGACAGTGTGGAGGCAGAAGACTACGCACTGACAAAACAGATGGTGCGCTTTGACGACTACGACGTGAGTAGCAACGCTGCATTCTGGGCAGGATATCGCGCAGGAGCAAGTACATGGGGATGGCATAGTCCTTGGTACTACAGCCGCTACGGATGGTATGACCCTTGGTACAACAGCTATTGGTATAACTACAATAGTCCATGGTTCTACAGCTGGTACGATCCCTGGTACTACGGATGGTACGACCCATGGTACAGCTCATGGGGATGGCCTTACTACGGCTCATACTACAGCTGGTACTCGCCTTATTGGCATGGTGGATATTATCACTATTATCCATACTATCCTGGCGGAGGTGGTGGTCGTCACTACGCCTACAGATCTACAGGCAACTCTGGTACTATAAGTGTATACGGCCGCACAGATTACCGTCCAGCTCATCGTAACACAGTTGCTTCTAGCAGCTATCGTATGGGAAGCCTGAGAGACCGTGCACTAAATGCAAGCGGCGGACGTGTTTACACCAGTGGCAACAACGAGCGCAGCCGTAGCGGCAACTTCAGTGGTCGTCGTGGAGGAAACGGAACCGTTTACAGCAACTCTAACTCTGGCAACCGTTCTTACTCTAGCTCATCGTCGAGCAGCCGTAGTTCAGGCGGTAGCTTTAGCAGCGGTGGCGGAAGCCGTAGCAGCTCTGGAGGCGGATTCAGTGGCGGTGGCGGTACACGCTCTGGCGGTGGCGGCGGAGGAGGCCGTGCTGGAGGACGCCGATAACATTAAAGATTAAACATTAAACATTAGATAGCCATTATGAAGAAGATGATTTTGGCAGTGATTGCTATGGGCATGGGATTGCCAGCAGCTGCACAGGATACATATGAGAGCGCTCGCCTGCTTGGCAGCGATCTGAACGGAACAGCCCGCTATGTGGGTATGGGTGGAGCTATGGAGGCTTTAGGTGCCGACATATCTACCATGAGTAGTAACCCTGCGGGTATCGGACTCTTCCGCCACTCTACAGCCAGCGTGAGCTTCGGACTCCAGTCGCAGGCTGATGCAAAGGAGTTTGACGGACTGGGCAAGACCAACTTGAGCTTCGACCAGGCAGGTTTCGTATACTCGGCAAGAATTAGTCCACAGACGTTTGTTAACGTGGGATTCAACTATCACAAGAGTCATAACTTCGACCAGATTCTCTCAGCTGCAAACACGCTGACAGGGGGCTCGCAAAACGGACTGACCTATGCAAAGTGGGATAAGGGAATCTACGAGATGGAGGAGAATAAGAGTGGCGATATTATTGGCTGGGAACCAGGTACCGACTATCGCTCGTACTGCTTTAACGAGGCCGACTATCTGAACGCTAACGCGCTGATTCTGGATCCAAAGGATGGTAATTTCTACTATAATGATGCCAGCGGATATACATTCGACAGAGCTCACAGAGGATGGGTGGCCGACTACGACTTCAACCTGAGTGGTAACTACAACGACCGTTTCTTCTGGGGAATTACTGTAGGAATTAAGGACGTACGCTATAAGGGCTACTCAGAGTATACCGAGCAGTTACTCGATTCAAAGGGCTTGTGCGGTGCTGTGTCTTACGGCGATGAGCGCAAGATTACCGGTAGCGGTGTTGACCTGAAGTTCGGTATCATCGTTCGCCCTCTTGAGGAGTCGGCATTCCGTGTAGGTGCTTATGTACACACTCCAACTTGGTATCAGCTCACATCGAGCAACTCTACCGTGCTGCTTAACAACACTCCTTACGGAAGTTGGGATAAGGGATACAGCGAGCAGAGCTACGATTTTGCCTACCATACTCCTTGGAGATTCGGACTGAGTATGGGTACTACCGTTGGCAATCAGTTAGCACTTGGCGCTACCTATGAGTATACCGACTACAGTGCAAGTCAGAACCGCATTATAGACGGATACGACTACTACGATAACGCTGAGACATCGAAGGACTACGCTATGAAGGCTAACACTGAGAAGTCGCTCAAGGGCGTTTCTACATTCAAGGTTGGTGCTGAGTACAAGCCCGTGCCTGAGGTTTCTATCCGACTTGGTTACAACTACCTTACTGGCGGCTACAAGATGGATGGCGTGCGCGATATGACCGTTGACAGCCCAGGTACCATGTATGCCTCGACAACCGACTACGTGAATTGGAAGGACACTCAGCGCCTTACATGCGGTGTGGGTTACAAGGTGGGTAAGATGAATATCGATCTGGCTTACCAGCTGAGCAAGACTGATGGTGAGTTCCATCCATTCCAGAATTATTATAATCCTAATTATTTATCTCCTGCAAGCTTTGTCTCAGGCATCACAAATGTTAGCAATAAGCGCAGCCAGTTCTTGCTTACACTGGGATATACCTTCTAATGTAATAATTAGAAAATGTAAAAATGTAAAAATTGTAATACGATTGAATAAAAATACGGCTTATGCAAATTAAGCCGTATTTTTTTGGCTGTTTGCGAAAATAGTATTACCTTTGCCCGTGATAATAAACTGTAAATAGTAAAAACGTAAAATAGTCAAAATGAAAAAGCTTTTATTGGGAGACGAGGCAATCGCTCAGGGCGCCATCGATGCTGGCTTGAGTGGTGTTTACGCCTATCCCGGCACTCCATCAACGGAGATTACTGAGTATATTCAGGAGTCAGCCATTGCCAAGGAGCGCAACATCCACCGTCGTTGGAGCACCAACGAGAAGACGGCTATGGAGGCTGCACTCGGTATGTCGTATATGGGCAAGAGGGCACTGGTGTGTATGAAACATGTGGGACTGAACGTTTGTGCCGATCCATTTGTTAACTCGGCTATGACGGGCACTAACGGTGGAGTAGTGGTGCTGGTGGCCGACGACCCATCGATGCACTCTTCGCAGGATGAGCAGGACTCGCGTTTCTACGCTAAGTTCGCCATGATTCCTACTCTCGAGCCTAGCTCGCAGCAGGAGGCCTACTACATGATGCAGGAGGCTTTCGACCTTTCAGAGCAGCTGCATCTGCCAATACTAATGCGCGTAACCACACGTATGGCCCACAGCCGTGCTGTAGTTGAGGTGAAGGACGAACCACGCCCACAGAACGAGCTTAACTACGATGCTCAGGCTAGTAACTGGGTGCTGCTGCCTGCCTTTGCACGCAAGCGTAATGTGATTGTAACTGGTCAGCAGCCTGTGCTTGAGCAGATGGCTGTAGACAGCAAATATAATAAGTATATCGATGGCAGCGACCATAAGTTGGGCGTTATAGCCAGCGGTATCGCATATAACTATCTGATGGAGTGCTATCCTAACGGATGCCCATTCCCAGTGCTTAAGATAAGCCAGTATCCTATTCCAAAGAAGCTTATCCGCCGTATGACTGACGACTGCGAGCAGGTGCTGATAGCCGAAGAGGGTCAGCCATTCATCGAGGATCAGGTTCGCGGTGTGATGCCAGGAAACGCTGTTGTCAAGGGTCGCCTGACAGGTGAGCTGCCTCGTACAGGTGAGCTGAACCCCGACTTCCTGAAGAAGGCTTTAGGCCTTGAGAGCAGCGAGAGCTATGCTCCATGCGAGGATGTAACACCACGTCCACCTGCACTGTGTCAGGGTTGCGGTCACCGCGATGTATACACTGCTCTGAACGAGGTGCTGAAGGAGTATCCTAACGCCCGCGTATTCGGTGATATCGGCTGCTACACACTTGGATTCCTGCCTCCTTATAAGGCCATCCACAGCTGCGTAGATATGGGTGCTTCTATCACCATGGCCAAGGGTGCCAGCGATGCTGGTCAGTGGCCTGCTGTTGCCATCATCGGCGACTCTACCTTTACCCACAGCGGTATGACCGGACTGCTTGATGCCATCAACGAGAATGCCGATATAACCGTTATCATCAGCGATAACCTTACAACGGCTATGACTGGTGGACAGGATTCTGCTGGAACAAACAAGTTCGAGGCTATCTGTAAGGGCTTAGGTCTCTCAGAGGATCACCTTAAGGTGGTTAACCCAATACCTAAGAATATGCCTGAGATTACAGCTGCTATACGCGATGAGATTAACTATCACGGTGTGAGCGTTATCATTCCACGTCGTGAGTGTATGCAGACTCTGCAGCGCCACCTCAAGCAGAAAAAGGCCGCTGAGAAAAAGTAAAAGGGTAAAAAAGTAAAAAGGTAAAGACAATGAAAACAGATATAATTCTTTGTGGAGTAGGAGGTCAGGGAATCCTTTCGATTGCCACCATCATTGGCGAAGCAGCCATGAAGGAGAACCTCTATATCAAGCAGGCTGAGGTGCACGGAATGAGTCAGCGTGGCGGTGATGTGCAGAGTAACCTGCGCATATCTAGCAACCCCATCAGCAGCGATCTTATACCTCTGGGAGGTGCCGATGTAATCATTTCGATGGAGCCTATGGAAGCCCTGCGTTATCTGCCATTCCTTGCTAAGGATGGCTGGATTATCACTTCTAGCGCTCCTTTTGTGAATATACCAAACTATCCTGATATTGAGACAATTAAGAAGGATTTGAATGGTATTAAGAATGTGATTGTTCTCGACATTGAGCAGGCTGCTAAAGATAACGGTGTACCCCGTTCGGCCAACGTTATTCTGCTGGGTGCTGCACAGAAGGCACTCGGCATCGAGTACGATAAGCTGGAGGATGCCATCCGTCGTGTCTTCGCCCGCAAAGGCGATGCCATCGTTGATGCTAACATCAAGGCCCTCGCCATCGGCCGTGCCGCCCAAAAGTAGATATTATTAGGCACGGATTAACGCGGCTTTTAATAAATTAAAAGACACGGATTTACTGTACAAAGAAAGCAGTGTCTCTCATAAAGAGAGCCGTGTTAATCCGTGCCAAGAAATATGAAATTATGGAAACTCCGATTAAAAGAGAAATAGTTGACTCGCTGGTGGCTGAGCTGGGAATCGATGATTTTGCCAAGGCAACTATCCGCGAGGTGAAGCAGGTAGCTGCTAAATCAGAGAAAGCCAGCGGCGTAGAGTTCATTAAGATGGAGATGGGTATTCCTGGTCTGCCTGCTGCTCAGGTGGGCGTTGATGCCCAGATAAAAGCCCTGCAGGACGGCATAGCCCACAGCTATCCCGACATTCAGGGTGCTCCAGTTCTTAAAGAGGTTGCATCGCAGTTTGTTAAGGCATTCATAGGCATCGACATCAAGCCCGAGGGCTGTGTGCCCGTAACCGGTTCGATGCAAGGAACATTCGCAAGCTTCCTCACCTGTTCACAGTGTGACAAGAAGAAGGATACCGTGCTGTTCATCGACCCAGGATTCCCTGTGCAGAAGATGCAGCTGCAGGTGATGGGCGTGAAGTTCAAGACCTTCGACGTGTACGACTATCGTGGTGACAAGCTGCAGGCCAAGCTCGAGAGCTATCTGAGTGAGGGAAACATCTGCGCCATAGTTTATTCTAACCCCAACAACCCATCGTGGATCTGTCTGCGTGAGGAGGAGCTGAAGATTATCGGTGAGCTTGCAACAAAGTACGACGTAGTAGTGATGGAAGACCTTGCTTACTTTGCAATGGACTTCCGTAAGGACCTGTCGACACCGTTCCAGGCACCATATCAGGCCACTGTGGCACGATATACAGATAACTACATGCTGCTTATCAGTGGTTCTAAGGCATTCAGCTATGCCGGCGAACGTATCGGTGTGGTTTGCATCAGCGATGCATTGTTCCATCGCCACTTCAAGGATCTGGCCGAGCGCTATCAGGGTCTGCCTTTCGGTCTTGTATTCTCAACACGTATGCTTTACGCATTGAGCTCAGGAACCAGCCACAGCGCCCAGTATGCCATGGCAGCAATGCTGAAGGCAGCCTACGAGGGCAAGTACGATTTCCGCAAGGAGATAAGCGTATATGGCGAGCGTGCTAAGAAGCTGAAGGAGATATTCTGCCGTCATAACTTCTATGTGGTTTACGACAAGGACCTTGACGAGCCAATAGCTGATGGATTCTACTTCACAATAGGCTATCCTGGCATGACATCAGGTCAGCTTGCCAAGGAGCTGATGTACTATGGTGTTTCGGCTATCTGCCTGATAACCTGCGGTTCTGAACAAGAAGGACTGCGAGTGTGCACATCGTTCATCGAGGATCATCAGTACGATATGCTTGAGGAACGCATGAAGATATTTGAAATAAATAATCCTAGGTAGTTAACCTAGGATTATTTATTTTCTATTCATTACTCATATCCACTGGCTCGAACTTAAAGTCGGTCTCGGCTATGTTTCTAACGTCGTATGGTTTCTTGCTGCCTACAAGATACTTATTCTTCATCTTGATATATTTCTTTTCCAGCTTCTTGCGGTCAACGTTTGCCACTACCACGCAAGTGCGGTTAGGCATCTGTCGCTTCTGAGCAAAGAACTCGCGGAGCTGATAAGAGTAGTGGTTGCGTCCAGCAAGCATCTTCTTCTTTTTTGTAACCCAAACGCTGTCTACCTTCTGTATGTTAGTGAAATATACTGTAGAATCATTGAACGAAGCTACAAAACCGAACATATACGCATGGGGAACTTTTACATCTTGGGCTGACACATTGCTACTGCCGAATGCCATCATAGCGATGGCGAGAGTGAGGTGTTTCAATAATTTCATTTATCCTAAATATGTCTTTAAAAATTTGTTCGTTTTACTATTCCTTAGTTTGCGGATAGCCTTTTCCTTTATCTGTCGTACGCGTTCGCGTGTGAGTCCGAACTTAGAGCCAATCTCCTCGAGAGTAAGCTCTGGCTGATTGATGCCGTACGAAGCCTCTACCACGTTACGCTCGCGCTCGTTAAGAGCGTTAAGCGCTGTCTGAATCTCCGATCTCAGCGACTCTTCAACCAGCAGGTTGTCGGCCATAGGAGCATCGTTGTTTGCCATCACGTCGAGCAGACTGTTGTCTTCGCCTTCTACAAAGGGTGCGTCAACGCTTATCTGGTGACCGTTGATGTTCATGGCCTCGTCAATCTTTTCCTGAGGCAGGTCCACCTTCTCTGCTATCTCGTCAACCGATGGTCGGCGCTCATTCAGCTGTTCAAAGCGGTTGATCTCTCGGTTAATCTTGTTCACCGATCCCACCTGATTCAGCGGCAGACGTACGATACGACTCTGTTCCGATATCGCCTGCAGGATGCTCTGACGAATCCACCATACAGCATACGAGATGAACTTGAATCCGCGCGTCTCGTCGAAACGCTCAGCTGCCTTAAGCAGTCCGAGGTTACCCTCGTTAATCAGATCGGGTAGCGACAGTCCCTGATTCTGATATTGTTTAGCCACGGAGACAACAAAACGAAGATTAGCCTTCGTTAAACGTTCCAGCGCTTTCTGGTCGCCCTTCTTAATACGCTGTGCCAATTCAACTTCTTCTTCAGCCGAGATCATTGTTTCCTTGCTAATCTCCTGCAGATACTTCTCAAGAGCAGCACTCTCTCGGTTGGTTATAGATTTAGTGATCTTTAGTTGTCTCATCGTGGTAATATTATTTTTAGTTGCGCGCAAAAGTAAGGCTTTTTCCTGAAACAACCAAAAAAAAGCCACGAATTTTGATATTCGTGGCCCTTTTTTCTTCATTTTTGCTTATTCATTCTGCAGATATACCACAAATCCACCCTTTTTACCTGTTGGGAAGATACCGCGGATAACCAGCATCTGATCCCTAGAGTTGTTAGCCTCCTTCACTGCATTCTGCAGGTCGTCGAAGCTCTTCATAGGCAGGTCGTTCACGCGCTGGATGATGAATCCCTTTGGTACGCCGGCATCCTTCATCTTACCGCCGCTAACCTTGATAACCTCCAGACCGTAGTTAATCTCCAACTGCTTCTTCTGAGCCTCGGTGATAGGACGGAAGTCGGCTCCCAGCACGTCGGTGTCAGCATTCTTCACCACCTTGGTGTTACCCTGCTCGTTCTTCAGTGTGAGTGTAGCGTTGTGACTCTTCTTGTCGCGCAGATAGGTGATGGTAACCTTGTCGCCAGGGCGCTTCTTAGCCAGGATGCCCTGAAGCTCACCAAACTGCTTAACTTTCTTACCGTCGATAGTTGTGATTACGTCGCCCTCCTTCAGACCAGCAGCCTCGGCAGCACCGTCTTCTACAACCTTGGCAACATAGATACCCTCCATAGTGCCCAGGTCAATTTCCTTGCCTTCGTCCTTCTTGGCATCAACGTAGCTCTTAACGTCGCTACCCTGAATTCCGATCATGGCGCGCTGTACGTTTCCATACTGCTTCAGGTCGTCAACAACCTTATTCATGATAGCTGTTGGGATGGCGAATCCGTAGCCGATGTTTGAACCGGTAGGAGAGGCCAGCATAGCGTTGATACCAACCAGCTCACCACGGGTGTTTACGAGTGCACCACCTGAGTTACCCTGATTGATGGCTGCATCGGTCTGTATGAAACTCTCAACACCGTTTGCACCAAGTGTACGAGCCTTAGCCGAGATGATACCTGCAGTAACGGTATTGTTAAGTCCCAGAGGGTTACCTACTGCCAGCACCCATTCGCCCACCTTTACATTGTCGCTGTTGGCAATCACAATGGCAGGCAGATTCTTACCGTCAATCTTAATCAGTGCAAGGTCGGTAGTCTTATCTGCTCCGATTACGCGAGCTGAATACTCCTTCGAACCCTCGTTAAGACTAACTGTGAGCTCGTCGGCACCATCAACCACGTGATTGTTTGTAACGATGTAACCATCAGCCGAGATGATAACACCTGAGCCTGCAGCAGCACGCTTAGGAGTCTGTACCTGGCGCTGACGGCGACCGTTGTTACCCTGTCCCTGTCCGAAGAAGCCTCCGAATGGATCGCTGAAGAACTCCTCGAATGGATCACTATATTCTACTGTCTGTATCTTAGAGTTCTGTACAGACTTGATGTAAACTACCGATGGCAGAGCTTTCTCTGCAGCATAGGTAAGGTCTACTGGCTGACCAGCAGGAGCTGGAGCTGATGTAACAATAGGAGCGGGTGCAGTAGCAGCGTTAGTCTTGGTGATGGCTGCTACCGAAAGAACTAAAGCAACTGCGCATACAGCTGGAGTTGCTACATTTACGATCTTTTTCATATTCTCATTCATTTTTTTAAGTTTTAAATTCTACACAAATGTTTCCTTTCACGTTTTGTTGGTGCAAAAATAAGTGCATTATTTCAAATACTGACAATTTGTCGCTAACTTTTGTCCCATTTTAACACTTATCCCCCAATGCTTAACGCGCATTTGCGATTAACACTTAAAATCTTAAATTACTGACAATTTTAAGTTTTTATTGCTATTTTAGTTGCATATTTGTAATTATAGCAATAGTTTTGTAGATAATATTCTTGATTTATGAATTTTATTTGTAACTTTGCACGCAGAAAACGCACTGCAACGGTTTGTCGCTGGCGCTTCTGAAAGGTCGCGCGAGAGGAAAGTCCGGGCAGCATAGGGCGCTCCACTTCCGAAAGTAGAAGCTATTGGTGACAGTAGGTGCCGGCAGAAGAAAACAACCGCCCCGCGCTTTGACGTAAGTCAAAGAACTGATTAATCAGGGGGTAAGGGTGAGAAGGTGGTGTAAGAGACCACCAGCCAACGGGTGATCGTTGGGCTGTGCCGACTGGAGGCTGCAAGTTCATGTATACCATCGTCTGAGGGTTGCCCGCCCGAGTAATACGGTGGAGGGTAGAACGCTTGAGCCATGAGGTGACTTGTGGACTAGATAAATGACAGACGCCGTGCTTGCACGGTACAGAACCCGGCTTATAGGTGCAGTGCTTTTTTTTTTCGAATATGAAGTTTAAAGAGATATATCGCATCCTGTTCCTTACCATTCGCTTTTTTACCACAAAGCGAGTGATGACTCAGGCCTCTGCGCTTACCTATTCCACATTGCTTGCTATGGTGCCTGTATTGGCGGTTATCTTTGCCATAGCTCGCGGATTCGGATATAATAAGTATATCGAGATATGGTTTCGCGATGCGCTATCATCTCAGCCTCAGGTGGCCGATACGCTTGCAGGCTTCGTAAACAGTTATCTTATTCATACCCAGAGTGGAATTTTCCTTGGTGTGGGCTTGCTGTTCATGCTTTACACTGTGCTTATGCTGGTAAACAACATCGAGGAGACGTTCAACGAGATATGGCAGGTTAGTAATGCGCGCCCCATCATGCGCTCGCTAACCAACTATATGGCCATGTTCTTCGTCGTACCTATCATCATCGTTGTGTCTATGGGTCTTTCCATCTTCATGGCCACTATAGCCAATAAGATGAGCGGTATAATGCTTCTGGGCCCTGCAATGCGATTGTTGCTCGATTTCTCGCCTTATCTGCTGCTCTCGTTGCTGTTCATCTGGCTGTATGTCTACATGCCTAATACCGATGTAAAGCTTAAGAGTGCGATCGTTCCAGGCATCCTCTCGGGTATTGCCATGCAACTGCTGCAGCTGTTCTATATCCACTCGCAGATTTGGGTTACGGGCTACAACGCCATCTACGGTTCGTTTGCCGCTCTGCCTTTGTTTATGCTGTGGCTGCAGATATCTTGGACCATCTGTTTGTTTGGTGCTCAGCTCACGTTTACCAATCAGAATATGAATCGTTTTGGTATCAATCTCGATGATATCAACATGCATCCATTGGTTGATATGACTGAGGATGAAACAAACGAAGCGGCCAGAGAATTATACTCCGACCGCCTCGATTCACTTTGATTTTTTTAGCAACGGACTATACGACTTTAGGACTTTATTTTTAGGATTAATCAGTCCTTTTAGTCCTGTAGTCCGTTGCTAAATTATTGACGCATGAGATAATCTTTGAAGTTAGCAAAATCCTTGCTCATTGGCACGCTTTGCTTCTGACCACGCATGAAGGCAGCAAGGCGCTCAGGAATCTCTACGTCGATGCCCAGAATATCGTCTACCTTCTCCTTGAACTTAGCAGGGTGAGCTGTCTCGCAGAACACTCCAACCTCGCCAGCCTGCAGTCCGTCCTTCAGAGCCTGATATCCGCATGCTCCGTGAGGATCAAGGATATACCCCGAATCCTTGTAGCACTCGCGCATAGTAGCCTTTATCTGCTCGTCGCTGTATGTAGCACCGCTGATGAGCGATGTGATCTTAGCGTGACTCTTGCCGTACAGGTCGTAGATACGTGCAAAGTTCGAAGGATCGCCCACGTCCATCGCATTAGCCAGAGTCTGCTTTGATGGCTTAGGCTCGTACTTGCCTGTCTGCAGATAGTTGTAGAAGATATCGTTGGCATTGTTAGCAGCGATGAAACGCTTGATAGGCAGTCCCATCTCATGCCCGAACAGTGCAGCACAGATGTTTCCGAAGTTGCCTGAAGGAACACACATCACAAGTTGGGTGTTGGGTGATAGGTGTTGGGTGTTGGCTATTTCCTTCATGCGTGCGTAGGCATTAAAGTAGTAGAAAGCCTGAGGCAGGAAGCGGGCCACGTTGATACTGTTTGCTGATGTAAGCTTCATGTGCTCGTTCAGCTCTGCATCCATAAAGGCGTTCTTTACCAGAGCCTGACAGTCGTCGAACACTCCGTCAACCTCGATAGCTGTGATGTTCTTGCCCAGAGTCGTGAACTGGCACTCCTGAATAGGCGAAACCTTTCCCTTTGGATAGAGCACATATACGTGGATGCCGTCAACACCAAGGAATCCGTTAGCCACAGCTGAACCTGTATCGCCCGATGTAGCCACCAGAACGTTCACCTCCTTATGGTTGTTCTCCTGCTTGATGAAGTACTGCAGCAGTCGGGCCATAAAGCGTGCGCCTACGTCCTTGAATGCGAGGGTAGGACCATGAAACAGCTCTAGTGTGTAGATGTTATCCTTTACGTTCACCACAGGACAGTCGAACTGCAGTGTGTCGTAAACTATATCGTGCAGAGCATCAGGGTCAACATCCTCTCCAAAGAATGCGCTTGCCACTGTGTAGGCAATCTCCTGAAAGCTCATCTTCTCGATGTTATCGAAAAACTCTTTAGGCAGCTTGTTAATCTTCTCGGGCATATACAGTCCGCGATCTTCTGCCAGTCCCTTAACAACTGCTTTGTGCAGGTCGGCAATAGGGGCCTTGCCGTTAGTGCTGTAATATTTCATTTTAATTGAGATTTTAGAATTTAGAATTAAGAGATACTCATCAGGGCTTGCATAAATTCGTTGAGCTTTAGCAGACCATAACTGCCTGATACGCAACTTACTTCGTCGTACTGTTCTACCTCGTCTGCATCTATTCCGCGATGCCAGATAAGGAACGGTACGGGCTGTCCCACGTGTATTCGCATCTCTACTGGAGTAAGGTGGTCGGGCAGTACTGCAAGGCATACCGGCTCGTCCATCTGCATGATGTGCTCGTAGATGGGTTTGATGAGTCTCTGGTCGAGATACTCGATGGTTTTAAGCTTCAGCTCCAGGTCGCCATCGTGTCCGGCTTCGTCGCTTGCTTCTACGTGAACAAACACAAAGTCGTCTTTCTCCAGCGCCTCAATTGCAGCCTGAGCCTTACCCTCGTAGTTGGTGTCGGCCAGTCCGGTAGCACCTTCCACCTCAACAATCTTCAGTCCTGCGTAGTGACCAATTCCACGAATCAGGTCAACGGCTGATATAACCGTTCCTGACTTTATCTCTGGATACTGCTGCATCAGCGTCTCCATTGATGGGCGATAGCCACCGCTCCAAGGCCATATGCTGTTAGCCTGACGCTCGCCACGCTTAGCACGCTCTATGTTGAATGGATGCTTTTCCAACAGCTCCTGCGACTTGAGAATCATCTCATTAATCAGTTCGGCCGTTTTCTGAGCCTCAGGTATATCCGCCTTTACCAGCAGGGGTTTCCACTCCTCATTTGGATGATCATGGGGTGGGGCGCAAGTTATGTGCTTGTTGCCACCCTTGATAACCAGCAGATGGCGGTACTGTATGCCAGTGATGAATTTCACACGCTCGCAACCTTCGCGCTCGTTTATTGGCTTTGCCAGAGTCTCGTTCAGATATTCTATCAGCACTCGTGCATCCTCTGTCTCCAGATTTCCGCCGTTGTGAGTGATAATCTTTCCGTCTTGCAGGTTGATGATGTTACAGCGCAGAGCCAGATCATCGTCAGCCATCTCGTAGCCGATAGATGCAGCCTCAAGTGGTCCGCGGCCCTCGTATACCTTATTCAGGTCGTATCCCAGGATAGCTGTGTTGGCCACCTCGCTACCAGGAGGAAATCCTTCGGGCACAGTAATCAGGCGTCCGCAACGTCCCTCCTTAGCCAGCCTGTCCATCATCGGCTTCGATGCATATTGTAGTAGCGTCTTTCCCCCTAATCTTTCTACGGGCAAATCCGCCATTCCATCTCCCAAAATAATTATATGTTTCATAATATTAATCCGTAAAATCCGTAGATTAAATATTCGCGATGCTCATAATATTTGCGAAGACTCCGGCTGCTGTTACGCTGGCACCTGCGCCGTAACCTTGGATGAGCATCGGGTATTCCTTATATCGCTCGGTGGTTAGCAGCACGATGTTGTTCGAGCCCTCCAAGCGGTAGAATGGGTGATTGTCGTCAACCTCCTTCAGCGCCACATTCGTTTTGCCATCCTCCATCGTAGCCACAAAGCGCCAACGCTTACCGTCGGCCTCCAGCTTCTTTCTGCGGGCCTCAAAAACGGCATCCAGCTCAGGCAGCTTCTTCCAGAAGTCATCCACTGAGCCCTCGAAGTACTCATTAGGCACAAACAGATGCTTCTCTACGTCAGCCTGTTCTACCTGATAGCCAGCCTCACGAGTAAGGATAACCAGCTTGCGGACTACATCCGTTCCACTCAGGTCGATACGTGGATCGGGCTCGCTATATCCCTGCTCCTTAGCACGGCGAACAGTCTCGCTGAATGGCACATCAGCAGCTATCTCGTTGAATATAAAGTTAAGTGTACCACTAAGCACAGCCTCAATCTTCAGTATCTTATCGCCCGAGTTTCTCAGGTCGTTGATAGTACCGATGATAGGCAGTCCGGCACCTACGTTAGTCTCGTAACGGAACCACACACCACGGTTGCGTGCGGTCTTCTTCAGTTTCATGTAGTTCTCGTAATCGCTCGATGCTGCAATCTTGTTGGCAGCAATCACGCTTATGTTGTGCTCCAGGAATGTCTGATACAGCGAAGCTATGTCCTTGCTTGCCGTACAGTCTACAAACACAGAGTTAAAAATGTTCATTCCCAGCACCTCGTCGCGCAGGTTTTTTCCCTGAGCCTCAGGCGCTTTCAGCAGCTCGCGATAGTTCTCGAGGTCGATGCCGTCGCGATCGAACACGCCAGCCTTCGATGATGCGATACCCACCACGTTCAGCTTCAGTCCGTTGCGCTGCATCAGTGTCTCATACTGACTGCGAATCTGTTCTATCAGCTTGCCACCCACGGTTCCTACACCGCAGATAAACAGGTTGAGCACCTTGTATTCTGAGAGGAAGAACGAGTCGTGCAGCACGTTCAGCGATTTGCGCAGGAACTTACCGTCTACTACAAACGATATGTTAGTCTCCGAAGCTCCCTGAGCACATGCTATCACGCTGATACCTGAGCGTCCCAGTGTTCCGAACAGCTTTCCTGCGATACCAGGAGAGTGCTTCATGTTCTCGCCCACGATAGCTATTGTGGCCAGTCCGCTCTCTGCATGCATCGGGAACATAGCTCCCTCTTCAATCTCCTTGGCAAACTCGGCGTTCAGCACCTCTACAGCGTCGTTAGCATCCTCATCGCGCACACCGATAGATGTAGAGTTCTCTGATGAAGCCTGCGACACCATGAACACGCTGATGCCCTTGTTGGCAAGAGTTGTAAAGATTCGGCGGTTAACACCAATTACACCCACCATCGAGAGTCCGGTAACGGTGATAAGTGTTGTGCCCTTAATGCTCGAGATACCCTTAATAGGCTTCTGGTCGTTCTCAATATGATCCTTGATCAGAGTGCCCGGATGTTCAGGGTTGAATGTATTCTTTACCTTGATAGGTATGTTCTTTACGCATACGGGATAGATGGTAGGAGGGTAGATAACCTTTGCGCCGAAGTTACACAGCTCCATAGCCTCGATGTAGCTCAGCTCGTTGATGGTGTAGGCCGTCTTGATCACACGTGGATCGGCAGTCATAAATCCGTCAACGTCGGTCCAAATCTCCAGCACCTCGGCATCCAGCGCAGCAGCTATGATTGCTGCAGTATAGTCGCTACCACCTCGTCCCAGGTTTGTTGTCTCGCCAGTATCTTTATCTCGACTGATGAATCCAGGCACCACAGCCACATCGGGCATGTCCTTGAAGGCCTCGCGAACCAGAGCGTTAGTAAGCTCTGCTGCCAAGCGATGCTTGCCGTTCTTCTTCTCAGTGCGGATAAAGTCGCGGCTGTTCATTCGCTTGCCGCCTTTTATCATTGTGGCTACGATGTTCGACGATAGTCGCTCACCGTAACTAACTATAGTATCTTCTGTTTTCTTTGAGAGGTCGTGAATCAGATATACGCCATAATAAATGCTCTTCAACTGGTCGAACAGCTGATCCACTTTATTGAATAAGTCTACGCGCTTTTTGTCATCGGTGATGATAGTGTCAATCATCTGGTGATGCCTTGTCACCATTGCGTCGAATTCCTCGCGCCACTTGTCATCACCCTTTAGGGCCATTTGTGAGGTAGATATCAGTTTGTCCGTGATACCGCCCAGTGCGCTTACTACTACTACGACAGGTTGCGTCCGAGCCTCTGCCTCAACGATTTTTTTCAAGCTAAGAATGCTTTTTACGGAACCTACGGACGTTCCGCCGAATTTCAATACTTTCATATTCCTATGCAATTTATCTTGCCTAAGCGGTACCCTTAAACAAGCAGGGCTTCATCCACTGGCGCTGCAAAGGTAAGTGTTTTTAAGCAAACAACCAAATATCTGAAAGATTTTTTGGTTATTTACTTTCATTTTATCATAATTCCCGTATAAATTCTACCACTTTTGATACCAAGACGTCTTGCTGAGAAGAAATCTTTGTGCTGCTTGAAGGTGCAAATGCCCGATATTTCTATGTTTTCCTTAGCCACTCCCAGTCGTTGCATGTCGAGCGCATTAGCCTGCCACAGGTCGATGTGCCACTTGCCGTTGCGCTTAAAGGCAATCTTGTCCATCTCGAAACCAGCTTCGCAGAATGCGTCGTACACCTCGTCGCCAACCTCAAACGAGGCAGGCCCGATGCTCGGACCAATGATTACCTTCAGGTCTTCAGCACGCGATCCGTATCTCTGTTGCATAGCCTCTATGGTCTTGCTGCCTATCCTGGCCACGGTGCCTCGCCATCCGGCGTGTGCTGCTGCTATCGCGCGCACGTGTGTGTCATATATAAGTATAGGCACGCAGTCGGCTGTCGATACTCCAATGCAGGTACGTGGCAGCTTTGTTATCAGCGCGTCAATGCCATCAAACTTGTCGCCCACGTTCTGCTCGGTTACCTCGGCTATCTCAGTGCCGTGTACCTGTCGTGGCAGTATCAGGTGCTCGTCGCTTATCTCCAGCATCATACTCAGCATCTTGCGACAGCTAGAAATATGCTTAGGGTCGTCGTCAGTATAATACGTAATGTTGAAACCATCGTAGGGCAGGGTAGGGTCAAAACATCCACGCTCTGTCGAAAAGGCCGTTATATTATCTATGGTATTATACTGAATCATGCTGCAAAGGTACTCTAAATTTTCTTTTTCTCCAAAAAAATGCTATATTTTCGTTATTTACGGCTTAAAATTGCACTCTATGGTTGATGTGTGTCAATTGGTTTGATTTGTGTCAATAAAAGCGCTGTGTTCGCACACAATTCTTCGAAAAGTCTTGTTTGGTTCAAAAAATCGCCTTACCTTTGCAACGTCAAAAGACATAAAGGATAACAATTTTAAGTTAAAAGTAGGTTGGTCGCAAGACCTTCCGAGTAAAGAAAAGAAAGGGTAAGAAGATGAAAAAGATGATTTTGACACTGGTAGCAATGCTGAGTATGACAACCGCATTTGCAGAAGGCGAGACCGCAACCGTAGTAAGCAACGTAGAGGCTTATGACATGAATATCAATATGGATAAGCTCTCTTATGCTTTGAATCTGGCTGATGACCAGAAGGAGGTTGTAGAGAACATCCACCACACATTCGCTGCTGAGATGAACTTCGCTGCACAGTATGGTAACGGTGAGCGTGAGGCTCTTGTAAAGCGTGCCATCGACAACGATGTTAAGTGGATGCGTTATGTACTGAATGATGAACAGATGCGCAAGTATCTAATTTTGCTCAACACTACCATCAACAACCGTGGTTTGAACAAATAAATACGTTAGTTTTTTATTGATTGTTTTAATCCCCTGCTGGTATAAATACCAACAGGGGATGTTTTTTTGGTTGGTGCTCATTAGATTTGAACACCTGAGGCAGCTGCTCCAACTGCTCCTAACAACGTCGTGAGCACTGCCACTGCGATCTTCAAGATCGTCCTCCAGTTCCTCATCTTCTTTCCTCCTTTCTTTTTACCTTTTCACCTTTTCACCTTTTTACCTTTAAGCGGGGGGCTCTTCGCCCCGCGCGCTTAATCTCCCTCACCAGGGACGTCGCCTGATGGAACGTTGCTGTTGCCCGACTGACTACCGCTGTTACCAGAATCTGAGCCGTTAGCAGGCTTTGCAGTGTCTACATCATTCTTAGGTGCCTCCTGCACGGTACATCCAGTTACGAATGTCTTGCGTCGCTGACCGGTTGTGTCGGTCTTCACCTCAGGCTGAAACAGCACGTGTAGTCCTTTAATGTTCTTGCTTGCGCTGAACTCGGCTGCTGTAGCTGCACCGCCGGCTGCGTTCTCAATGCCAAGCTTAAAGGCTCCGAAGCCGTTCAGCTTAATACGTTTTGAGTTCTGCAGCTGATCCTGCATAGTCTCGATGAGCTCGCTGATAACCGCCAGAATATCGCTCTTCTTAACGGTACAGTTTCGCTGCATGATTTCTGCCAGTGCGTCGGTATCGATGGTGCCGGTCATTACTGCCTGTGCAAACCATTTGCCGTTAGCCTTTGAATTAGACATCTTGTTCTGAGATAATCGATACAATACTGCCATTTTTCCTCCTTTCTTTGTACCCCTGGCTTCGGGGTGGTTATCTACTACTTCAGATTAGGTTTTTCCTATCTTGCAGCAATCGCCTCATTGCAGTTGCAAAGATACAAAAAAATAAGGCGGAATCCAAGTAATTCCGCCTTATGCAGTTAGCCAAAATAATCTGTCCAGTAAAGTCTGCCAGGGCAGAACTTTAAACAAAGTTAAAATAGTGCTACTTTGTACAGAAAATAAGAAATTTATTTGTTTACTGTACGAAATATGACTATATTTGCACCCGAAAGGAATTTAATAGCATACGAATGACTCCATTTGAGAACATAGGTAATGTACCATTTGATGTTAATGTGCTTAGCGGAATTTTTCCGAACAACAAGCATATTAACGAGAAAGCTCGTGCTCTTGAAAAGAGTGGTCAGATTATTCGTTTGAAGAAGGGCATGTATGTGGCCAGTAAGATGGAAACAGGCGTTGAACTGTCAAAGGAGTTAATAGCCAATCACATCTATGGACCATCTTATGTAGGTTGTGAATATGCCTTGCGCTATTATGGACTGATACCAGAACGAGTGTATCAGGTAACATCAGTAACCACTAAGCATTCCAGAGAATTCGAGAATGCCGTAGGCCGTTTCAGCTATCAGAACTGTTCGCCAGATTATTTCCATCATGGCATAAGAATAGAGCAAGCTGATGGCGTGAGCTTTTTAATAGCAACACCCGAGAAGGCACTTTGCGATGTGATTAACTTCAGCAAGTGTCTGAATCTACGATTTATGAAGGATGTGGAGACTTATCTTGAGGAAGATATCCGTTTTGACACCGATGCACTTGAGAAGTTTGATATCGAGCTTCTTGAAAAGTGTGCTTTAGCAAGTCGCAAGCAGTCGAGTATTAACGCATTAATTAAGTATATAAAGCATGTCAGAAATCTTTGAGCAAATGCTTCAACAGCACACTATCGAGGGTGATAACGATAGGAAGAATGCACTCTACGAGGTTATGCAGCAAGTTGTGCTGAGTGGCCTTTACCGTGGCGGTTTCTTTAAGGAGGCAGCCTTCTATGGCGGCACTTGTCTCAGAATCTTTCACGGACTAAGGCGATATTCGGAGGACATGGATTTCTCGTTGCTTAAAAAGAATCCGGAGTTTACACTCGAGACCTATTTCCCTGCCATAATCGAGGAGGCTAGATTATTAGGGCGTACGGTTACCATCACAAAGAAGGATAAGCGTAATTTTGGAAAGGTTGAATCAGCCTTCCTTAAGGATAATACCGATGTTTATAATCTGACGTTCCAGACCGAAAAGACGCTGAAGATAAAGATTGAGGTAGACACAAACCCGCCACTTGAGTTTACTACCGAGCAGAAGCTGTTGATGCAACCTTTCTCGTTTACTACACGATGCTTTACGCTTCCAGATCTGTATGCCGGAAAAATGCATGCTCTCACATTCCGTGCGTGGAAGAATCGTATTAAGGGACGTGATTGGTACGACTTTGAGTGGTATGTTCGTAATCGCGTGCCATTGGATTTTGAGCATCTGAAAGTGAGAACAAAGGAGTTTAATAACATCGACTTGACAAAGGAACTCTTTTTGGAACTCCTTAAGGAGCGTATCTCAAAATCCGATATGGACGCAGTGAAGGCTGATGTCATTACCTACATCATAGATAAGCGCGAGCTTGATATCTGGAGCAACGATTACTTCCTGCAACTGGCCGATATGATTGTATTTAAATAATAGAAAATGAGCAACTTAACTAAATTACATAAGAATACATTCAAAGAGTTGACCACGGATGAGCTGTACGAACTGCTGAGGAAAAAAAGCATAGCTTTCGCATGATGAAAGCTGTGCTTTTACAGTTCAAAAGCTATGCTTTCGGGGGGCGAAAGCTATGCTTTTGTTGGTGAGCCTGGGCTCTCCGTTCTTCCAACTCACGCAGCCATGCGCGCTCGCGACTGGGCTTTACGTAGTACAGCCACTTGCAGTGGTTGCAAACTCGCCGCCGCGTGCCCGTCTTCATGAGTTCTAATTTACTTCGCGGCAGCCACTCGCCGCACTTCATACATTGCATTGTTTCTTCCATCTCTTATTCCTCCCAATCTAGGGTTTTCTGTACTGCTTTGGAGATAAGCCAGTTCGACTTGTCGGCCGCCTGAAACTCGTATTGCACCACACCGCCGTTGGTTCTCACCTCGTTGAAACCCACAAACCGGTGGTTCTCTTCATCCATACGCACACAACACTCGCCAACCTCGCCCAGATGTCCGAATCTAACCTTCTTGATGTGTATAATGGTGCGCTTCTGACAGAAGTCGCGCTCCATTATCTCCACCCATGTGGCCTTGTTGGCATAGTCGCTGGTGCCTGCTATGTCCCACATCTCGGGTACGTAAGTCTTGCCGTCCTTCATAAGCGGAGGTTTTCTCGGGTGGGCCACCATCCATGTGAGTTGGTTCTCAACCTGGGCAAAGTCAACCACCTCGCCGATAACGTAGTTGGCTCGTTCCAGCGGATCGCCACCTCTGGCCTGTGTCTGGTCTATCCAGTTGGCAGGGTCAATCACGGTCATATCAATCTGGTATCTCATGCCTATCTGCCTTGCTGCCTCCAGAATGTCGTCGATGCCCTTGCAGCGGTTGGCATCGATGATGTAGAAGTGATTGCGCAGAAACTCTAAAGCCTGACAGAATGTACCCTCGTCAACCAGCTCTCGGGTAAGCTTGCGACCCACGAGCATGGTGGCCAGCTCGTGGAACAGCAGCTTGTACGGAAACTTCTCGGGCGAGTAGAGGCATATGCGCCAGCTGTGCTCAACCGCCATCGACAGACATTTGAACAGCGTGAACGTGCTCTTTCCACTACCAGGAAAGCCTGTGGTAACGCCGAAGTAGCCCTTTTCCAGTTTCTCGAGTGAGGCCATCTGTTCAAGGTCGAAGGTTAGTCCGTCGGGGATGCCGCCCTGTTCATAGTACCAGCGCACGCCCGATTGCCAATCATCTACAGGTATATAGCCTGTTATTGGCGATTCTTCGGCTGCCTCTATGCATGCGCGCACCGCCTCCGCGCCTCCCTGCTTCAGCATGTCGTTGGCATCCTTGCATTCTCGCCAGTGTACCACACGACAGCGTGCTGCACCAAAGTACTTAAGCAGGTTGTCGCGTGCAGTATCTCCAGCCTCGTCGTTGTCAACGGCTATTATCACCGTCTTTACCTGAGCAAAGAGTGTATGGCGGAATCCGTCGAACAGTTCTGTGCGCGATTTTGCCCCGTTGCCCAGCGATATCACTGCCTCGTATCCAGCCTGAATGCAAGCCAGAGCATCGTTGCGCCCCTCGGTTATTATCATCGTGTCGTGACCCACCACCGAGTTTACGTTCCAGGGTATAGGGTCACAGCCAACCTCTTGCGAGAATCCTTTCTCTTTGTGCAGTGCGCGATAGTGTACGTTTGTACACTTGGCTCCGTCGAAGGTGGGGTAGGCTATCATTATTTCCTCCTTGCCGTCTATGTTTCGCGGTATCCATTTTATACCCATGCGGCGCACCAGTTCCATAGGCAGTTTGCGTTCTTGCTCAAAGTAGTCGATAAGCTCCTGCGGGTAGTCGTCGCGAAGCAGACTAAGGTCTACGGCCTTCTGTTGGTTCTCGTTGTTCTTTCGGCCACGCTTGGGGGCTATCTCTTTGTCGTAGTACTCCTTGGTCCAGAACCAGTTTCCACAGTGGTAGCAGTAGGCCCAGCCCTCGTCAAGATATACCGCCAGGCATTTCTGCATGCGGTGCTCCTTCTGTCGGCCATCGCTGCAACGAGGGCATCGGCATCGCCACACGTTCTTGGTGTCATTCTGCCTACTCACCTTGTTTCCGCCTTTCAGGTCGGTGTCTTCAAGCAGAAAGTATTTCCCGTCTATCTCTATCATGTTGTTTCGTTTTATTATCGTCAAACAGTTGGTGATACACTATCATCTCAGCATCTTTGTCGAACTCGTCGGCCGGTACCCAGTCATGCCTCAGATAGCTGTACATATCGTTACGTCGGCGCTGTGGTGGCGCATCGGCAGGCAGTGGCTGTCCGTGCGATGCATAGCGCCGGCCCGCGCGCGTGATTTCAAACTCAGAGTGCGTGCCTTTAAGGCGCACGCACTTTTTGTTTTCTTTTTCTATATCTTTATCTATATCTATATCTTCCGCGCGCAGATTATAAGAACACGCGGGAGTAGAGCATCCTTGAAGCATCTTTGCAGCATTCTTGCCGAATAACTGCTGCATCCAATGGCTAGTGAATCTGGTATTTTCTATAACAAAAAGGCCATAGTCACAAATCACACGTTTTACGTCCGATCTGTGTTTCTTCAGCTGCACTGCCAGTGTGCTAAGTTGGCAACCATTAAAAGCGCCCCATCCGCCTTCGCAGTGTGCAAGATACAGGTTAACAGCCACAAATATCCCAAGGCCGGCTGCTCCCTCTTCGGCAAGCAAGTCGGCTATTTCGGGCTGAGTAAGCAGTTCGCGCTGCAATTTAATAAATCCTCTACTTTTCATCGCTTTAGTCAAGATTTTTGGTTCTACCATTCTCTATCATCAGTTTCTCGTGGCGGTTGCGCAGGTAGTCAATCTTGCAACTTATGTGAACCCACCATGAGGTGCCACTATGCTCCAGTATCAGCTGGTCGTAGTCGGCATACTCTTTAGCGTAGATGTAAATCAGTCGTGCCGCCTGCTCATCGGTTCCGTGAGCAAAGGGGCGGCTGCTGCGCGGGATGGTTATGTCGGCAGCCTCACCTTTAAGGTGCTGCGATGTGGGCACACCGCCCACCAGCTTGTTCACCATCTCGCAGCGATAGCCACTGTTCACCTGTATGGGCAGGCCCAGGTGCAGTCGCAGAGGTTCAAGCGTGCGATCAACCAGATTCTGCAGCGCCGTGATGTGGCACTTCAGCGGGATGTTGGGGATTGGTTCGGGCTTGTGGTTGGCAGCCTTACTTGAAACTAGCATTTCTTTCAGCGTGAAATGCTCTGATAGACGCATGTCTGTGTTAAATAGTTCTTTCATTGATTTTTGTTTATCTATTAGTTGGATGAATTGCGACCTTAAGAAGGGCGCCACTTTTACGGTGGCGCCCAGTTTTAATAACAAATGATGTGTTACAGTTTGTTGTTGCATAATCGCTTAAATTTTAGTTGTAATTGTTTGATTGTGAACTGATTCACGCTGCAAAATTACATCATTCTTCAAGCGTTGTCAAGGGAGTAAATGGGAGTTTTTTCTCCCATTTTTCTCCCATATTACATATGCTAATGTTTATGATACAAAAGTTTAAGAATTCGGTACAGAAGACTCTTCTCTTTTGGCTTCTTGCGCTTCTTGAGATTATCTACAATCTTGGTCGGATTGCTTGGAGCCTTCGCGTTGAGCAGATCGAAAAAAGCTTTGGTAAGCTCAGTCATGGTGGCTTCGCGTCCTCTATCGTTCTTAACCTTATTGGTAAGACGCACGAAATACACAATCTCCACCAGATCTGCCTGAGTACCCGACCAAGTCAACTTTGGATTCTTCTTGAACAACTTTACAACCTTGTTATTAATTACAACTTTCACTACTGTCCCGTTAAAGTGGACTAATCGCTCTTTGAAATAATTGAAATTCAGTCTTTTACAAGCAATTTTGAGGGTGCGACGATTTGAATTCGTATCTTTGCAGTCAAAACAGATGGCTGCAT